>JACCEE010332440.1_pt1 | contig 11410 bp, 10 predicted proteins | sample 7449931 | NCBI WGS metagenome assembly JACCEE01 (sample SAMN15323457, study PRJNA562643) | freshwater metagenome | isolation source: river surface water | place: USA:Blue River Watershed | collected 2017-08-19 | reverse complement strand
GAAGTTGATCCCTGAACTTCGGATAGATAGCATGAAAGAGGAGTTTTTTCTTACCAAAGATTTAAATGGAAGCAAGGGGCTAGCTTCATTTCTTCTGGCTGCGGTATTTTCATTTTAAGCCATTTCGATTCTCCGTCTGAGCTAAGTATATCAAAGTTTGAAACAAAAAAACCGAGGCATTATGCCTCGGTTTTTTTGTTTGTACCATCTTTTTCAAACCAAAATTCTGGACAATTTGAAACCATTTCTGCGCATTCGTTGTATATTAATCCTAAACCCAACTATAGCCCGTGAAAAAGATCTTATTTTTCGCATTTTTCTTCATGCTCTCTTTTGCAAGCCAAGCACAGGAATTGGCAGTAAAATCAAAGGCAAATCCTGGATTGATTGGCAAATTCAAAGCCATTAAAATCACCTTGTTTTCCCAAAAGTCCAGCACTAACCTTATAGGACCCCAGGCAAAAAATATAATGCCCTGGAATAAAAGAATACAATTGGGTTCGCCCGTAGAAATTAATCCTTCGGAAGAAAATCAAAGTGGTCCAAAATCTAAAAATGCAAGACCAGATGATCTTCATTCTCCCAAGACTTCCTCAAAGGCAACCTACAGGGAACCACGTTCCATGAGAGCAAGAAAAAGATGGATTCATTAACAAAAAAATAAGCCCGAAAATCTGACGATCTCGGGCTTTTTCTTTACAACTCCTGCTCCCGTTCGAGCATCAAAATCGCTCCTTGGGAGACGATGAAATACTTTTCGCCTTCGTAGACGACTTCATGGGCTCCGTTGAGTAAAAAGATGGCTAAATCTCCTTCTTTCGCTTGAAGCGGAACATAGCGGGTTTTTTCCTCTGTCTCCATCCAGGGTTCCTGGTCTTCCATCGGCATGGGAATAGGATATCCTGGACCTGCCTTGATGATATACCCTTGCTGTACCTTTTCTTTTTCCTGTACCCCAGGAGGGAGGTAGAGCCCAGAGCCGGTTTTCTCGTGCGGTTTTTTCAATCGGATCAAAACCCGATCTCCCACAATGATTAGCTTTTTCAGTTTATTGTCTGCAGTCAATTGCATGCGCTTCTGGTTGAATGAAAGAAAAGGCCAAGAGTCACGACGAAAAGATCTTGATTCTTGGCCCTAAACTAAGGCAGCACCTATCCAAGATAGGTGCTGCTTAGGAAATTTACTTTTTGTCCTCGCTCACTTCTTCGTAGTCCACATCGGATACGCCGTCACCGGTGGTGCTATTGCTCGCTCCGGCTTCTGGACCTGCACCAGCACCCTCACCCTGGCTTTGCGCATACATTTCTGAGGATGCCGCTTCCCAAGCACTGTTTAGGTTGGCCATAGCTGCATCGATGCCTTCCATGTTTTTAGATCCATGGGCAGATTTCAACGCTTCTACTGCAGACGTTATATTGGCCTTGTTGCCATCCGAAAGTTTGTCTCCATATTCTTTAAGTTGCTTCTCAGTTTGGAAGATCAAGCTATCCGCTTGGTTCAACTTTTCAATGGTTTCTTTTTCGGCCTTATCCGCAGATGCATTCACTTCCGCCTCACGCTTCATGCGCTCGATGTCGTCTTGAGACAGTCCAGAAGAAGCTTCGATTTTGATCTTTTGCTCCTTGCCAGTACCCTTGTCCTTGGCAGACACATTCAAGATTCCGTTTGCATCAATGTCGAAGGTTACCTCAATCTGAGGCACCCCTCTTTGCGCCGGTGGAATATCGGAAAGCTGGAATCTCCCGATGGAACGGTTGTCCTTCGCCATTGGGCGCTCACCTTGAAGGATATGAAGGTCCACTGCTGGCTGGTTGTCCGCTGCGGTAGAGAATACTTCTGACTTCTTGGTAGGAATGGTTGTGTTGGATTCGATCAACTTGGTGAATACCCCGCCCATGGTTTCAATCCCTAGGGAAAGTGGAGTTACGTCTAGAAGGAGTACATCCTTCACCTCACCAGTCAATACGCCACCTTGGATAGCTGCTCCGATAGCCACCACCTCGTCAGGATTCACTCCTTTAGATGGCTTTTTGCCGAAGAACTTTTCTACTTCTTCCTGGATCTTAGGGATACGGGTAGAACCACCCACCAAGATCACTTCGTCAATGTCTGCTGCAGTCATGTTGGCATCTTTCAAGGCCTTGATGCAAGGATCCATGGATCTTCTTACCAAGGTTTCGGAAAGTTGCTCAAACTTTGCTCTACTCAAGTTCCGAACCAAGTGCTTTGGTCCTGTTTGGGTAGCAGTGATGTACGGAAGGTTGATTTCGGTAGAGGCCGAACTGGAAAGTTCAATTTTTGCCTTTTCTGCAGCCTCCTTCAAGCGCTGAAGCGCCATCGGATCTTGTCTCAAGTCAATTGACTCTTCAGTCTGGAATTCAGCAGCCAACCAGTCGATGATCACTTGGTCGAAGTCATCTCCACCCAAGTGCACGTCTCCATTGGTGGACTTCACCTCGAATACTCCGTCTCCTAGTTCAAGGATAGAGATATCAAAGGTTCCTCCTCCCAAGTCATAGACCGCAATCTTCATGTCCTGGTTTTTCTTGTCCATGCCGTAGGCAAGGGCAGCAGCAGTAGGCTCGTTGATGATACGCTTTACTTCAAGACCGGCGATTTGTCCAGCTTCTTTGGTTGCTTGACGCTCTGCATCGTTGAAGTAGGCTGGTACGGTGATGACCGCTTCGGTGACAGTTTGTCCCAAGAAATCTTCTGCTGTGCTCTTCATCTTCTGAAGAATCATCGCGGAGAGTTCCTGTGGGGTATACGAACGGTCGCCGATTTTAATGGTCACGGTATCGTTGGTGCCTTGCTCTACTTTGTAGGAGGCGTGTTTTTTATCTGCAGAAACCTCTGAGAATTTTTTCCCCATAAAACGCTTTACGGAGGAGATGGTGTTGGCAGGGTTGGTGATGGCCTGGCGCTTTGCAGGATCTCCCACTTTTCGCTCGCCGTTTCCATTGTCAAGAAACGCCACGATAGAAGGAGTAGTTCTTCTTCCTTCGCTGTTTTGAATGACTACGGGCTCGTTACCTTCCATTACGGCTACGCAGGAGTTGGTAGTACCCAAGTCAATGCCTATAATTTTTCCCATGTGTATGTTGGTTTTGTTTGTTTTCTTTTTGAAAGACAAAGCACCTTATTCAATGCTCATGCCATCTCCCATTTTCCGGATATTCGTGTCAGGTTGTCATAGTTTTGTCACGGAAAATTTGCCATCTGCGTACCAATTGTCACAGTGGGCTCAATTTAGACTTCTTTCTGTCAGCCTATTTGTATTTTTAGGAATGCCAGTTAACTTCCTGTTTTTAGCGGACCAGATTTTCTGTTTAGAAATCAATTCCAATTTTCTTGTAGTTTTAACGCATGAATCAGCCCCTTTTTGTCCAAAACCTGTACCTCTATCCCATCAAATCTTTGGGAGGCATTTCGGTGCAAGAAGCCCAAGTGGAGGAAAGGGGATTCAAATACGACCGCAGGTGGATGTTGGTCGATCAGTCAGGGGAATTTTTGACGCAAAGGCAGCATCCGCAATTGGCATTGCTTCAGGTGGTACTGGGTGAGACGGGAATGGTAGTTTTTTCCAAAGTGGATCCTTCTCGGAAAATCTCCTTTGATCTGGAAATGAACTCAGGCAAGGAAATGCAAGTGAGCGTGTGGGGAGATATGGTTACTGCGCTGCAAGTATCTCCAGAAGTAAGCGCTTGGTTTTCAGATTTTTTGGGAATGGATGTGAACTTAGTTCGAATGCCAGAAAGTTCACACCGCAAACTAGATCCCCGCTATGCGGTACAAGAAGAGTCGGTCAGCTTTGCGGATGGGATGCCCTATGTGATGATTGGCCAAGCTTCCTTGGATGAGTTAAACGGCAGGCTGGCAGATCCGGTGGGAATGGACCGGTTTCGGCCCAATTTGGTGTTTTCAGGAGGAGAGGCCTATGCCGAAGATCAATTTAAGCAGCTCCAAATCGGGGAGGTGGAATTTCAGGTGGTCAAACCTTGTGCCCGATGCGTGATGATCACCGTGGATCAAGAGAAAGGAACAAAAGGAAAAGAGCCACTGGCTACGCTAGCGACCTACCGAAGCCAGGGTTCAAAAGTGTATTTCGGACAAAATGCCGTAGCCTTAACCCAGGGAATCGTCCGTGTAGGAGACCCCATTCAACAGCTGTAACCTGTTTGAACTAGGTGCAGGACTTTAAAACTCTTTTACAGTTTGGATAAATACCTTGACCATTTCTGGATCAATGTCTGGATAGACTCCATGTCCTAGGTTGGCGATGTGCCGGCTTCCTTTAAACTGCTCCATCATGGCTTGCGTCGCGGTGCGAACTTGGTCCGGATTGCCGTAAAGGGCAGCAGGGTCTAGGTTTCCTTGTAGGGTTTTATCAGGCCCAATCAGCTTTCGAGATTCTGCAATCCCCATGTTCCAGTCCAGTCCGATGGTTTCGCAGGAAAGTTTGGCCAGCGATTCACGTGCAAAAAATGCGCCCTTGGCAAATACCGTTACAGGTACCTCGGTGATTGCATCGCAGATCTGAGAAATGTACTTCAGTGAAAATTCTTCGTATTGGGCGGGGCCCAAGATTCCGGCCCAACTGTCAAACAGTTGCACCAAATCAGCTCCAGCACGAATCTGTGCTTTGAGGTAGTTGATTGTGGAATCCGTAATGAGCTGCAAGAGCTGATGGGAAAATACCGGGTCTCGGTACAGTTTCTCTCGGGAAAGGGAAAATGTTTTGCTGCCACTACCCTCCACCATGTAGGCAAAAATCGTCCAAGGGGCTCCAGCAAATCCGATCAAAGGTACTCGACCTTGCAGGTTTTTCTTGGTGATTTGAATGGCATCCATCACATATTGCAGGTCATTGTCTCCTTCAGCAATCCGAAGTTTTTTGAAATCTGCTTCGGAACGTACTGTTTGGGGAAACCAAGGGCCTCGCTTTTCAACCATTTCATAAGGTAATCCCATGGCTTCTGGGATGACCAGGATGTCTGAAAAAATAATGGCTGCATCTACTCCAAGAAGGTCTACAGGCTGAATAGTCACCTCAGCGGCGAGTTCAGGTGTTTGGGCCAGCTCGATAAAACCGGATACAGACTCCCGAACAGCGCGGTATTCTGGAAGAATTCTGCCCGCTTGTCGCATCAACCATACGGGTGTCCGTTCAGTTTTTTCACCTCTCGCTGCACGGAGCAGCAGATCGTTTTGGAGTTTCATGGCGCAAAGATACGAGTGGAAGGGAAATCAGAAACTGTATTCAGAAATGGGAACAAAGAAATGAGCTGAGGACGGAATAATTGAAGGATAAACCTTCTTAGCGGACCGGAGCAAGGACATGAACTTCGGTTTCGCTGACGATTTTGTCGATGTAGTAGCCGCTTAAGGTGAGCTTATTCGCCGCAGCAAATTCTTGAATTTTTTCCTTGATGGTTTCTGGACCAGGCATCACCCATTTGCTGCCCGTTATTTTCGCTAAAATGTATCGGGTCTCGGAGAATTTCTTTACCTCTAGGCCTTGGGTGCCAAAGGGGAGATTAATCCCAGCAAAAACTTCCAATGTATCCAGTTTGCCCGCTGGCTCTACATAATAAATCGTGTGTAAAACCGTGCCTGGATTCAATTTTTGGGTGCCTTGGATGGTTTGAAATACATCCTCCAATCCCTTGTCTATGGGAGTGCCTCGGAATGTTTTTCCTGTAAGCGTGTCTGGAGATTTGGCTACTAGACTAAGTTCTACCGGGCGATTGCCTCCCAAATAATCAAAAAGAAAATAGCCGCTAATTCCAAGGATTGCCAAGAAGAGGGCGATGATGCTTATTTTTTTCATGTCCAAAATAAATAGCGGAAACCAAAGCCTACTTTGGTCCTGAGATGAGCGCAATGGATGAGTTTAGAAATTAATCCAGCATACATAAAACCGAATTAAAGCGTTGCCATTTTTCGTTGCATTTGATGCAGCTGGGTGTAATAGCCTCCTTGTTCGAGTAGGGAATCGTGGGTGCCTCGTTCCACAATTTCACCTTTGTTCAGCACCAGGATTTGGTCTGCTTTCTGTATGGTGGATAGGCGGTGGGCGATGACGATGGAGGTTCTTCCCTGCATCATTTTTTCGATAGATTCCTGGATCAATTCCTCAGTTTCTGAATCCACGGAAGAGGTGGCCTCATCCAAAATCAAGATTTCGGGATTGTAGACCATGGCCCGCACAAAGGAAATCAGTTGGCGCTGCCCTACCGAAAGGGTGGCCCCTCGTTCCATTACATTGTAATCCAATGCACCCGGAAGTTTCTCAATGAATTTGGAGGCGCCTACGAGTTCGGCCGCTGCCATCACCTGCTCCCTACTGATGTTTGGATTGCCCAAAGTGATGTTTTGGTAGATGCTGCTGGAAAACAAGAACACATCTTGCAGGACCACGCCGATGTGTTTGCGGAGGGCACTCAATTCAAACTCTTGGATATTGGTGCCGTCGATGGTGATGGCGCCCTTGTTGATTTCGTAAAAGCGAGAAATCAAGTTGATAATGGACGATTTACCTGCACCTGTAGCCCCAACAAGGGCAATGGTTTGGCCTTTTTTCACCTCAAAGGAAATGTCCTTGAGTACGTAGTCTTCCTCCTTGTATGCAAACCAAACCTGGTCCAGTTTGACATTCCCTTGCACTTTTTCTGGGCTGAAGCTGCCTTCGTTGGCGATGTGCTCGTTAGAGGCAAGAAGTTTGAAGATGCGGGAGGAGCTCACTACACCCATTTGGAGTGTATTGAATCGGTCTGCAATCATTCGAATCGGTCGGAAAAAGAGTTGCAGGTACATGATGAATGAAATCAAAATACCGATTTGCAGATCCATTCCGAGCACGCCTACCGCTCCGTACCAAACAACGAGTCCAATGCCGATGGCTTGGATGATCTCGGCAACTGGAAAATACACGGAATAGTAGAGGACCGAACGGATGTGTGCTGCACGGTGCTCGCGGTTGATTTCTTTGAATTTCTCGTATTCTCTTTTTTCCCGATTAAAGAGCTGCACAATGGTCATCCCAGTAATGTGTTCCTGCAAGAAAGAATTCAGGTTGGCCACGGCATTGCGCACGTCGTTGAAAGTGACTTTGATTTTCTCCTTAAACACGTAGGTGGAAATCACCAAAAGTGGAAGGGTACTCAGGGAGACGAGCGTGAGTTTCCAGTCGATGTAAAACATCACACCTAGAATGGTAATGATTTGAAGAAGGTCTCCGATGATGGCTGCAAGGCCTTCGCTAAATACATCAGCGAGGGTTTCGATGTCGGATACATTTCTGGTAACCAGCCTTCCTATGGGGGTGTTGTCAAAAAATTGAAGACGAAGTTTCAGCAAATGCTTGTACAGGCGTACGCGAATGTCTTTGATGATCACCTGTCCGATCCAGCCCGAATAGTAGGTGTGGGCCCATTGAGCCAGGGCCTGAATGAGCATGAGTCCTACTAGGATGTAAATAATTCGAATCAGCCCAGGGGCATCGCCTACTGCTACGTGCTCATCGATGGCAATTTGGATGAGGTAGGGCCGAGTGGGGGCCAGAATAGCCAAGGCAATGGTGAGTGCAACTAGAAAATAGAATTGCTTTTGGTAGGGCTTTACATAGGTGTAGAGCTGCCGCAAGACCTTCATGTCTAGGATTTCTCCCGCTGATTCTTTTTCTTTTTCTAAGCTCAAAGCCTGTTTAGTCTAAGTAAATGTGTGTTGGGTACTCGATTTTGCTCAAAAACAAGCCTTTTGCAGGTGCTGCCTTACCGGCTTGGGTGCGGTCCTTGGAAGCAATGACCTGATGTAAGTCCGCGATAGGTCGATGTCCAAAGCCAATTTCCAGTAAGGTGCCGACGATGGACCGGACCATCCCCCGCAAAAAGCGGTTGGCCGTAATGTGAAAAAGCAATTCCTCCCCATTTGGTTCCCAATAGGCTTCGAAAATCTTGCAGCGGAAGTGGCTCACTTCGGTATGTACCTTGCTGAAGCATTCAAAATCCTCGTAGCCAAGCAGGAGTTGGGCTGCTTCGTTCATTGCTGTAACATCCGGCTGCTGAAAAAGTTGCCAAGCGAGGTCCTGCAGGAAAGGATTTTTGGAATAGGTAATCCGGTAGAAATAGGAGCGCCTCGTGGCATCAAAGCGTGCATGTGCCTCCGGCTGTACTTTTCGAACGGAATAAATGGCAATGTCCTTGGGAAGAATGGCGTTGATGGCCTTGATGAAATTTTCTCCTAATTCGGTGTCTGTAAGGTCAAAGTGACACACCTGCTGGCTAGCATGTACGCCGGTGTCGGTTCGGCCACTTCCCATGACGGAGATGGGCATGCGAAAGTAGGTACTCAATGCTTTTTCTAGGCACTCCTGAACGGTAAAGGCATTACTCTGAATCTGCCAGCCATGAAATGCGCTGCCCTTGTAGCTGAGTTCTAGAAAATACCGGGTTGTCGTTTCGTTCATGCCGCTGCAAAGATACGATTCCGAATGAAATCCATCGATACTTGATATTCCCAGAGGAAGCCGTTTTCTTTGTTGAAAAAATATATCGTATGATTCAGCGCGTTCAAACAATTTTTCTTTTTCTCATCGCGGTAGGCATGGGGGTAACCTTGAGTACCCAACTTTGGAGCCAGGGTGGAGCCGCAGGGGATTCTTGGAATCTTTCTGCCTTTCTAATGAGCAACTTGGACGAAACAGGTCAAGTGATTCAGTCCTCTTCGAAGTGGTACCTTGGGGCGCTAGCATCTCTATCTGCGATTTTGGCTTTGGTTTCTATCTTCCAATACAAACTTCGTTCCCGTCAGCTCTTGCTCAACATGATCAATTCCCTAGTGATGGTGTCTCTGGTAGCGGCTACCTTCTTGACCACTAGCGGTGTGAATGAAGCGATTAAAGCCCAGGACGGCGGTGATTATGGCATTGGATTTTGGTCGATTTTGGTGTCCATGGTCATGAACATGCTCGCCAACCGCTTTATCAAAAAGGACGAAGCGCTAGTTCGCTCGGTAGATCGAATTCGTTAATCAAAAGCCTTGCGAGATCGCAGGGCTTTTTTTATAGGTGGGTTTTCCTCCTTTCCCAGACTTTTCTAACTTGTACCTATGAAATTTGAAACCTTGACCATTCACCTCGGCAATGGGACTCACGAGAGTCACGGCGCTGTGGTGCAGCCCATCACCTTGAGTACCACGTTTGAACATGGCAATAAAGGAGGGATGCTTTATTCTCGTGCCAACAATCCCAACCGACATTCCTTGGAACAGGTCTTGGCAGCCATGGAAAAGGGAGAAGATGCAGCGGCTTTTTCTTCGGGCAATGCTGCCGGTACAGCCGTTTACCAAGCCCTTGCTCCAGGATCCCATATCGTGGCTCCGGACGACATGTACCATGGACTCCACAATTCCATGGTGCAGCTCTTTGCGGGCATTCACGAGGTGACCTTTGTGGACATGAGCAATCTCGAAGCGGTGAAAAATGCCATCCGTCCCAATACGACACTTTTTTGGGTAGAGTCGCCTTCCAACCCGCTTTTGAAGGTGAGCGAAATCCGTGCGATTTCGGCCTTGGCCAAGGCGCAGGGAGCCCTTTTGGCTTGTGACAATACCTTTGCTACCCCAGTATTTCAAAATCCCATCGACTTGGGAGCAGACTTGGTCATGCATAGCAGCACCAAGTATTTTGGAGGGCATTCCGATATCCTCGGAGGAGCCTTGGTGACAGCCAAAAAAGATGCCTTCTGGGAAAAAATCAGAAATGTGCAGCGCATCGGTGGCGCAGTTCCTTCCCCTACGGATTGCTACTATTTGACCCGCAGTATCCGTACGCTGGCCTACCGAATGAAAGGACATGCCAGCAATGCCAAGGCCTTGGCGGAATTTCTAGTTTCCCATGCGCAAGTGGAAAAAGTGTTTTACCCAGGATTGGCTACCCATCCCAACCACGCTGTAGCAGCCAAGCAGATGCATGGCTTTGGAGGAATGGTTTCCTTCACGGTAAAAGGTGGAGCGGCAGCGGCAGATCTTCTGGTATCCAAACTTCGATTCTTCGCCAATGCCACCAGTTTGGGTGGGGTAGAAAGTTTGATTGAGCGCAGGGCTGCTGTGGAGGGTCCAAATACGACTACTCCAGAAAACCTGCTCCGTGTATCGGTAGGGCTAGAGCACATTGACGATTTGATAGATGATATGAAGCAGGCGCTTGGTTGATGAATCGGCTAACTATTGACGGTCCACGGTCCATAGCCCATTAGACTAAACTCCAAACATTATTCGAGGAGAGATGGCCTCTTTACGGATCCTGTATAAAAACACCATTAAAAAAGAAAGGTCCCGCATGTGCGGGACCTTTTTGCTTACTTGTAGATTTGGACAGGCCAGCTGTCGTTGCCCAAGTTGATGTCTGTGGTGACCTTATCTGGGTCGATGACCACTTGCTTGATCTTCTTGCTTCCTTTGTGGAGGTAGGTCCAGGTATCTCCTCGCTGCCAGATTTCCACGGGTAGTTTTACCCGTTCGGTTGAGTTGTCTGCATAGGTGATTTCAAGGGTAACCGGCATCGGGAAATCCCCTTTATTCACCAGGCTGATCACGTGATTTTCGCCATAGGGCTGCACAGCGTTGACGCCAAGGTCAATGTTGCCATTGCCATAAAACCATCCCTTCCAGAACCAAGATAAGTTCTCTCCGGCCACATTTTCCATGTGATTGAAGAAGTCACCTGGCTGTGGGTGTTTGTAGGCCCAGGTCTTGATGTACGAACGGAAGGCATTGTCAAAGCGCTCTGGGCCCAAGATGTATTCGCGAAGCATCACCAAGCCTACAGCAGGCTTCATGTAAGCCACCATGCCTAGGTTGCGGGTGTCTGTAATGTCTGGATAGTTGTCAATTCCTTCTCGGCTATCGCTGGTGAAGTAGTTGTTGAAGTTGCGCGTTTGATGTAGGGTAGAAGGGTATTCTCCCTTGTTGAAGGCATTGGAACTGTAGTGGTTGATGAAGGTATTGAAGCCCTCATCCATCCAGGCGTAGCGGCGCTCGTTGGTGCCGACGATCATCGGAAACCAGTTGTGTCCAAACTCGTGGTCGGTCACACCCCAAAGCGATTCTCCTTTGGATTGGTAGTGGCAGAAGTTGAGTCCCGGGTATTCCATACCGCCGATTTCTGCTGCCACATTGGTTGCAGTTTCGTAAGGGAACTCATACCACTGCTTGGAATAGTATTCGATGGAGGCCTTGCTGTATTCTGTGGATCGTGTCCATGCATCCTGTCCATTGCTTTCGATGGGGTAGGCAGACTGTGCGAGTGCCTTTTTGCCGCTAGGCAGGTTGATGCGGGATGCATCCCAGATAAAGGAGTCTGAGGTACCGAAGGCCACGTCGCGTGCATTTTGAATGCGGAAATGCCAAG
>JACCEE012630987.1_pt1 | contig 11412 bp, 21 predicted proteins | sample 7449931 | NCBI WGS metagenome assembly JACCEE01 (sample SAMN15323457, study PRJNA562643) | freshwater metagenome | isolation source: river surface water | place: USA:Blue River Watershed | collected 2017-08-19 | reverse complement strand
GAAAGGGTAATGTGAGTGTAGTTTGTACCCGATATTCGATTCCGATGTTTAATACCTTTGAGGAAGGTGTATTTGCATTAAGAACTGCAATCAAAAAAAATCAAACATTATATTAGGAAATATCAATTAATTTTCGTATATTTACAAAGTTATGACACAGCAAGAATTCAATACAAAATACAAACAATACATACCAGAAGGTTGGGGTGGATTGGAATTCGATATACCAGAAGTTACCGATTATTTAGATAGTATTATGGATTATGGATTGGTTAATCTACCTGATTTCAAATTACATCAAATCAAATTAAAGTTTGGTATGAATCGATTCTATTTCGAAACATCGATGGAAAATAAAAAGCTAGAAGCAATTATTGAATTCGGAATAGAACAACAAGTGAATAATATATTAATGAAAATTTTAAAAAATGGAAAACTTAAATAGTGTTTGTTACATTGCAACAGTTAATGAAATTAATCCAATCGAAGGTGCTGATAATATTGAATTAGCAGTAGTTGGTGGATGGAATTGTATTACCAAAAAGGGAGAACAAAAAGTTGGTGATTTGGTAATGATAGCTACAACCGATGCAATCATCCCATTTGAACTTTCTGAAAAGATGGGTGTTACTAATTATTTGAGAAAAGGTGGTAGAGTTAGGACAGTGAAATTAAGAGGTGTATATTCAGAATGTTTGATTATCCCAATCATCCATCTTCCTTTTATGGAAAATTACTATGAGGGTAAGAATATGATGAATGTAATGGAAATTTACAAATATGAACCACCTGTTAAACAAATTCAATTAGCAAGTGGTAAAAAGATTCGTTATCAAGATAATCCAAACTTCCATGTCTACTATAAGTTCCCTAATTTAAAGAATGTACCTAATATGTTCACCGAAGATGATTTAGTAGAAATCACTCGTAAGATTCACGGAACTAATGCTCGTTATGGTATCGTTAAGAAAAACAAATTATCTATTTTAGATAGAATTAAAAAATTCTTTGGTAACGATTGGATTGAATACGAATTCGTAGTAGGTTCACATAATGTTGAAAAGGGTTCAGATTCACAAGGATTCTATGATACCAATGTTTGGTATGATATCGAAAAGAAATATAACATCAAACAAAAGTTATGGAATTATGTTAAATCAGCTCGAGCTGAACATATCGGTGAGGGTATTACCTTATATGGTGAGATTTACGGAGCTGGAATCCAAAAGGGATATGATTATGGATTGAAAGAGATTGAGTTCGTAGGATTCGATGTAAAAGAGAATGGTGAGTATTTACCTACCTATAATGCGTGGAAAGTATTTGAAAAACAATTAGAATTACCATATGTGGAGATTTTACACTATGGAGATTGGTCACAAGAAGTACAGGATAAGTTTGTATTTAATAACTTTATCGAAGGAACAAAAATTCCACATGAAGGTATTGTAATCAAATATAATACCGGTGAAAGACAAAAGATTGCAAAAGTAATCAACCCAGATTATTTAATTTACGGAGAAAAACATAACATCGGTGATTCACACTAAATTATATAATAATATGAAAATGAAAATAAGTAAAGATGATGTTTGGTTATGGATTACATATGCTGTTATGTCCTTATCAATATGTGTCCTAATGGCAGAGGTTTTATCATTAAAGAGTGAGATAAAGCATTTAAAGGAAATAAAAATCAAATAATGCAAAAAATTTATACATTAACTGATTCTCAATTGGATGGTATTTCTAAAATACGAAATTGGTTAGTTGGACATAATCCAGATGATGAATTGAGAATAATGGGTAGAATTAAATCAACCCATCAATTATTTGTGATGGTAGAGAAAATTATAAATTTACGTCAATATACAATTGACGAACAAACTCTATTAAACGAGTTACGGTCTATATGTATTGGTAAACGAGAGGTAGAATATGTATAACGAAAAAATAAGATTATATCTTGATGATGTAAGAACACCAACGGGTGAAGATTGGCAAGTAGTTAGAAACTATGATGAATTTGTAGCACACATTAAATTAAATGGTTTAGAGAATTATGATGTAATATCATTAGACCACGATTTAGGTGATACTGCAATGATTGAATATTATACTAATACAAAACCACATTTTGAATTAGATTATAGTAGAATACAAGAAAAGACTGGTATGGATTGTATTAGATTTTTGGTAGCGGAAAGTATGAATAAATCTATTCCATTACCACAAATCTATGTACACTCGGCTAATCCAATTGGTGCTGCAAATATGATGGGATATATAAATAACTATTTCAGAAATCAAAGATTACCGGAAACTTGTATTAAGGTAAATATTCCACACACATATGAACCAGATAAAGTATTGAGTGAGGAAGAAAGACTTAAACGATATAAAATTATGAAAAAATAATTTGGAAATATCGTATTTTTTTTGTATCTTTAATTATGAAAAAACTATTAGTAGTACTATTGTTGTTGGGAGTGATGACAGTAGAGGCAAGACCAAAACGATATCGTATTATCGTAAAACGAATTGAGGGTAAGATTTATTACATTCCACAAATGAAAAAAGGAAACCCATCACAATTTTTGAAAGAATGGATGGATTTATCAAATCAACCATTACATAGTGAGAATGAGGCTATGAATTATGTGAGAGAATCGCGTATCATCGAAGACCAAATGAAACAGGCAGAAATTATTCAATATATAAAAATAAAATAAAATATGTTACAAATTACAAAAGATGAATTGGTAGAGAAATTACAACAAGAAGTTGTACAATTGGTATTTACCAAAGCAGATGGTACTGAAAGACATATGGTATGTACGAAGAATATAGTTCATATACCGGAAGAATTTCACCCAAAGACAGATAAGGTAGTTAAATTGGATGAGAATGGTAATCCAATTGAAACTGATTTAATTACGATTTGGGATATGGAACAACGAGGATGGAGAAGTTTTAATTTTAGCAAAGTATTAGAAGTTAAATAATATGGATGATAATACAACATATAAAGTTGGACTTGGTTTAATCTTACTGATAGGAATTATTGCAGTTGGTTTAAGTATGAATCACAGCAAACAAAATATAACAAAGGCAGAAATAAGTTATTTGGAATTGTTACACAAACAAGATTCTTTACAAAGTGTAATCAATGATTTACAATCAGAATTGGAAACGCAAGAAAAAGGATTTAGTCATAAAGAAGAAAGATATGAAGATATTCTATTTGAATATGAATATGGAGTAGAACGATTAAAAGAAACACATCCATCTGCGTATAAAGAATTTCATAGAATTATTGCTTTCAAAGAGCGATATTCGATTGAAGATAGAAATGATAATAAAAAAAGATTAAGTTATAAGCAATTTTAAAATGAAATTTAGAATAACACATATTAGTGATACTCACAATAAACACAAACAACTTAACGGTAAATTATCAGGCGGAGATATCCTCATTCATAGTGGGGATATTTCTTCGTTAGGTAGAAAACATGAAGTTGAAAGTTTTATTGATTGGTTTAATAGTATCGAAGGATATACTCATAAGATATTCATTGCGGGTAACCACGATATGTCTTTTCAATCTGAAAAGTTAATGCAAAATAAAATTGATTACTTTGACGGTAAGCGTTCAGTATGGGAAACTGAAGGTAATGTACATACACCATCAGAAGGTAAACCAGAATGGTTGAATGATATGTTAGCAATTGATTTAGAACCAGGTGTATTCTATTTGGAAAATAGTTATGTAATATTGGATGGTTTAAAAATATGGGGTTCTCCATATTCAGCAACATTTGGATACAATTGGGCATTTAATGTGGATAGAGGATACGATTCTGCACAATTGTGGAATCAAATACCAGAAGATACTAATATTGTAATTACTCACGGTCCGATTTATGGATATGGGGATGTAACTGCACGAACCTATGAGAATGTAGGTTGTCATGACCTTTATCATAGATTAAAAGAGTTGAGAACTCCACTACACTTTACAGGTCACATTCACGAAGCATATGGATACTACCAAACAAGTTGGGGTGGATATTCGTTTAATGGATGTAATTGCAATTTAAGTTATGAGGTTTACAATAAACCAATTACTTTTGATTATGATTTTAGTGAAAGAGAATTAAATTTTGTAATGTAAATAATTTTTCGTATATTTGTATAACCACTAAAATTAAATGTATGGTTGAAATAATAATTGGAATCGTTGGTACGATTTTATGGATTGTATATGAAATGTGGAGGTCTCCCCTAATGGAAGAAACCCCAACTGGATTTAAAACAATTAGACCTGCCAAAAAATTAAAAGACCTTTTTAAAAAGAAATCATCGGCAGGAACGATTTCTGATTTAGAAAAATTAGGAAGAGGAAGAAGTAAACACTAAAAACAATAATATGGGTTATTCAAATTTAAAAACAGGTTTTATTAAACCAACAATTATTACGGCACAACAATATGGTACGAAAGTATCAGTTGAAATAGACCATAGCGATACTGATATTGATGAGTTGTTTGATGCATTTGAAACAATTCTTGTAGGATTGGGATATCATCAAAATGCTTGGAAACAATGGATTGTGGATAGAGCAGGTGAATATCACGATGAGGAATCAGAAAATATTATGGATATGGGAATGTACGAACCAAATCCTGCGTTGAGAAAAGCAGTTGATGATTATGTTAATGCTTTATCTGAAAAAGATATCGATGAAGCACTTGCACAACACAATGCACACGAAGATGGATTTGATGATTATGGTACTAAAAAAACAAAAAAGAAAAAGAAATAGTATGGAATATTTAATTGTTTTCGGAAGTATTATTTTAGTATCAGGTCTAATTGCTTGGAGATGGGTAGTTGGTATTGATTATATGCAAAAGAATCATCCTGATTATAAGGGTGATGATTTTCTTAATTGGGATGATAACAAATCTCACACCGAAGGTGAACTTTAAATTAAATTTATGATAAAAAAAGAAATCAAAGTAGGTAGTTTTAAACAAAGTGAAGCTAAAGATTATTCAGATATTTTAGATAGAGAATTAGCAAGAGAATTCCTATATACGAATACTGATAAAACTGAAATTAAATTTGGTGATACCTATCAATTGGATTTAATTAGTGGAACAACTACTGGATGTGATGTTGAGTTTTTAACTTTCAATGCTCTTAATTCTTTTAGATACGGTGGTGGATTTAGAATACCAAATCGAAAAGAACACTATTGGAGTGGTTCTAATTTAAGAGAAGGTAAAAATGGTAAATGGCGAAATGATTATCAGTTTTGGAGTGTAGATTACATTCAATTATTTGATGATAGAACAAAGTTATTATTTTATAAATCTGATATCATTAAACAATATGTTAAAAATGTAATACATATTAATACACCGGGATGGGATGAAAAGAATAAATACTTTATTAAACTACCTTACAACGAATGTAAGGATATTGTAAAATTATATATAAGAAATGAATATGGTAAATGGGAGAAAGCCGAAATTAATTAAATCGGATAGAACTTTAGAATTAATGGAAGGTATCGGAGTTATAATGAGAATTATGGCATTCGGATTACTTTCAGTTCTGGGCCCTGCAACTCCATTCTTATTGATGTGGATATGGAATAGTATAGATGCAGTTATCTTAACATATTGTGCATGGGAAAGAGATAATCGACCATATATATTACTTAATTTATTTTGGTTAATTGTTGGTGTGATTGGTATTTATAATTCATTGTAATGTCAAATCAATATATTCGTATAGATAGATTAAAATTTAAAGGAATTAAAGCCTTATTAACCTATGCAATATTAGAATATAAAAAACAAAGATTTGGTAGTACTGAAAGAAACGAATGGCATCTTATTAAAGAAAGATTAGCAGAAATACAAAAACAACAATTTTACTCAAGAGAAGATAAAATATTTCTGAATAAAATAAGAGCAACTTATTACGAGCAAAAATATAAACTATAAAAATTAAATAATATGTTTGATGATAATGACGATAATGATGAGTTTCAACAATTAGGTAATATCCTAAATACTGAATTCAAAAGAATACAGCGTTTAATGTTTATCAATGATATTGAAAGGGGGGTTAATGCTGAGATACCACTTACTCCATTAGAGTATGAAAGTATATTTGGTGAATTAGAATATGAAGATTTTCAAATTCTAACCAAACTTATCATAAAAGATATAAAGGATATAAAATCTCGTACCCAATTAAGAAAAAATAAAATATTTAATAAGTGGGGTGATTGGATAGGATATTTGCTAGAAAAGAATGTTGAATATGAAGAGTATGAAAAGTGTGTAACATTCAGAGATGCAATCCAAGAGAAAACTAAAAATAAGGAGAAAATTTAAGTGATTACAATAACTGAAAACGCAGCAATAAAGGTAAAGGAATTGATAAGTGAACTGGATAGTACACAAACGAATTTCTTACGGGTCTCTGTAAAGGGTGGTGGTTGTAGTGGATTGATGTATGATTTATCTTTTGATACCGAAAAAACAACCACAGATACTCTTATAGAAGATAATGATATAAAAGTATTAGTTGATAATAAATCCCTATTGTATTTATTTGGAACTGAATTACACTTTTCCACCGGTCTAAATGGTAAGGGTTTTGAATTTAGAAACCCTAACGCAAGTAGAACCTGTGGATGTGGAGAAAGTTTTTCTCTTTAATCTAACTTTAAAGGTTCAGTATGTTGACGTGGTTTTCTAACTACGCTTGAACCATAAGTTTTAGAGATTGTTGCTCCCAATGTGGAACATAATAAAAATAATCCTATAAATAAATTTAACATAATATTTGTATTTTTTTAATATAAATACTAATATATTTAGTAAAAACCTAATATAATACAACGATTCTTTGAAAGTTTATATAGATTCATCCTTTAAGACCATTTTAATAAATAAGAATAGTACAATTATAGGATAAACGCTATAAAAAATATTTTATAATTTTGTTCGTGTTTTATATATTTGTATATATTTATATAAACAAAGAAAAAAATATTTAGAAAAAGATTAGGAAATATGAAAAAGTTTTCGTATCTTTGTAAAACAATAAGGAAATAAGTTCTTTAACATTATATCGCAGGGTAGAGCAGTGGTAGCTTGGTGGGCTCATAACCCATAGGTCGGTGGTTCGAATCCATCCCCTGCAACTAAAAAAAATATTTACAAAAATATTTGGAAATTTGAAAAAGTTTTCGTATTTTTGTAATAACAAAATGAGATAGTGGTTGAAGCCAACATCTAATAAAACCGAATGTGTGACCATTTCCCAAATGTGGGGAGTTAATAAAGCCGGATATCACTAACTTATTTTGAAAAAAAACTTTAAGAAAGATTAGGAAATATGAAAAAGTTTTCGTATCTTTACAAAGTAAAAGAAACCAACCAAACGCAATCTATGAATCAAACAACAAAGCAAGAGTAGTATTGTTCAATTTAAAAAAAATAAATTATGGTAAAGTTTCAAAAAGTTCTTTTAATTTCTGGATGTGTTACATCACTATTAAGTGGTATAATAAGTGTAATCGAAAATAGATTCGATTCATACGCATTCATTTCAGCATTGTTATTCTTTAATTTGTATATTAGTTTAATTACTAATACTAATCTAACAAAGTTAATTGATGAACATGTTGAAAATATGAAAAAAATAATTAAAAAATAATTTACAAAAGATTAGGAAATATCAAATTAATTTCGTATCTTTGTAATGTTATCGAAAGTGATAACAAAAAAGTTCTTTAAAATATTGAAAATATTGCACATAGTAGACTAGTTCTACATAGTGTATAACCGCCGCCTATGGTGGTTAAATAAACTACGAAAGTAGGATAAAGTGGTTCACCTTTTAACTGGTTTAAATGAACCGCGGTTTCAGCAATGGAACTCGAGTAGGCAAGTGAGATATCGTTTTGGCTTAGTATGTGAGGGTAACACTGTAGCAGAGGAGTTGGGATGATTGGGGATAAGTAGAATCTCCAATTGAGCTCGGAAGAGCAATAAGAATAACTCATAGAATTATTGTGAAGGGTAGGGACTTAATCTCTCCCTATGATTGCGTGATTCAATATTAAAGTGGTCTTAACACCGTAAGGTATGATTTTGTACAGGTGGTGCTGTTATTATCCTTTTATAGAATGTACCAACATCTATAAATGAAGATGACTTGAAATATGGCGATAGGGATATCGCATCGGGTAGTTTAGTATTTTCTCGCTCAAAAGGTGGGAGAGCTAGTGGTAATCCACTACCTGACAATTCTACAAACCATTACTCAACATTTGCTATTGGTGCAAACTTATAAAACAAATAAGAGGAAGCGGTTACCAGTTTTAACCGAAAGGTGTCTACATAGTAATGAGTCGTTCATTGCCACAAACATTCTCAAGATGGTTGTGATTCTTTCGAAAGGTTTCTAATCCCGCAAGGATGAATTTGCTCGGCAGAGTAGAAGAAAATAAGTACAAAGAGAGTAGGTTAAAACTCAAAGAGTGGTTTACTCAAATAACCGACACTGGTTGTTACTTCTCAAAAGGAAGTGGAAACGAAGGGAATCAGATAATCCTTTTAAAGACAACTACAATATGGAGTATTCTCATCCTTACCTCATCTAAATGGTTAATGTTGGTTCGATTCCGATATAGATGACTTCGTAGTGGTTACCGCAGATAGGTTAGATGTACCTTCTAATGAACTGAAACCCACTTAAAACAAAAAGACAAATAGTATGATGGTATGGTTTTTAGTAGGGGATTTTCGCCTTAAAGAATCTCAACCGATACGAATTGGTGTTGATGGTAACCAATGGATGTAGCTAGTCCTTTTGAAAGAACCACCCTACAAATCTTTCATTTACCTATATCTTTTTATTAAAACGATATATGTATTGTAGATTACATTATAACAAAATTGTAGGTTACGCTACAAAAAATGAAAAAGTTCTTTACAATAGCTATATTACTTTTGGGAGTGGAAGGTATAGCAACAGGTCAAACTCTGGAGGAAAAGATAGATAACTTTATAAAAGTTAAACCTAATACTCCACAGGAAGTTTTGGTATTCGGTACAAATAAATCCCAAGACGGTTATATAACCGCAGGATATTTGTTAGGTAAGTATGGGTTGTATGCAGGTATTCCATATTCAGAAAGAGGTAACATTTTAAATCAAAGTAATGGTACCGTTTCAAAAGATATGAGATTTGGAATTGTGACACAGATAAACCCAAATAAAGCAATTATTGGCGTTGGAGTTCAGCCAACCAGTGATGGAACAAAAATGAATTCTTTTATAGGATATAATCCTTTAAAATCTAAAGATATGAAACTTTGGATGATTGGAAATGTGACAGGTTCAGTATTTTCATTTGGATTAGGTCTTTCATATAGGATTAAATAAAAGTTGTATATATTTAATAATTAAAAACAAACAAAAAAAGAAAAGTATGAAAAAGGTAATCGCAATTTTCGCTTTGGCATTTGTAGTAATGTCATGTGGTAGTTCAACTTCTAACGAAGCAACAAACGATTCAACAGCAGTAGCAGTTGATTCAGCAGCAGTAACAACTGATTCTGCAGCAGTAGCAGTAGACACTACAACAGCGGTAAAGTAATTAAAAAAAAATAATCTTATATTTATTATCAAATGAAAACTCTAAACTTACATACGAATTGTTATCAACCGATGCTTGAAAGAGCGTGGGCTGGCAATAGTGTGTTTAATTCAATAAAGATTGATAGTAAGGCTAGGGTACAAAAAATAATGTAAATATAAATTATATTTTTAGATTTTTTAAAACCCTATCTGATGTTCAGTTAGGGTTTTTTGTTTTGTGGATATAGCTCAACGGTAGAGCAACGGACTGTTAATCCGTAGGTTGTAGGTTCGAATCCTCCTATCCACGCAATAGTATCGATGATTTAAACGATAATTTAAAATATCGTTGATATGAATGATATTAGGGCTTGTAGCTCATTCGGTTAGAGCAACTGACTCATAATCAGTAGGTAATAGGTTCGATTCCTATCTGGCCCACCATACGCGAGTATAGTATAACGGCTATTATGCCTTCCTTCCAAGTAGGATATGTCAGTTCGATTCTGACTACTCGCTCGTGGGCCTGTTAGTATTAGGCCGAAAGAAAGATAGATGTTTTTCAATTACTAAACTCAAGTATTGGGGAATACTTGAGATTATTGCCCGATGGTGTAGCGGTAGCACAAATGTTTTTGGTGCATTTAGGGTTGGTTCGAATCCAGCTCGGGTAACAATTAGGAGATTAGCTCAGTTGGTTAGAGCACTTGGTTTACATCCAAGGGGTCATAGGTTCGAATCCTATATCTCCTACAATGTGGTAATCACTCCATAGAAATATGGTAAGCATCCGATAGTAACATCGGACTGGCAATGTGGTTATTAAGAGGTAAGGAAAAGACTAAATTGGGAGTATCGCATAGCGGCAATTGCGGTGGACTGTAAATCCACTCCTTCGGGTTCGTAGGTTCGAGTCCTACTGCTCCCACCAATTGGGGCTTTCGTATAGCTGGTGCGTACGCAGGACTGAAAATCCTGAGGAAATGGTTCGATTCCATTAGGTCCCACAATGAATTGGCTAAGACATCGTAAAACCGATGGGTGGTGATTCCAAATTTATTTGTGAGCCACTTAAACCCTGATAGCAATGTCAATTCAATTTGAATCCGTAGCTCAGTTGGTTAGAGCACCTCACTTTTAATGAGGGAGTCAATGGTTCGAGTCCATTCGGGTTCACATAGTAGTTTTGAGGTTGGCGAATTCTACTTTAAAAAAATAATCCATCCACCAACGGAATGTAGAGGAGTCCGGTCTATCTCGCCACATTTGGGATGTGGAGCACGCAGGTTCGAATCCTGCTATTCCGACAAAATTGGTAGTTAGCTCATTTGGTTAGAGCATCTCGCTGATACCGAGAAGGTGGCAGGTTCGAATCCCGCACTACCAACGAAGATTGGAGTAATTAACCAATCCTAACAAGAAGATAGTTCATATAGCTTAAAGAGATTTGACGTCACTAATTTCTGGCTATCTTCTTGATTAATTATGGGTATGGTGCAATGGTAGCATACCGGTCTCCAAAACCGATGATTACAGTTCGAGTCTGTAAGGGGGTGCAAAATGTAAAACTATGAAACAAACATTTGACAAGCATTAGGTAAGTAAACCTAATGTAAAATGAAAGAAGAAAGAGTAAAAAGAATGAGAACGGAATGGAACTATTGTTTCATTTGTTCTAAAAGATGTGGTAGTTGGTATTATGATTGTGCACCATCAAAGATTTGGGGTAGACACGGAAATG
>JACCEE011200074.1_pt1 | contig 11416 bp, 6 predicted proteins | sample 7449931 | NCBI WGS metagenome assembly JACCEE01 (sample SAMN15323457, study PRJNA562643) | freshwater metagenome | isolation source: river surface water | place: USA:Blue River Watershed | collected 2017-08-19 | reverse complement strand
GTGCCCTTGTTGAGGAGCTTCACAGTCGAGTTCCACGAACCGGAGAGCACGATCTGGAGCTGGTCGTTGGGCGTGAAGAAGACCTGACCGTCCCAGCCCTTGGCCTCGGACTCGACCTCCCAGGCGGCGCCGAGCGGGCCGTTCTGGAAGGCGGCGTCGTCGAGCGTGGCGTTGTTGATACCGGGGTCGTTGATGTCGTTGCCGTGGTAGAGCCAGCCGGCCCAGCCGGGGGCGGCGGCGGCGAACATGGCATCGAGCCAGGCGGCGCCGGCGGGGTTGGAGGCGTCGAGGTAGATGCTGCCGCGGTCCGCGCTTTCGCCGTTGAGGGGCGAGGCGAGCGTCACTGCGCCAGCATTGCACGCGGCGATCCAGGCGGCCTGCATCGCGGCGTTGGGGGTGTAGGTCTGGCCGTTGGCGACGAAGCCATTGACCGTGATCTTGTTCCCGGTCGCGTCGTGCGTGCTGTAGGTGGTGCTGGCGAAGGGGTTGTAGAACCCGGTACCGTTGGCGTCGCCGAGGTTGTAGATGATGCGCTTGTTCGGATCGAAGCGCGGGTTGCCGAGCGGGGCGGGCGTGGAGAAGCCGGAGGCGGCCCAGGCCTGCTTGCGGATCTTGTAGGTGCTGACCGAGCCGGAGAGCTTGCCGTCGAAGAAGTCGAACTTGATGCCGAACTCCTCGCTCTGCGCGGTGTCGGCGCCGACCGGCTTGCCGGTGGCGGCGTCGTGCAGGCCGCCGAAGTTCGGCTGGAACCCGTCGGCCTTCAGGGCGAACACCGAGAGATCGCGGGTGATCTTCAGCATCAGGCCGGTCTGCTTGGAGACCTTCTTCGTGTCGTCGGCCCGGCTGGTGGTGGTGGTGCGCACGCCGGCGGCGGTGATCTGGGTGTCGGTCGACCACTTCGCGCTCACGTCGCGACGGACGCCGGCCATGACGATGAGGCGGTCCTCGACGCCCCAGAGGCGGCCGAACTTCAGGAAGTTGTTCAAGTAATACGCGCGGTTCCACCCCTTGTTGATGTTGTCGGCATCGTTCTGGAACATGCCAGGGCCGGCGGAACCGTCGCCGTTGACGCCGAAGCGGATGGGTGTGAGCTCCAGCGGCTTCTTGTAGGCGTAGAGGCCCGGCAGCGTCTGCCAGTGGTTGCTCTCGACCTTGTTGAAGAGCTCCGAGTAGCCGACGAGGATCTGGTTGTCGAGGCGGTACCAGTCGCGGTGGAAGAGGGTCTTGCGGGAGGTGAGCTCCACGCGTTCCTGCTGGCGGTCGAAGACGCTGCGACCCTGGTCCCAGGCGTAGCGCACGACCTCGTTGTCGAAGGTGCCGTAGGCGAGGTTGGTGTTGGAGGGGGTGACGCCGTCGCCCAGGCCGTTGCCGACGGAGGCGATGGTGATCGTCTGGCCGAACTCGGCGCCGGGGTTGCCCGGCAGGATCTGCTGGATACCGCCGTTCACGTCGCGGGTGCCCTGCCAGTAGTTGCTGTAGCTGTAGCCGAGAAGGGCGTCGAGGCTGGGCGTCCAGTCGCCCTCGGAGAGGATCTGCTGGGTGGCGAGAACCTGGAGGTTGCGCTGGCGCTGGTTGTTGTAGGTGTCGGGACCGGAGAGGTTCATCGTCCGGCGGTCGGCGCCGGGCGGGTAGTAGAAGCCCGTGGCCTCGAGCTGGTCGTTGTTGATCGGCGTGGCGCCGGTGCCCTGGGCGGCACGGAGGGCGCGGAAGCCGAAGCCGCTCTGCGCGAGGTGGACCAGCTCGGCCTCGACGGTGATCTTGGTCTTCTTGGTGGGCGCCCAGGAGAACGAAGGCGCGAAGAACGAACGCTCGGTCTTCTGGTAGTCGATGTTGGTCTCGAAGCGTTCGAGCGCGCCGATCACGCGGTAGTCGACGCCCGGCAGCTTGGCGCTGAGGGGGCCGGTGACATCGATCGTGCTGCGCAGCGCGCCGTAGGAACCGACGGAAAGGGTCGTCCAGCCCTGGAAGACGCCGAGGGGCTTCTTGGTGAGGTAGTCGACGACGCCGCCGAAGTTGCCCGTCCCATACAGCAGCGCATTGGGTCCCTGAACGACCTCGACGCGGTCGATGTTGATCGCATCGCTGGGACTGCCGCGCAGGAAGCCGTCGCGCAGGACGTTGTTGGTGAGGAAGCCGCGGAGCTTGACCTGGGTCTGGCTGATGTTGGAGGTGACACCCTCGGGGTTGTTCACGCCGCCCGGGCCGTACGGAGACATCTGGATACCGCCGACGCCGCCGGTGTTCTCCATGTCGTTCTGGGTCTTGAGCGAGATGCCAGCGGAGTAGCTCAGCGACTTGCGCAGGTCGGTGGCGCCGATGTCGTTCATGAACTCGCTGGTGATGACCTGCATGGGCAGCGGCAGGTCCTTGATCGCGATGTTCACGCGCGAGCCGGACACGACGTTGGTCGCCGCATAGCCCTTGTCCTTCGCGGTGTTCACCTCGAACGGCGAGAGGACCACGACCTCGCTCTCGGTCGCGGCGGCCTCAGCCATGTCGGAAGCGGGAGCGGCGGCAGCGGGGGCGGTCTGGGCGGACAGCGATGGAGCGGCGGCCGCTCCAAGCGAAAGCAAAGCGGCAAATGACCGTGCGTAGGTCAGCCGGGGACGGGGAGTCTTCATTGGGTAGAGCTAGAGGCTTGTGGGTGGGGTTGCCGGGAGTCCGCCAGCCCCTCTCCGTGCGATCCGCCGAACGACGAGTTCGGCCGACCCCTGGAACGGAAACGGGCGACAGACCAGTGGGTACTGGGGAAAACGAGGCCGAGAGAAGCACCGCCTGAGACATTGTCAATATCTTTGTTCTCGTTTTTGTGCACACCGAACAGACCCACAAAATCCGCCACCGTCCGCACATTTTTCATAGGTATCCTGACCCAAATCCGAAACCAGCAACCCCAAGCCTGTGCACATTGTTCTTCATTTAGTGCACACTTTTGTTCTGGAGTTTTCTCTCGGTGCGCTTTTACCTTCTCCCGTTGCCCGCCCACCGATGAATCGAATCAACCAGGAGCGCATCGCCGAACAGCTGAAGATCTCCCGCGCGACCGTCTCGCGCAGTCTCGCCAACCACCCCTCGGTGAGCGCGGAGACGCGTGCCGCCGTGCACCAACTCGCCGCCGAGCTCGGCTACAACACCTCCCCCGGCAGCGGCCCGCGCCGCCGCCGCGGCAGCAAGCCCTTCACCATCGGCGTCATCATCGGCGTGCCCGCCTCCAACGTCGCCATGGCCACCTTCCCCGACGTGCTCAAGGGCATCCGCCAGCGCGCCGAAGCCGACGACATCGCCGTCGACGTCTGTTACGAGAATCCGGCTACATTCGACGCCTCCTCGCCCCGCCTCGCCGTCTTCCGCCAGATCCGCGCCTCGAACTGGCGCGGCGCCATCCTCATCTATCCGTTCCCCGACGAGGCCGTGAAGACCCTCGCCGAGAAGATCTCGCTGGTGACCATCCTCGAGGACTACTCGCACCTCGCGCTCGACTCGATCGATGTCGACAACGCCGCCGGCACCGAGTGCCTCGTGCAACACCTCGTCGAGCACGGCCACCGCCGCATCGGCTTCGTGGCCTGGCACTACACCGTGGGCGGCCACTGGGCCTACCGCCGGTTCGGCGGCTACACCGAGGCGCTCTTCCGCGCCGGCCTCGAGTTCTCGCCCGACTGGGTGCTCAACATCCACCGCAAGGCCCCGCGCTTCGAACAATCCGCCGACCTCGCCCGCGAGGTCGCCCGCCTCGTCCGCGAACAGCGTGTCACCGCCTGGGTCTGCGCCGCCGACCACCAGGCGTACCACCTCATCAACGACCTCCGCGCCCTCGGCCTCAACGTCCCGGCCGACTGCTCCGTGACCGGCTTCGACGGGATCGAGCCGCCGGTCGGCCAGCTTCCGATAACCACTGTCCGGGTACACACCTCCGAGATCGGCGAGTCCGCCGTCGCCCGCCTCGCCAGCCGCCTCGTCACCCCGCGCGCGCCGTACCGCAAGATCCTCGTCGAGGCGGACCTCGTCGCGGGCGCCACGGTCGCCGCGCCGCCCGCCGCCCCGTAACGCCCCTTTCCGTCTCCGCCCCACCGCCCGCCGTTCGGATCCCGCGGGCGATCTCCCCTCAACCACGCCACCGACCGCCTCCGGTCGGCTGCGGATGCTTTGTCCCTCAACCCGTGAAAAACCACGTCACCGGCTCCTTCGTCTCCGCCTTCGGCGGCCGCTACTACCGCATCGCCCACTGCGACCGCCTCCCGCCGTTCTTCATGAACGTCGTCAGCTCCTCGGATCTCTGGCTCTTCCTCGCCAGCAACGGCGGGCTCACCGCCGGCCGCACCTCCGTCGAGGGCGCCCTCTTCCCCTACCTCACCGTCGATCGCCTCTACGACTCCGCCGGCCTCACCGGCCCCGTCACCGCCTGCTGGGTCGACGACGGCCCCGGCGCGCCCGCGCTCTGGCAGCCCCTCGCCCCGCACGGCGCCACCGAGCACCGCATCGAGCGCCACCTCTACAAGAGCGTCGAGGGCGACCGCGTGTGGTTCGAGGAGAGCAATCCCGCGCTCGGCCTCGCGTTCCGCGCGGGGTGGTCCACCGCCGACGGGCACGGCTTCGTCCGCCGCTGCGAACTCGCCAACCTCGGGGCCCGCCCCCGTCGTATCCGCCTGTTGGACGGCCTGCGCAACCTCCTTCCGCCCGGCATCGTCCCCCGCCTCCAGAACGAGAGCAGCTGCCTCGCCGACGCCTACAAGTCCGCCGAGGTCCTCCCCGGCACCACCCTCGCGGTCTACTCGCTCTCCGCCGGCATCGTCGACCGGGCCATCCCGATGGAGTCGCTGCGCGCCACCACCGTCTGGTCGGCCGGCCTGCCCGCCCCGACCCTTCTGCTCACCGACTCCCAGCTCCCCGCGTTCCTCGCCGGCGAGGCGGTCGTCGCCGAGCCGCGCCGCCGGGGCCGTCGCGGCGCCTATCTCGCCTGCGTCGAGCTGGAGCTCGCGCCCGGCGCCACCCACACCTGGCTCCTCGCCGCCGACACCGGGCTGACCCAGGCCGCCGTCGTCGAGCGTCACCGTTTCCTCACCACTGATGACCCGGTCCCCGCCGTGCTCGCCGCAGCCGACACCGCCACGCACCGCCTCCGCTCCATCGTGGGCGCGGCCGACGGCCACCAGGCCGGCGCCGACGAGACGGCCACCGCCCACCACTTCGCCAACGTCCTCTTCAACGTCCTGCGCGGCGGGATCTTCGTCGCCCCGGGGCACGTGCCCACCGCCGATTTCGCCGCCCTCGCCCGGGTCCGCAATCCCGCCGTCGCCGCGCGCCATGCCGCGCTGCTCGCCGGGCTCCCGGCCGAGCTGGAGCCTCCCGCGTTCCTCGCCCGGCTCGCCGCCGTCGGCGACCCACAACTCGAACGGCTCGCGTGCGACTACCTGCCCCTCACGTTCAGCCGCCGCCACGGCGACCCGAGCCGCCCGTGGAACCGTTTCCGCATCCGCGTGCGCGACGAGCACGACCGCCCCCTCCTCGCCCACGAGGGCAACTGGCGCGACATCTTCCAGAACTGGGAGGCGCTCGGCGTGAGCTTCCCCGCCTACCTCGGCGGCATGGCCGCCCGCTTCCTCAACGCCTCCACCGCCGACGGCTACAACCCCTACCGCATCACGCAGGCCGGCATCGAATGGGAGGTCCCCGACCACGAGGACCCGTGGGCCTCGATCGGCTACTGGGGCGACCACCAAGTCATCTACCTGCTGAAACTTCTCGAGTGGGCCGACCGGTTCCAGCCCACCCTCGCCGCCGATTGGCTGCGGGCGGCGCGCTTCAGCTACGCCGCTGTTCCGTACCGTATCGCCGACTACGCCGCGATCCGCCGCCAGCCGCGCGAGACCATCGCCTTCGACGAGGCCCGCCACCGCGAGCTCGCGTCCGCCGTGGCCCGCCTCGGCACCGACGCCCGCCTCGTGCGCGATGCCGGCGGCGAGGTCCGCCTCGGCAGCCTCACCGAAAAGCTCGTCCTCCTCGTCGCCACGCGCCTGACCAACTTCGTGGCCGAGGGCGGCATCTGGCTCAACACCCAGCGCCCCGAGTGGAACGACGCCAACAACGCCCTCGTCGGCAACGGCCTCTCCGTCGTCACCCTCTGCTACCTGCGCCGCTTCATCGCGCACTGCCGCACCACCCTCCTGCCCGCGCTCGGCGACGCCCCCGTCGCCCTCGCGTCCGGCATCGCCGTCCTCGCCGGCGAGCTCCTCGCCATCCTCGAGCGCTCGCGCCCGCTGCTCGCCGGTCCGTTCACCCCGGTCGCGCGTCGCGAACTGCTCGATGCGCTCGCCACCGCCGGCTCGGACTACCGCACCCGCCTCTATCGCGACGGCCTGGGCGCCCCGGCGGCGCTCGCCCCCGCCTCTTTGCGCCGCCTCTTCGACCTCGCGCAGGACTTCGTGGACCACTCGATTCGCGCCAACCGCCGGTCCGACGGACTCTACCACGCGTACAACCTGCTCGAGTTCACCGAGGAACCGCCGGCCCTCCACGTGAGCCATCTGCAACCGATGCTCGAGGGGCAGGTCGCCATCCTCAGCTCCGGCCTGCTCTCGCCCGCCGAGGCCATCGCCCTGCTGGAGGCCCTGCGCCGCAGCCCGCTGTACCGAGCCGATCAGCACAGCTATATCCTCTACCCCGACCACGAGCTGCCCACGTTCCTCGAGCGCAACCGTCTGCCCGCCGCCGCCGTGCAGAACCCGCTCCTCGCCGCGTTGCTGGACGCCGGCGACACCCGCCTCGTGCTGCGCGATGCCGGCGGCACGCTGCGTTTCCACGCCGACCTCCTCAACGACGACGCGCTCGTCGAGCGCCTGCGGCTCCTCTCCGCCGAGCCGCGCTGGACCGCGCTCGTCGACGCGCAGTCTGCCGCCGTGCGCGCGCTCTACGAGAGTGTCTTCAACCACCGCGCCTACACCGGCCGCAGCGGCTCGATGTTCGCCTACGAGGGACTCGGTTCGATCTACTGGCACATGGTCGCGAAGCTGCTCGTCGCGGTGCAGGAAAACTGCCTCGCGCCCGGCGTCTCCCCCACGGAGCGCGCACGTCTCGCCGCCCACTATGCCGACATCCGCGCCGGCCTCGGCTTCAACAAGACGCCCGCCGTCTACGGCGCCTTCCCCTGCGACCCCTATTCGCACACCCCCGGCCACGCCGGCGCCCAACAGCCCGGCATGACCGGCCAGGTGAAGGAGGAGATCCTCACCCGCTGGGGCGAACTGGGCGTACACGTCGAGCGCGGGGGCGTGGAGTTTCGGCCGTTCCTACTCCGCGCCGGCGAGTTCACGGTCGCACCGCAGCCCTTCCGGTTCACCGATTCCGCCGGTCGGGACCAAGTCCTCGAACTGCCCGCCGGCGCGCTCGGCTTCACGTTCTGCGGCGTACCCGTGATCTACCGACAAACCGCCGGCGCCACGCGGACCGCGCTCGCATTCGCCGACGGCGCCACCCGCGAGATCGCCGGAGCCCGGCTCGACGTCGCGACCAGTGCCGCGCTGTTCGGCCGGACCGGTCAGCTCGCGCGGATCGAGGTCTCGCTCGGGGAGAGCTTCAGCCCACTCGCGTAGCCCGGCGAACGGAGGTCACGCCGGATGCGAAGCCCGGCCCGCTCCGTCGGTCATCGGATTTGCAACACCCTCACGAGGGCACAGCTGACAGCGGGCCGAACGCGACGACCAACGCGTTCGTCAGCCGCAGGCCGGTTTCTCCGGGCAAAGGCCGGAGACCAGGTCGCGCGCGCGGGCCAGCATCGCCGGGCCGATCGCGGCACGGTCGGAGAGGTTGTCCTTGATGACGTTCACCAACGCGCTGCCGACCACGACGCCGTCGGCCGCCTCGCCGACTTGGCGCACCTGCGCGGCGGTCGAGATCCCGAAGCCGACGACGACCGGGAGCGGCGTGTGGCGTTTGATCGCGGCGACAGCCTCCGGGATGTTGCCGGCAAGCTGCGAACGCACGCCCGTCACGCCCTCGCGCGACACGTAGTAGATGAAGCCGGTCGCCGCCGCCGTGATCGTGGGCAGGCGCGACTCGGGCGTGGTCGGCGCCACGATGAACACCGTCTTCAGGCCCGCCTCGCGGCAGGCAGCCTGGACCTCGCCGGCTTCCTCGGGCGGCAGATCGAGCGTGAGCAGGCCGTCGACGCCCGCGTCCTTCATCGCGCGCACGCTGGCAGCGACGCCGTTGGCAAAGACCAGATTGTAGTAGGTGTAGAAGATGATCGGAACCTGCGAAAACTTCCGGATCTCGCGGACCAGCTCGAGGGTGCGGGTGGGCGTCATGCCGGACTCGAGCGCGCGCTGGGCGGCAAGCTGGTTGGTGAGCCCGTCAGCCAGCGGGTCGGAGAACGCCACACCGAGCTCCAGCACATCGGCACCCGCCTCGATCACGGCCCGGCACGCGGCCAGGGACGATGCGAAATCGGGATCGCCGGCGCAGAGATAGGCGACAAAGGCGGCGCGGCCCTCACGGCGCGCCCGGGCGAAGGAGTCAACGATGCGGTCCATACGGGTGAGAACGGCATATCGCCGCCGCGCGGTGGAAAAGGCGAAAAGAAAACGGCGCGGCGATGTTGCAACTCAACCACCCTAAGGCGCGAGCGACTTCCAGTACACCGCCTGCACCTTGGACTTCGCATAGCCCAAGGCGGGATAGAACTCGTGACTGGCGACGCGTTGAACGTTGGAACGAACTACGACCCGAGCCATTCCCCGCGCCCGCGCCCAGTCCTCTGCCGCCGCCACCAAGCGCCCGCCCCATCCCAGCCGGCGGTACTGGGCCCCGACGACGAGCCCCGCGATCTCCGCCCGTGAACCAGCTTCGAGTGTGGTGGAAACATGCACCTGAACCCACCCCACCACGCGACCGGCGTCCTCCGCCACCAACATCGCGTCGACGCCGCTCCCGAGCAAGCTGCCAAGACGTTGGATCATCGCCGACTCATTCCCTTCATAGCCGAGCTCGCCCACCAGACCGGTGATCGCTTGGGCGTCATCGAGGGCTGCTTCGCGGATCTTCATGCGCCGATCAAGGATCTGGGGCTCCGCGCCGGGTGCGACGGAAAACGAGCACCGTTCCGCCACTCAATGCGTGCGCGTCCCCGGCAGACGGAAATCAACCACGACCGGGCGGTGGTCGGAAAGGTAGCTGCGCAACACCTCGGCCCGCGGTTCGCGGCAGGCGGGAGGCAGGAAGACGAAATCGAGCGCGCGACTGGGCAACGCCGAGGGAAAGGTGCGCACGTTCTCGGGCAGCAACGCGTACTCGCCGTGGCGCTGGAAATACTCGTAGAGGGCGGCGGTGGCGTCGGGCGTGCGCGAGGAGTTGTTGAGGTCGCCGCAGAGGATCGGCGGGACCAGCCAGTCGCCGTGCCGGTGCTGGTATTTGCTGCCGAGGTAGTCCGACACGGCCTCGGCCTGCTGCAGACGCGCACGGCGCGAGGCGAAGGCGAGATGGAGGTTGGCCAGCGGGACCATGTGGCGGCGGCCGATGTCGATCTCGGCGAAGAGGAAGCCCTTGCCGCCGATCTCGCTGCGCCCAAAGGAAATGTTCTCCCAGGCGACGATGCGGTGGCGCGAGAGGATGGCGTTGCCGTAGCGCAACGGCTTGTCGCCGCTGCGTTGGCTGTTCACGCCCATGATCGCGTACGGGAGGCGGGTGTGCTCGCGCAGGTATTCGAGGAGATTGAGGCGACCGTTCCAGTGCGAGTCCTCGTCGATCTCCTGCAATGCCACCACGTCCGGCTTCAGCCGATCCAACAGGTGGGCGATCTTGAGCACGTTGCGCCGGATCGAGGCGTGCGAGTTGAGCCCCTGGTAGGGGGAGAGCGCACCTCGACCATGGGCGATGTTGTACGTGACGATCCGAAACGGATGCATCGTGGCGGGGAAGGATGGCGAACCGTCGCCGCGGAGCAATTCGCGAGCGACCAATCTCCCAACCCTCCACCTCGCCGAAAATGGGGCGGCCAACGGGACTTGAACCCGCGACCCCAAGATCCACAATCTTGTGCTCTAACCAACTGAGCTATGGCCGCCAGAAAGAAGGGCGGCGAAAATCGACACCCGCCCGGGCGCTGTCAACCCCTTCTTCGGCCTGTGCGAAAATCGCCCGCTCCTTCCGGGCCGCAGCCGAGCCCCACATTCCGAAGAACACGCTTTCCATTCCGCAGTCGGGTTGCCTTAGAATAGAGGGCATGTCCCTCCGCAAACTCCTCGGCAAAGACGAAAAATTCTTCGACCTCCTGGAAGCGAGCGCCGAAGAGGCCAAGGCCAGCACCGCCCTGCTCGGCAAGTACCTCGCCACCGTCGACGATCCGACCAAGCGCCACAGCCTCGACGAGTTCGTCCTCAGCCGCCGCAAGGACAAGCGGATCACTTCCGAGATCACCGAGCAGCTCTGCAAAACCTTCGTGACCCCGCTGGAACGCGAGGACATCGAAGCGCTCTCCCTCGCCCTTTATCGCATCCCCAAGGGCGTCGAGAAGGTCGTCGAACGCCTCTCCATCTACCCCGGCCCCGTGCCGCGCACGCATTTCCAGCACCAGGTCGCCCTCATCGAGCAGGCCGCCGACGCGGTGATCTTCATGGTCAAGCAACTCCGCCACGGCACGCGCCTCGATAAGATCCAGGACGCCAACGCCCGCCTCCAACACGCCGAGGGCGAAGCCGACAAGGTCATGCTCGAGTTCCTGAAGGAACTCTATCACGGCCCCTACGACGCCAAGCAGTTCGTCATCCTGCGCGAGCTCTACGAGATGCTCGAGAAGGTCATCGACCGCTGCCGCGACGCCGGCAACGTCGTCTTCCAGATCGTCCTGAAGTACTCCTGAGGCGCGCGCCATGGAGATCCTGCTTCTCGTCATCTTCGCCGCGCTGGCGTTCGAGTACATCAACGGGTTCCACGACGCCGCCAACGCGATCGCCACCGTCGTCTCGACCAAGGTCCTCACGCCCCGCCAGGCGATCCTGCTCGCCGCGGTCACCAATCTCATCGGCGCCTTCATCGGCGTCGGCGTCGCCAAGACGATCAGCTCCGGCCTGGTGGACGCCAGCGTCGCGACGACCACCACGGTGCTCGCCGCGCTCATCGGCGCGATCATCTGGAATCTCATCACCTGGTGGCTCGGCCTACCGTCCAGCTCCAGCCACGCCCTCATCGGTGGGCTCTGCGGCGCCGCCCTCTCCACCGCCAATGGCAAATGGAGCGTGCTGATCTGGTCCGCCGTGGACGCCAAGGGCAAGCACGTGGGGCTCTGGCACAAGGTCGTCATGCCGATGGTCACCTCCCCGATCATGGGCTTCATCGTGGCGGCGCTGTTCATGGCGCTGCTCTACATGATGCTGCGCAAGACCACGCCGCGCTTCGTGAACTCCGTCTTCGGCAAGCTCCAGCT
>JACCEE010741921.1_pt1 | contig 11417 bp, 7 predicted proteins | sample 7449931 | NCBI WGS metagenome assembly JACCEE01 (sample SAMN15323457, study PRJNA562643) | freshwater metagenome | isolation source: river surface water | place: USA:Blue River Watershed | collected 2017-08-19 | reverse complement strand
GGTGAAACAGAAGCGGCAAACGAATTGTCTGTTGGAGACCTCGACTCGTTTTATCGTCAGGCACGAGCCAAGTTTGATGCAAATGATGAATTCAAAGAACGAGCTCGTGCACGTGTGGTGTTGCTGCAGGGTGGCGACGAAGAAACCTTGCGCATGTGGAAGTTGTTGGTAGGAGAAAGCACGCGCTACTTCGACAAGGTGTACAGAACGCTTGGTGTGTTGCTTACCGCCGACGACCTGATGGGCGAAAGTGCATACAACCCTTTGCTTGCCCAGGTTGTGGACAGACTGCGCGCTTCCGGACTGATTGAAGTTAGTGATGGCGCAGAAGTGGTGTTCCCCGATGGGTTTCTCAATCGCGAGAACGAACCGTTGCCATTAATCATTCGCAAAACCGACGGTGGATATAACTATGCGACGAGCGACCTTGCATGTGTGATCGATCGCGTTGAGCGCATTGGCGCAAACGTGGTGTTATACGTGGTGGGTTCACCGCAGGCACAGCATTTAGAAATGATTGCAGTGGTTTCGCGTAAGGCCGGATGGGTTCCGGAAAGCACAGAACTTACTCACGTGGCGTTTGGCAATGTTCTTGGCGCAGACCGCAAAATTTTGAAGAGTCGAAGCGGCGAAGTTGTGAAACTTGATGCGTTGCTTACCGAGTCAGTTGAGCGTGCAGCAGAAGCGGTGAAGGAAAAGAATGCCGAGCTTCCTGCAGCACAGCAGGCAGAAGTTGCGCGTCAAATTGGAATTGGTGCGGTGAAGTATGCCGACCTCTCTACCGATCGCATTAAGGACTACGTGTTTGATTGGGAGCGCATGCTGGCTTTCGAAGGCAACACGTCTCCGTATTTGCAGTATGCACACGCGCGTATTTGCAGCATTTTTCGTAAAACGGGTGTTGATCGTGCTGCAGTGCGCGGAGTTACGCCGATACTGGGACACACCGCAGAACGTGCGTTAACTGTGCGCTTGTTGCAGTTTGATACCGCCGTGTGGGACACGCTCGACAAATACAGCCCCCATCGTTTGTGCACGTATTTATATGAGTTGGCGAGCGAGTTCAGCTCGTTCTACGAACATTGCCCAATAATGCGTGCAGAATCGGAAGAACAGAAGATGAGCCGCCTCGCTCTGTGCGACTTCACTGCGCGAGTGATGGAACAAGGGCTGGCATTATTGGGTATCGAATCTCCGGAGCAAATGTGAGCGCAATTTCCAAGCACCTGTTGCCAGATAATGCAGTAATTGATGCACAAGGCGTCATGAGCATTGGTGGCTGTTCGCTTCCAGAAGTTGCAAAGCAATTTGGAACACCGGTTTTTGTGTACGACGAAGATCATTTGCGTGCGCGCTGCCATGAAGCAGTGAAAGCATTTGGACCAAACAGAGTCATTTATGCAACCAAAGCATTCTTTTGCACGGCGATGGCAAAGTTGGCTTACGACGAAGGTCTAATGCTCGATGTTGCGACAGGCGGAGAATTGTTTGTTGCTCTGAATGCCGGAGTGCCGGGCAGCAGCTGCGTGATGCACGGCAATAACAAGAGCATGGATGAGTTGCGCATGGCAATCAATGCCGATGTGCATCACATAGTTGTCGACAACTTCGACGAACTCGATCGATTGGACGCACTACATGCCGAGGGTCTGCCTGTTCCGCGAGTGCAGTTGCGAATTACACCAGGTGTTTCGGTGCACACCCACGAATACATTGCCACTGGCCAAAATGATTCCAAGTTTGGTTTCAATCTGGGCAATGGCGACGCGCACAAAGCGGCAACGCGTGCACGCAACTCGAAGTCAGTGAACTTTGTCGGCGTGCATTGCCACATCGGATCGAACGTGTTTGCGGTAGAAAACTTTGCACATGCCGCAAAGATCATGGTGGATTTGGCAAATGAGTTAGAAGTAGAGCAACTCACCTTTGGTGGCGGACTTGGTGTTGCGTATGTGGAAACCGAACATGCTTCAACCATTACCGAATGGTCAACACATCTCATTTCTGCTGCCGAACAGTTGCGTAAGCCAACACAGGTGTTCGTGGAACCAGGTCGTTCCATTGTTGCTGCCGCTGCAGTAACGGTGTACGAAGTTGGAACGGTGAAGCCAATACCTGGCGTGCGAACCTATGTTGCAGTTGATGGTGGCATGAGCGACAATCCACGACCAGTGATGTACGGCAGTGGGTACGAATTGTTTATGCCCGCTAAAGCAAACGCCGACCGCACGGAATCAATTCGCTTGGTTGGCAAACACTGTGAAAGCGGCGACATTTTGATTAGCGAAACTCTTGCTCCTGCGGGTTTGCGTGTTGGCGATTTGGTCGCAACACCAGTAACTGGTGCATATGGGCACTCAATGGGCTCGAACTACAACAAGATCACGCGTCCACCTGTGGTGTTTGCTCGCAATGGAAAAGCACGCTTAGTGGTGCGTCGCGAAACATATGACGATTTAGTTCGATTGGATGTGAGCGAATAGCCAATAGCGTGAAGGGCATGTCGGAACACCGCGTGCGTCTTGGAGTTATTGGACACGGAACTGTTGGCGCGGCATTTGTGCGCCTGGTGAAGCAGCAATCCGACACCATTGCTGCACGCAGTGGTGTGCGCCTAGAAGTTGCGAGAGTTGCAGTTCGCAATATTGATACTCACAAGGGTTCAATTGCCGCAGAGGTAATGACCACTGACGCAGAGTTTGTTGTTAACGACCCAACAGTTGATTTAGTTGTTGAGTTGATGGGCGGGGTAGACCTGCCGCGCAAGTTGATTCTTGCTGCATTAAGAAATGGCAAGCCAGTAGTTACGGCAAACAAAGCATTGATCGCACAGCATGGCGCCGAATTGTTTGCAGCGGCCGACGATGCAGGCATCGACTTGTTGTTTGAGGCTGCAGTGTGTGGCGGTATTCCGCTGATTCGTCCGCTGCGTGAGAGTTTGCGCGGAGAACCAATTAAGCGAGTGCTTGGCATTGTGAACGGCACCACGAACTACATCCTCACCAAGATGAGCGAAGAGGGCCAAAGTTATGCAGACGCACTTGCTGGCGCACAGGCTCTTGGTTATGCAGAAGCAGACCCAACCGCAGATGTTGAAGGTTTAGACGCGGCTGCAAAGGTGTCGATCATCGCCAGCATCGCATTTGGTTGCAACGTTGTTGCTGGCGATGTGTACAGCGAAGGAATCAGCAAAATTTCTGCGGCCGACATAGCGATCGCCAAGCGTCTTGGATACGCGGTGAAACTGCTTGCCATTGCGGAGCACGACAAGTCGAACGATGAGATTTCGGTTCGTGTGCATCCCGCTATGGTGCCAATGCATCACCCGCTTGCCTCGGTGCGTGACAGCTTCAACGCAGTAGTAGTTGATGGCGAAGCTTCAGGATCGCTCATGTTTTATGGTCGTGGCGCAGGCGGAGATCCAACCGCTAGCTCGGTGCTTGGCGACGTGATCGATGCTTCCATCAACTTGAACAAGGGTGCACATGCAACGCTTGGCGTGTTGAGTGCTCCGAAGTTGAAGCGTATGGCTGACACCTCGTGTGAGTATTTGATTCCTCTTGAAGTAACCGATAAACCAGGCGTATTGCATGCGGTTACCGGAATTTTCGCCCGCAATAGTGTGAGCATTCGTGCAGCTGAACAGGATGGAATTGGAAACGGTGCTCGTCTGGTGTTTCTCACTCATGAGGCGAATGAAGCAGCAGTTCAGGCCTGTATTGCCGAGTTGAAGACGCTGGACGTGGTGATGCACGTTGGAGCGCTTCTTCGTGTGATTGCCGACTAACTAACCTGTAGGAACTATGCGTTATGTCTCCACGCGCGGTCGCGCAGCAGAACTGAGCTTTTGTGATGCTCTGCTTGCTGGTTTAGCCACCGATGGCGGTTTGTACGTGCCGCAGTCGTGGCCAAAACAGCCAACCATGGCTGGTTCAACATATGCATCAAAGGCAGCCTCTCTTATGGCGCCATATGTCGAAGGTGAAATTCCTCAAGATGTGTTTGCGCAACTTTGTGCGACTGCGTATTCAACATTTCGCGACCCAGCCGTAGTTCCTCTTGTGCAAATTGCACCTGAGCATTATTTGTTGGAGTTGTTTCACGGTCCAACGCTTGCGTTCAAAGACGTTGCATTGCAGCTCATCGGTCAACTCTTTGATTACGTGTTAACTCAACGCAATCAGCGCGTCATGATCGTTGGTGCAACTAGTGGTGACACAGGTAGTGCAGCAATAGATGGAGTAAAGGGTTGCAAGAACGTTGACATTGTGATTCTGTACCCAAATGGGCGCGTGAGCGATGTGCAGCGCCGGCAAATGACCACGATCACTTCGCCAAACGTGCACACGGTTGCTGTCGACGGAACATTCGACGACTGCCAAGACTTGGTGAAAGCCATGTTTAATGATGCGCCGTTTCGCGAGGCCAACGGTTTGTCTGCAGTGAATTCCATTAACTGGGCTCGCGTTATGGCGCAAACGGTGTACTACTTCACTGCCCTCGAAACACTTGGTCGCTCGGCATCGTTCAGCGTGCCAACAGGTAACTTTGGCAATGTGCTCGCTGGTTGGATTGCACAGCAAATGGGTGCAGATATCGAAAAATTGATTGTTGGTTCAAATAGCAACGACATTTTGACACGATTCTTTGAAACGCACAGCATGGACATGTTGCCTGTGGTTCCAACGCTCAGCCCAAGTATGGACATTCAAGTTTCGTCCAACTTCGAACGGTTGTTGTTTGAAATGAATAATCGCGATGGTGGCGCAACAACAGAACAGCTCAATAGGTTCCGTCAATCAGGAAAGTTGTCGGTAGAGCCAGATCAGTATGCGAAATGGATTGCGCCTACGTTCCGTGCACATCGTGCCAACAACGACGAAACACTTGCTGTGATGAAACGCATTTACGGTGAAAGCGGCATGTTGGTAGATCCGCACACTGCAGTTGGCATTGCATCCGCTGAAGCGTGTGCCGAACCTGGTGTTCCAACGATCACCCTTGCAACCGCGCACCCAGCCAAGTTTCCCGATGCAGTGAAGAAGGCAACAGGAGTGCACCCTGCATTGCCGGACCATGTTGCTGACTTGTTTGATCGCGAGGAGCGCATTGTGAATTTGCCGAATGACTTGCAAGCAATTGAGGCTTTCGTGGCCTCGTGTCATTAGCTAACGATTGCTCCAAGTTGCCACATGCCCAGAGAGGGGCTATGGTGGAAGTCGGCTCGGAATCCCGAGCAAAGCCCCCGCACTCTGCGTCTCGGAATTATGCGTTTCGTTTCACCCAGTTGCGGTTGTTAGGGCAACTCACTTTGTCGTGAACGCCCGTTAACCCTGAAAGTAGGACCTTGTGGCCAGTGGAGCCCTTGAACAATCAGCACTTGAAGCAAAAGACCGCGAACAGCTTGTAGCCATTGCTGGCGCGCTCGGCGTGAAGTCGGCTTCCCGTGCCAAAAAGGCAGAACTCATCGAGATGATTCTTGAGCAGACAAAGCCAACAGAAGTTGCACCAAAGCCGGCGAAAAAGGTCGACGCACCAAAAGCAGAGAAGCCGGCAGCACCTGCACCTGCAACAGCTGGACCAGTTCTAGGCGCAGACGGCGAGCCTCTTGCCGATTGGGAAATTGAATTGGCTGAGCACGAAGGCACCCCGGTTGCGCCAGATGCGCGTCGTGCCAGCGAGCAAAACTCAAACAACAATCGCAATAACAACGATCGTGGCGACCGCAATAACAATCGTCATAACAACAACCGTCATAACAACAATGACCGCGGAGATCGCAATAACGACCGCGGTGATCGCGACAACAATCGCAATGATGGTGGCGGGTTCGGTAACAATCGCAATCGCAACCGTCGTCGCCGTGGCAAAGGCCCACGCGATGAAGGCCCACAGGGCAGTGATCGTTACGAAACGTTTGAGCCAGAGAACACTGAGCCAATTAGTACTGAGCCAGTAAAGGTCTCGGGTTATGTGGACTTGCGCGACGAGGGCTACGGCTTCTTGCGCGTAAATGGTTACTTGCCAAGTCGCGAAGACTCATACATTTCAGTTCGTCTCACGCGTCAATACGGTTTGCGTAAGGGTGACCACGTTTCGGGTATGTCGAAGCCTGCTGGACGCAATGAAAAGAATCCAGCAATGCTCGATGTTGAAACCATCAACAACGTTGCTGCAGACAAGGTGAAGAATCGTCCACGCTTTGAAGACCTCACGCCGTTGTTCCCAGACTCAAAGCTCGGTCTTGAAAATGCCGCAGATCCAAACAACATGACTGCGCGCATCATTGACCTCATTGCGCCAATTGGAAAAGGACAACGCGGAATCATCGTGTCGCCTCCAAAGGCCGGTAAGACCACGGTCATGAAGACCATTGCAACGAGCATCGAAAAGAATCACCCAGAAGTGAAACTGATTGTGTTGCTCATTGACGAACGTCCTGAAGAAGTAACCGATATGCGTCGCACTGTTAAGGGCGAAGTAATTGCTTCAACATTTGACCGACCTTCGGAAGAACACACGCACATTGCCGAACTCACCATTGAGAAAGCAAAGCGCATGGTGGAAATGGGTGAAGACGTTGTCATTATTTTGGACGGCATTACACGTTTGTCACGCGCATACAACTTGGCTGCACCAGCAACTGGGCGAATTATGTCGGGTGGTATCGATGCTGGTGCGTTGTACCCACCAAAGAAATTCTTCGGTGCTGCTCGCAACGTTGAAGAAGGCGGAAGCTTGACCATTTTGGCTACTGCGCTTGTTGAAACGAACAGCCGCATGGACGACGCCATCTTTGAGGAATTCAAGGGAACCGGCAACATGGAGCTTCGTCTTGACCGCAAGGTTGCAGAGCGTCGTATCTATCCAGCGATCGACGTTGACGCATCAAGCACCCGTCACGAAGAGTTGCTCTTCGAGCGCAAGCAATTGCAGATGGTGTGGAAGTTGCGTCGAGTTCTTAGCGGACTTGCTGCAGACGGAAACGCAGCACCAGGCCTTGAGTTGTTGATTGATCGCTTGAAGACATTCAAGAACAATGACGACTTCTTGAACGAAATCGCCAAGCAGCCAACCGCATAAGTGTCTGACGCTCGCCTTCGTATGGCGGCGTCGCAATGCGGCGCCGATACCGCTTCATTTGAACCGGTTGAGTTTCCATTTGGGCATGCTGCGTTAAGCGGCAAGCAAGGTTGGGTGTATGTAGCCGAGCAACATTCGCGTGCGCTTAGCCCTGCGTTGTTGTGGGCAGGTAAACACGGTGTTGATTCACTGAACGTCGTGAGCGAAATCGATGCCGATGTACTTGCACGTCGTGCACCATTGTTCAATTTCGACATCACCGTGTGGGGTGTGAGCAACGGTCAGGTGACACGAGCAGTTGCAGCGCAACCACTTGTGCAAGTGAATGTTCCCGATTCACACGAACGACTTGCGTTAATGATTGAAACCTCTGGTGCCGATGTGGTGCGCGAACATGGTTTGCTTACCGGCGAAGTGATGGGTCTAGAAGTGTGCCGAGTGTTGAACGATGACGCTGGCGATGAAGCTCGGCTAGAAATTGGCGTTGGTGCTCATGATCGTGAAACCTTTCAGCTCGTGCATGGCCGTGATGCAACGGTTGAGTCACTCGCGCGAGTGGCAGGAATTGTTCGTGATCACCGCACTGAAGGTGCTGTTCCACACCCATTGAACAGGCTTGCACCAGAGCGAATGTTGCGTCACCGAATTGTGCTCTCGCCCGAATTGGTGGGTGCACAGCAACTGCAACCGGTAGAGCCGCCGATTATTCGCATGAATGTGAAAGATGAAATGCCGTGCGTTGCCGTTGGTTCACTTCCTGGTGGAGCTCCAGTTGTGGTGGTGTGCACCGCTTCGATTGATGTTGACGTTGTGGCCTTTGGCGCAGATGCTCGTTTGCGCACCTCGCCAGATGCAGAACTACTGATTGCAACTCATGCAAACAATGTGACCCCGTCGCTGCGCAAATTGGCACAGTCGTTGCGCAATCCTGCGCGTTTCGTTGAAGTTTCCCCAGTTCGCCGTTAATTAGCCCGTAGCCTAAGCATCGTGTTTGAACGCCTCTCCCAAATTGAAGCCGAGTATGTGGCTCTTGAGGAAAGTCTTGGCACTGCTGAAGTTCTGAACGACCAGAACAAATTGCGCGACGCTTCGCGCAGGTACAAACAGCAGACCCCATTGGTGCAGTGCATTCGCGAGTACAAGGACGCAGAAGGTAACGCCGAAGCCGCTCGCGAACTGATGGCCGATGCCAAGGGTGCAGAGCGTGAACAGCTGCAAGCAGAATTGGATGCTGCGATTGAACGCATCGCCGAACTTGAAGCCCAGTTAAAGGTGCTGCTCCTTCCTGCAGACCCAAATGACGGCAAGAACATCATCGTGGAAATTCGCGGAGCAGAAGGTGGCGAAGAAGCCAACTTGTTTGCCCACGACCTGTTTGACATGTACAGCGCATGGGCGCTGCGCAATGGCTGGTCGGTTGAAGTGATGTCACTTGATAAATCGCCAATGGGTGGCATTAACCAAGTGACCATGCTGTTTAAGGGCGACACCGTATGGACACGGATGCGTTTTGAAGGTGGCCCGCATCGCGTGCAACGTGTTCCGGTTACAGAAGCGCAAGGTCGTATCCACACTTCGTCGGCAACAGTCATGGTTATGCCAGAAGCCGAAGAAGTCGATGTGTCAATTGACGAAAAAGACTTGCAAATTGATGTGTATCGCGCAAGCGGTCCTGGTGGTCAGGGTGTAAACACCACCGACTCCGCAGTGCGCATTACTCACAAGCCTTCGGGAATCGTTGTTGCAATGCAAGACGAGCGTTCGCAGTTGCAGAACCGTTTGCGCGCAATGACCGTATTGCGTTCGCGATTGTTGAAGCAGCGCGAAGAAGAGCAAGCAGAAAAGATGTCTGCAGAGCGCAAAGCTCAAGTGGGTAAGGGTGGACGTGGCGAAAAGATTCGCACCTACAACTTCAAAGAAAATCGCATTACCGATCACCGCATTGGTTTCACCCTGTATCAGTTGCAAGATTTCCTGGCGGGCAACGTTGACCCAGTCGTGGATGCGTTAACGACGCAGTTCCAGATTGAGCAGTTGGCTGGCGCCGCAAACGACTAATCGCACCATGACACCCGAAGACGCGGTGACATGGAGCGAAATGCTCGCCGAAACAACCGAGCAACTTGGAGATGCCAACGAAGCACGTTGGTTGTGTGAGCACGCAAGTGGATTAGACGGTGAAGAATTTCGTCAATCGCAGCACGAGTTTGTAACGACGGCAATGGCAAAGCAATTGCACGACATGGTTCGGCGTCGGTTAGGTGGCGAGCCGTTGCAATACGTGATGAAGCGTTGGGCGTTTCGACACCTAGATGTACTTGTGGATCAGCGCGTGCTCATTCCAAGGCCAGAAACCGAACTGTTAGTTGAAGTTGGTTTGTCTATTGCCAACGAACGACTACGGCACATAGATCGCCCGCTCAACATTGTCGATTTGGGTACGGGAAGCGGAGTAATCGGGCTCTCGATGGCGCATGAACTGCCTCTTGGCAAAACCAATGTGTGGCTAACCGATCAGTCGAGTGATGCGCTCGATGTTGCGCGCGGCAATCTGGTGGGCGTTGGCCAAAAGGGTGGCGGGGTTCGACTTGCACTTGGCAGTTGGTGGAATGCGCTTGATGGTTCGTTGAAAGGCGCAATTGATATTGCATTATGTAATCCTCCATATATTGCTCACAACGATGACGAAGTCGCGACAGATGTGCATGCATGGGAACCACACTCAGCTTTGTACGCAGACGACAACGGCCTCGCAGATATTCGCGATGTGATTAGTGGTGCAACGACATGGTTAGCAAACAAAGGTTGGCTGGCGCTTGAAATTGGCTATCAGCAGGGCGCCGAGGTTCGTGCGTTGTTAGAAAATGCAGGACTTGTGCATGTTGAAATTCGTCGCGACTTAGCGGGCAGAGACCGGATCGCGTTAGCGCAACGACAAACTGCGTCGTAGAAAATCCAGTTGGTGGAGCAGCAGGTTTTCTGCAACAACCTCTTGCGGCGTCATGTGTGTAACGCCAACGAGCGGTAAAAACTCATGAGGCTTACCAGCATGCAATAACGCGGTGGTGAGTTCTAACGAGTGTGCTGCCAGCACGTTGTCGTCAGCAAGTCCGTGAATGATGAGTAGCGGGCGAGTCAGGTTTTTCGCATCGTGCAACAGTGAAGAAGTGATGTACGGCTGTGAGTCGTGTGCAGGGTTGCCCAAATATCGCTCGGTGTAAAACGTGTCGTACAACTTCCACTCGGTAACTGGTGCCCCAGCAATAGCAGCGTGAAAGTGTTGGGGTGCTCGAAGCACGGCAAGCGCTGCCAGGTATCCACCAAAGCTCCAACCACGAATTGCCACTCGTGTTGTATCTGCGCACGGAGCGATTTCGGGTAAGCAGTTAAGAACTTCGATCTGATCGTTCAGCACAGTTGTTGCAAGATCGTGATACAACTCGCGTTCCCAGTCACTGCCTCGACCAGGTGTTCCGCTTCCATCAGCAATCACAACACAGAAACCTTGATTAGCAAACCATTGGGCTGCGGTGAATGCCATGCTGCTTGCGACTACTCGTTGTGCATGTGGCCCACCATATGGGTCGAACAGAACGGGAAGCGCAGAGCCGTCGTGGTTTTCTGGCAGCACAATTGCAGTACTGATGTTTCGTTTGCCTACGCGATGAAACGAAACATTGACGCTGAGCAGCGACTGCTCGGCATTGTTTTGCAATTCGTGGTGGTTATTCACCATGGTGCGCGAGCGTGGGTGGTGCATGGTTGCACTGCGAACCACAATGGTTTCACCGCCAATTGCAACACTGTGAATCCCGTCTTCGTGGGTGAGTTGAACCATTTCCTGAGTTGCGAGGACCATTTTCCAAACGTGCAAGACATGTGGTTGATCGATGGGGTTTCCAGAGAAAGTCACGTGTTCGGAATGTGTATTCACGATTCCACGCACCTGGATGTGCGGGGGAGTCATCGCGTTGTTATTGACCAAAACCGCACGAGCCCCATTGCGTTCCCCGCACCACAGCAACTTGTCCTCAGCGATTAATGACGGACCACCAGCAACAAGTTCTACCCATTTGTCGTCGCGCTCAACATGAAGAGATTCCGTTTCACCAGTTGCAACGTGAACTTTTCGAATGTCGAGCAACTTTTGGTCACGAGACATCACCGATATGACTAGCCCTGCCTTAGTCCACTGCACTGAGGTCACATACTCAAAAGTTTCTGCGTCCCAGACAATGTTGGTTGAGCGTGCTTCTAAGTCAATGACGTGCAACGACGTGTGTGCATTACTCGTTCCTGCAAATGGATACCTGCGGGTTTGCGGTTCAACAGTT
>JACCEE010149898.1_pt1 | contig 11417 bp, 11 predicted proteins | sample 7449931 | NCBI WGS metagenome assembly JACCEE01 (sample SAMN15323457, study PRJNA562643) | freshwater metagenome | isolation source: river surface water | place: USA:Blue River Watershed | collected 2017-08-19 | reverse complement strand
GAAATGATGAAACAAGACATCACCGCCGCCTGCCGTGCCCTGCTCTGCTGCCTCCTGCTGCTTGCCGCCTTCGCTTCCGGCCTGCCCGCCGCTGAGAAAAAAGTGCCGCCGCAGGACAACAAAAAGCCGGAGCAGGTGCAGATCAATTTCCCGGATATTGATCTCAACGTGCTGATCAACCTGATCAGCCAGATGACCGGCAAGAATTTCATCGTTGATCCGGCGGTGAAAGGCAAAGTCACCATCATCGCCCCGGACAAGCTCTCGGTTGCGGATGCGTACAAGGTCTTTGAGTCCGTGCTGGAGGTGCACGGCTTCGCCACTGTGCCGAGCGGCTCGGTGATCAAAATCGTTCCGGCGGTGCAGGCCCGTTCGAAAAGCATCCCCACAGTGATCAAGGGCGAGACCAGCCGGACTGACGACAAGATCGTCACCCGGATCATTCCGGTGGTCAACATCTCGCCGGAAGAGGTGAGGAAATTTCTTACGCCGCTGATGTCCAAAACCAGCGTGGTCATCCCGCACGATCAGTCCAAGCTGCTGATCATCGCCGACGCGCTGTCCAACATCAACCGGCTGATGGAGATCATCACGGCGATGGACGTGCCCGCTGACGGCGAGGAGCTGGAGATCATCCCGCTCAAGCACGCCTCGGTGGAGAGCATCACCAAGTCCGTCGGCCAGCTTTTCGCGCAGACTGCGGCACGCCGCCCCGGAGCAGCAGGCGCGCTGCCGCAGAATTTTAAAATCATTCCCTACGAGCGGACCAACTCGCTGATCGTTTTCGGCTCCAAGGAGCAGATCGCCAAACTCAAGCTGATGCTGGCGGAGCTGGATGTCGCCGTGGTCAATCAAGGCGGCAACATTCATGTTTACAATCTCCAGCACGCCAACGCCGAAGAGATGGTCAAAGTGCTGACCAGCCTGCCGACCGGCAAGCAGGGCGGCGACTCGGCCGCCCCGAAGAGTGTGGCAGCGGTGGCGGCCAAAGCAAAAGCGGGCGAGGAGCCGCAGCCGAAAGCCGAGGGGGCATCGCAGGCCGCCGCGCCGGTTTTGTCCGCCCAGCTGTCAACGGACATCAAAATCACCGCCGACCCGGAAACCAACACGCTGATCATCACCGCCTCCAAAGAGGAGTATCTGGTTCTGGAGGACGTGATCAAAAAGCTCGACATCCCCCGGCGCATGGTCTATCTCGAAGCGCTGATCATGGAGGTCTCGATTGACAAGCAGTTTGAGATCGGGGCGGAATGGGGCGGCCTTGGCAGCTTCCATGATGAAACCGGCACGTTGGGGGCAGGCTTCACCAAAGAGAAATTCGGACTGATCAGCGGTGTGAGCAAGGGCACGGCAGGCATGGCCAACGGGGCCACCCTAGGCATTCTGAAGAAAGGGGTCAAGATCGGCGGCATGTATTTCCCGGACATCGGCTCAGTGGTCAATGCCTTCCAGAAGGAATCGGACATCAACATCATCGCCACGCCGCAGATACTGACCACCGACAACAAGGAGGCCAGCATCACCGTGGGCGAGAACGTGCCCTACATCACCAGCAAAAACAGCTCCTCGACCGGCAGCACGCAGGATTACACCAACTACGAGTACAAGGACGTTGGCACCACGCTGAAAATCACGCCGCAGATCAATCAGGCCAACCTGCTCCGCCTGGACATCGGTGTGGAGGTCACCCGCTTGAAGAGCGAGGCAGGCGTGGCCACGCCGACCACCTACAAGCGGAGCGCGGCGACTACTGTGGTCGTTCATAATCAGGAGATTGTGGTCATCGGCGGCATGATCGGCCAAGACGCGACCTCCGGCGACTACAAAGTGCCGGGACTGGGTGACGTGCCGGTGCTGGGCTGGCTCTTCAAAACTCACGAGAACAGCGGGCGGAAGACCAACATGTTCATTTTCATCGCCCCCCGGATCGTGGACAGCGCGCCGGAGCTGGCTGATCTCTACTACAAAAAGCGGGACAAGCTGGAGGAGGTCAAGGCCGGTGCGGGCGCGGTGCCGGAGCAGCTGCTGAAGAACGACCGGGATGCGGAGCACGCCTATACTCTGATGGATCAGGGCTTCCTCAAGCTGCAAAGCAAAGACTACGGCGAGGCGAAAAAATATTTCCAGCAGGCCCTCCGGAACGCGCCGGAAAATCCCTACGCCTTGTTCAATCTGGGCGCGGCTCATGCCGGGGAAGGCAGCCGCGAGCAGGCTGAGGCCGCTTGCGAGCAGGCTTTGGAGCAACTCAAGCATAGCGGCAAGGAGGATGCTGTTCTGCTCTCCGCCATCCGCGCCCAGCTCCGCCAGCTGCGGCAGGAGGAGCGGCGGCAGCCTGCCGGAAAAAAAGAGGAGCCGCCCAAGGAGACGGCGGCGGCGAAAGATAACGATGAGGCACCTTCTCCGGCGGCCAAGCAGGAAGTTCAGCCTGCGCCGGTCAAGAAGGAGCCGGAGTCAATCCCACCCAACCCATTGGAGCAGCATGAAAATAACCAGAGAGGAAGTGGAAAAGACCGCCCGGCTGGCCCGGCTTGATCTGAGCGGCGAAGAAATCACGCGGATGACCGGGCAGCTGGACATCATACTCAGCTATGCGGCCAAGCTGGACGAGCTGGACACAACCGGAACGGCGGCGGAAACCTGTTCCGCCGGGGCGGCCAGCGCCTTCCGCGAGGATGAGACGAGGCCCTCGCTGCCAAGGGAGCTGGCCTTGTCCGGCAGCGCCAGCCATGACAGCGCGGCCTTTGTCGTGCCGCGCGTGATCGGTTAGACCTGCCGCCGCTTTTTGGCAAACTGGGCTGCCTCCATGCCCGCCACGCAGCCCTCGCCCACCGCCTTGGCCATCTGGTAGGGCGGGCCGGTGATGTCCCCGGCGGCGTACACGCCGGGGATGTTAGTTTCCTGCTTGCGGTTCACGTCAATATATTTGAACAGCTCCATGTCCATCTGCACGCCGATCTGAGCGGCGAGCTGAAGCGCGCCCTTGGCTCCCAGCTCGATGAACACGCCGTCGGTTTTGACTACCTCGTCATTGTCTAAGACCACCTCCTGCACTCCGGCCTCTCCGCCACGGATTTCCTTGATTTTGCGGCCTGTCAGCAGCTCGGCCTTGCTCTCGGTCAGCCGCCGGAACAGCTCGTCCGAAACCTTCAGCTCCGCCGCCGCTAAATAAACTTTGGCCGCGTAATCAAGCAGCGTCAGCGCGCCGTCAGCCGCCGCGCTGTGACTGCCGACCACCAGCACCGTCGCGCCTCGGAAAAAATTGGCATCGCAGTCAACACAGTAGCTCACGCCCCGGCCTGAGAACTCGCTCTCGCCCGGCACGCCGAGCTTGGTTTTGGCTGTGCCCATCGCCAGAATCAGAGCGCGGCAGAGCAGCCTGCCGCCGCTCTCGGTCTCCACAGCAAAGAGGCCGTCTTCCTGCTGGCTGATTTTGAGCAGATCCTCGCGCAGCTGCTCCGCGCCAAAACGCAGCGCCTGCGCCAGGCCGGTCTCCAGCAGCTCCCTGCCGCCCTTCACCCCGTCCACGCAGGCGTAATTCTCCACATGCGCTGGATACAGGGTGCTGTTCTCAATCCGGCCCAGCAGCAGCGTCCGGGCTTTTCTGCGGGTGGCGTGAATGGCCGCCTGAAGCCCTGCCGGGCCTGCGCCGACGATGACCACATCATAGATTGAATCGGACATGAACCTCTCCTCTGGCTGGATGCTTGCGCAGGGCTGGACTGCCGATGAATTTCGGCGGACAAAGCCCTTGCTTTTCTTCCCGGCTATGTACACTATATTCAGTTGAGGGTCGACAGAATTTTCCGAACCAGCTATAATCAGTGGGGAACATCTCTGCTGGCCCGCTGCGCTAGAGGCCCCCGCCCCGATGCTCCGTCCGCCGCAGAACAAACCGGCAGACGGAGAGCGGCGCAGGTCTGTCCGGCGTTCCGCTTGCAGATGAAAACTCAACCTATTGCCCTTGCAGGAGTGCCCTTGTGGATTTTTCTGTTTTCAGCATGATGGCCCATGCCGGTCTGGTGGTCAAATTCGTCATGCTCATGCTGCTCTTGTTTTCTGTCATCTCTTGGTGGATCATCATCTCGAAATATCTGCTGTTCTCGCGCTCCCGCAAGGCCTCGGAAGAATTTCTCGCTGATTTTTGGGAGTCAAAAACCCTGAACAATGCCTACGAGTCAGCCAAAGCCTCGGCCCTCAGCCCGGAAGCGGCGGTCTTTGTCTCCGGCTTCAATGAGCTGCGCAAAATCAGCGCGGTGCGCGCTGCCGGGCAGGCGGCGGCTCCGCCGGAACAGCCGGAAACCCTTCAGACCAAGCTGGCGGTGATGGACAATCTCAAGCGGGCGGTGCGCAAGGCCCAGCTGATCGAGCTGGAGCGGCTGGAACGCTCCCTCGGCTTTTTAGCCACCACTGGCAGCGCCACCCCGTTTATCGGCCTCTTCGGCACGGTCTGGGGCATCCTCGTTTCCTTTCAGGAAATCGGCGCGCGCGGCGGCGCGTCGCTGGCTGTGGTCGCACCCGGCATTTCCGAGGCGCTGGTGGCCACTGCCGCCGGTCTCGCTGTCGCCATTCCGGCGGTCATCTTCTACAACTACTACTCCAGCAAGGCGGCGGATTTTCAGTCGGAAATCGAAAATTTCTCCTTTGATTTCCTCAACCTGATCGAACGCGACATGCTGACGAGAAAGTAACGGCGCGACATTCAATCTGAGCGGCATTCATTCATGGGCATGGGTTCCACAGGCGGCAAGGGCCGCAAATCACTGGCGGCGGAGATCAACGTGACTCCGCTGGTTGATGTCATGCTGGTGCTGCTGATCATCTTCATGGTCACAGCACCGATGATGACGCAGGGCATAGACATCAACCTGCCGAAAACCACCGGCGAGTCGCTGGAGCAGGAGGAGGAGCCGCTGTCGGTGCTGATTGACAGCGCCGGGCAGATTTTTCTCGGCAAAAACACTGCGCCGCTCACGGTCTCCGGGCTGCGGCATGAGCTGGAGCAGCTGCCGCCGGAACAGCGGCAGGAAGCCATCTACCTCCAAGCCGACGAGGCGGTGCCTTACGGCACGGTGGTGCAGATCATGGCGCAGATCAAGCAGGCGGGGTTTGACAAGTTAGGCATGGTCACGCAGCCTGACGAGGAGCGTCAGGCAGGAGAGGCGGCGCAATGAAAAGCATGAATTACGATGACTGGCAGGCGTTTTTAGATCAGCGCGAAGCCGGGCCGGGCTGGCAGTGGCCGCTCAATCTGGCAGTGGCGCTCCATCTCGCGGTGTTCGGCAGCGCCATGGTCTTGCAGAACATGGCTGGCAGCAGTCCAGGACTCAAGCTGGATAAAGCGGTGATGGTCAATTTCATCAGTTTGAGCGCGACTGGCCCCTTGACGGCGGCTCCGGCTGATCCTCCTGCTCCAGCAGTGGCAGAGGCGCCGCCGCTGGTGGAACTCACGGCGGGCAAGCAGCGGAAAATTTTTGTGCGGGCGGCGGAGCCGAAAGCTGAAGTCAAACCGGAAAAGCCGGCAGCTAAGGAGGCCGTGCCCCCGTCGGCGGCGCAGGAGGTCAAACTGGAGCCGAAGGCGGTGAAAAAGGAAGCCGCCGCGCCTGCGTTGGTGCAGCCGGAACCCAAGGTTTTGGAGCAAGTCAAGCCGCTGGCAAAAACGGCGGAACCGGTGCAGTTGAAGCCGGAGCCAGTGAAAAAAACAGCAGTTGAGCAGCTTGCGCCCAAGCCGCAGCCAGCTCCCGCAGCGAAGATCAAGGAAGCAGTCTCCCTCAATCCGGTGAAGCCGAAAGAGAAGGTGCAAGAGGCTGCTGAGGAGAAAGCCCGTGAGCAGGCTGAGGCGGTTGCGCTGAAACGGCAGGCCGAGCTGGCTGAGGTCAAAAAGCAGGAGGTTGTCAAGGCGGCCAAACTGGAAGCGGAAAAGAAGGCCGCTGCGGCTGAATCCAAGCGGGTCGCTGAAGAAAAAGCCCGGAAGGAAAAAGAGTCTGCCAAGATTGCCGAAGCGAAGAAAAAAGAGCAGGCGAGAATTGCTGAAGCGGCCAAAGTTGAGGCTGAGAAAAAAGCCGCCGCCGCTGAAGCTCGGAAGAAACTGGCCGCGCAGGAGCGGCAGAAGGCTCTTGCTGAAGCCCGGCGTATTGAACACGAGGCGGATGCGGCCCGGCAGGCGGCAGTGGCGGCCAGAGAGCAGCTCGTGCGCGCGCTGCGGGAAAACATGGCGGTCAGCGCAGCGGCGGCGGCCAGCCGTGGCGGCGGCAGCCTGCTGGGCACAGGCAGGGGATCCGGCCTCGCCAACGCTACGGCTACGGTCAGCCTAGGGGGCCTGAGCAACTATGCCCGTCAGCTGAACGAGCAGATCAGCAGCCGCTGGAAGGTGCCGGAGCTGGCCGCTGGCAACCGGAAGCTGAAAACGGTGGTCGCGCTGACGGTGAACAAAAACGGCACCATTGAGGATTTGCAGATTGAACGGAAGTCCGGCGATCCGATATTTGACCAGTCGGTGGTCAAAGCCCTGCGCAGCGCGCCGCTGCCCAAATTTTCCGCTTTGGTCACAGAAAAAGACCGGCTGGAGTTCGCCTTGAATTTCACCCCCCAAGGGCTGACTTTATAACCTTCACCAAGACTTTTTCATGCACGCGATGAACCGCCGATCTTCCCTGCCACGCCTTTGTTCCGCTGTTTTTTCCGCCCTGCTGGTGCTGCTGCTGGTCAGTTTTGAAGCCGCCGCCGAGCGCATTCAGTTAGACATCGCCAGCTCCGGCGTGCGCAAGCTGGCGGTGGCAGTGCCGCCTTTCGCCGACGGCTCCGGCAGCCGCATGTCAGGCGCCGGCAAAGACATTGCCCAGCTCGTGACCGCCGGTTTGAATTTTCACGGTTTCATTCAAACCGTTGACCCGCAGCGCGGCGGCAGCGGCAGCAGCGCGGACTGGCGGAGCGGCGGAGCGGATTATGTGGTGACAGGCAGATACACCGTTTCCGGCGGCCAGATGATGCTTGAGGCCAGCCTGCTGGACACCGCTGCCGACAAAATGCTGCCCGCCCGCCAGTTCCGGGGCGCTGCCGCCCAGCAGGATGATCTGACGCTGCGCTTAGTTGACGCGCTGGTGGAGGACTTCACCGGTGAGCCGGGTGTCAGTCGCACTTCCATCGCCTTTGTCTCCGACGGAACAGGCAGCAAGGAAGTCTATCTCGCCGATGTCCTGGGCCGCAAGGTGCGCCAGGTCACCAAGCACAATCATCTCTGCGTCTCGCCCCGCTTCACGGCGGACGGCGGCAGCCTCGCCTACTCCTCCTACCATCGCGGCAACCAGAACCTCTACATCACCGATCTGAGCCAGGACCGCACCACGCGGGCCATCTCCCGCCGCGAGGGCATGAATCTGGCCCCGGCCTTTTCGCCGGACGGCAGAACCATGATCGCCACCCTGAGCCGGGACGGCAGCCCGGATCTCTACCGCATGGACGTGCAGGGCAAAATTCTGGAGCGGCTGACTGAAGGCGCGGGCATCAACGTGTCCCCCTCCTTCTCGCCGGACGGCAGGCAGATCGCCTTTGTCTCCGACCGCAGCGGCAAGCCGCAGATCTATGTGATGGATCTCGGCAGCAGAAAATCGCGGCTGCTCACCTTGCAGGGCAAGGAGAACGTCGAGCCGGCCTGGTCGCCGAAAGGCGATCTGATCGCCTACACCAGCCTGACCGCCGGACGCTATCACATTTTCACCATTCCGGCAGGCGGCGGCGCGCCGACCCGCGTCACCTCCGGCTACGGCGATTACGAGTCGCCGACTTGGTCGCCGGACGGCAGGCAGATCGCCTTTTCCAGAAAGCGGAACGGCCAGATGGAGCTGTGCGTCATCCACGCCAACGGCAAAGGAGAGCGGACGCTTTTCCGGCTGAAAGGCAATCAGTCCTATCCCCGCTGGTCGCCGCGCCGCAACTGACCGGCGGCATTCCATCTCAATCCCTCAGAGGTTGCTCATGAAAGGATTATGCAATACGGCGGCGGCGGCCTGCGCCCTGCTGCTGCTCTGCCAGTGCGCCAGTCAGGACGAGGTGCGGCGGCTGAACTATCAGCTCCGCAGCATGAATCAGAAGGTGCAGACCGTTGAATCGAAAACAGCGGAGCAGCTCAAGGAGGCGGAGGCCAGAACGGCGGAGAAGCGGCTCAAGGAGGCGGCCAGCGCCGCCAACATGCTGGAGGAGATCTCCGAGGAGGCCCGGCAGCTGCGGGCGGTGAATCAGGAGAACATCGAGCGTTTCAACCAGTACAAGACTGAGACCGAGGACAAAATCGCCTCGCTCTATGCGGCGATTGAGCAGATGCAGTCGGAGAACGGCCACTTGAGTAAATCCAATGAAGATTTGGTGCGCTCGCTGGAGCTGAAGATTGAGCAGCTGACCAGCGGCCTTCAGCAGGCCAGCCAAGACCGGGTGCACCAAGCCGCCCAAAAAGCGAGAGAGGCGGAGCTGCGGGCGAAAGAGGCGGCGGACAAGGCGGCGGAGGCCAGAAGGAAAGCGGATCTCGCTCTGCGCGCCGCTGCGGAGGGTGGCAGGCCGCCGACTGCGGAGGACGGCGGCGGCGGTCAAGTCGCCGCGCTGGAGCCTGAGAACCGCAAAGTCCGCGTCGCGCCGCCCGCTCCTGTTCAGCAGCCGCCAGAGGTGGAGGACGACTTTGCCGCGCCTGCGGCGGAGCCGGAGCAGAATCCTCCTGCTGCCGAAGAAAAAAAGGAGCCAAAGGAGCCGCCGCCCGCAGCAGCTGCCGGGAGCGGAGAAGACGCGCTCTTCGCCAAGGGCATGGCCAGCTTCAAGGACAAAAAATACAAGGAGGCTTACAAGCTCTTCGAGCAGCACCTGTCCGGCCAGCCGGACGGCAAGGAGGCAGCCAAGACGCTCTACTTGATGGGCGAGTGCCTGTTCAATCAGGGCGAATACGATCTGGCCATCCTTGACTACCAGAAGGTGATCTCCAATTACAGCGGCGACACGCACAGTCCGGCTGCTCTGCTCCGGCAGGCGATGTCTTTTGAAAAGCTGACTGACAAGGAAACAGCGAAAATTATTTACGGCAAGCTCGCCGCTGATTATCCTGACAGCCGCGAGGCCAAAGTGGCGCGGGAGCGGATGGAGAACCTGCGGCAGCCCTGATGGCCGGGAAAAAACGGCTGGATCTGCTCTTGGCCGAGCGCGGCTTGGCGGCAGACGCAGCCGAGGCGGCGGCATTGATCGGCGCGGGCCGGGTGCTGGTCGGCACCCGTTCCGACTGCAAGGCCGGAACCTTGGTGGCGGCGGACAGCGAGCTCCGTGTGAAAGTGCCGCCGCCGTATGTCAGCCGCAGCGGCGCAAAGCTGGTCGGCGGCCTCCGCGATCTGGGCATTGATCCTGCGGGCTGGATCTGCGCCGACATCGGCGCCTCGACCGGCGGTTTCACTGACTGCCTGCTCCAGCACGGCGCGGCCCGTGTGTACAGTGTTGATGTCGGCTACGGCCTGCTGGCCTGGAAGCTCCGTCAAGACCGGCGGGTGGTGGTGCTGGAGCGCACTAACGCCCGCCATCTGAGCAAAGAGCAGATCCCGGAGCCGCTTGATTTGGCGGTTCTTGACGCTTCATTCATCTCGCTTCAGCTGCTGCTGCCGCCCCTGCTGCCGCTTTTCAGCGGAGCTGTTCAGATCTTGGCCTTGGTCAAGCCGCAGTTCGAGCTGCCGAAAGACAAGGTCGGCGCAGGCGGCATAGTCCGTGAGCCGCAGCTGCATGAGGAGGCTTTGGCCGGAATCAGACGGTTCGCGGCGGAGCTGGGCCTTGCCTGCGTCGGCGGCGCGGCGGCTTCGGTCTGCGGCGCCGGGGGCAATCAGGAATATCTTCTGCACTTGAGAACAGTGCTGCATCAACCAACAAGGGAGGCAATGCAATGACCCAACGGACTTGCGCGGCGCAGGCAGGAATGCTGCTGACAGCGCTGCTGCTGTCGTCAGCTGTTTCAGCCGCTGAATTCGTTTCTGTCGCCAAAGACGGCGTGAATGTCCGCTCAGGCCCCAGTATTGATTCGGCTGTGCTGTTTCAGGCGCCTGGCGGCTATCCGCTGGAAGTGGTCGGACGGCAGGCTGAATGGCTCAACGTCAGTGATTTTGAGAGCGAGAAAGGCTGGATCGCGGCCAGCATGGTCTCCGCCTCGCCGTATGTGATCGCCAAACGGAAAGGCAACATCCGGGCTGGGGCAGGCACGGAGCACCGCCAGATTGGCACAGTGATGCGCGAGGTGATTCTGAAAAAAGCCGAGCAGCAGGGCGATTGGATCAAAATATCGCATCCGAAGCTGCCTTCCGGCTGGATTCATCGGGATCTGGTCTGGCCCTGACGCGCTGAGTCCGGCATGAAGATCCACGCCGCCATCTGTGTGCCGCTCCTTCTCCTTGTCGGCTCTGCCGGAGCCGCCGAGCTGCTTGGTTCGTCTGTCCCTGAAATCAGAGAGAATTTCAACAGGCTGCTGACCACCAACGCCTGCCGGGGCTGCAATCTGAGCGGAGCGGTGCTGAACCGCTTGAACCTTGCCGAAGCCGACTTGGAAGGCGCGGATTTAAGCGGCGCGCAGCTCAATGCAGCCAGTTTGGCCCGGGCTGATCTGCGCGGAGCCAATCTGCGCGGAGCATGGCTGGGCGGCGCTGATCTGACCGGAGCCAATCTGCTTGGGGCGGACTGGGAAGGTGCGGATTTCACCCTGAACGGCAAGCCGGGCGGCGAGGTGGGCCAGCAGGTGACGGCCGGGGCGCAGCAGACAGTCAACAACATGCTGACCAGCATTTTTTCAGCAGCGCAGACCGATGCCGCAGCCGGTCAGAACGCCCCGGTTTCCGAACTCTTCACTCCGATGCCCACACCGGCGGCGCAGCAGCGGGCCGCCCTCCGCCCGGTTGATGAAATCCCGGTGATAGTCATCAAAGAGCCGGAACTGGCTCCGGCGGCAGCGAAGGCCGCAGACGACTGCGCTGACCGGTCAGGCTGCAAATAGAGTTGACAAGCGCGGGGCGGTCAGCTATATTTTCTTCTTTTTAGAAGAATCTTCAACTTTTCAGGACAGCAGCAAGGAGCTTTCATGGCAAATCACGCTTCAGCAGCAAAGCGGGACAGGCAGTCAAAAGTGCGCCGCCTGCGCAACCGCATGAACAAATCTAAAGTGCACACCGCCATCCGCCGCGTTGATGACGCGCTGGCCTCAGCAGGTGCGCAGGACGGCGTGCAGGAGGTGCTGAAAAAAGCCATGTCCGTCATTCACAAGACGGCAGGCAAAGGCACTCTCCACAAAAACACCGCCGCCCGCAAGATTTCCCGGCTGACCAAGCGGGTCAACCGGACTTTGGCCGCCGCCTGAACCGGCTGGTTGAGGAAGGGCTGTCGGCCACGGAAGCGTCCCGCTTCTGTGGCTTTTTCTT
>JACCEE012840728.1_pt1 | contig 11418 bp, 9 predicted proteins | sample 7449931 | NCBI WGS metagenome assembly JACCEE01 (sample SAMN15323457, study PRJNA562643) | freshwater metagenome | isolation source: river surface water | place: USA:Blue River Watershed | collected 2017-08-19 | reverse complement strand
TTTGGGCTAAAGCCCAACTACAAACCAAATGTCGGATTCTACCAAAACTCCTCCCACTCCCGACCCTGACCGGTATTTCCGCACTGACCACATTGAGGCAGACCTAAAAAATCGCTCCGTGCGCAGCGGTGTGGTGACGATGACTACCCAGATTGCCAAGTTTGTTCTCAATTTGGGTTCCACTGCTATCCTGGCGCGAATGCTGTCCCCTGCGGACTACGGTTTGGTGGCGATGGTGATGACTATCACCAATTTTGTCAGCAATTTCAAGGACTTGGGCTTATCCCAGGCGACGGTACAAAAGGCGGAAATTAATCACAAGCAAGTCAGCACCCTGTTTTGGGTTAATGTGGGATTCGGGGCGGCGATTATGGTGGTGGTGATGGTTCTGTCACCCCTAATTGCGTTGTTCTATGGAGATGAACGCTTGACGGCTCTGGCTGTCGCTCTATCCACGGGGTTTTTTGTGGGTGGTTTGAGCGTGCAGCATCAATCTCTGCTCAAGCGGCAAATGCGCTTCAGCGATATCGCTAAAATCGATTTGCTCTCTAGTATTCTCGGTATTGGGGCCGGTATCGTCGCCGCTCTCATGTTGCCTGATAAATATGAATACTGGGCGTTGGCAGTTATGCAGGTGATAGGGGGTATCGTCACGACGGTTGGTTCTTGGTGGGCTTGCGGCTGGCGTCCCGGCTCCTTTGTGCGTGGCTCCGGTGTTCGTTCCATGCTGGCTTTTGGCGGTTATGTGGCGGCCTTTAATGCCGTCAACTATTTTACCCGCAACGCCGATAATATTCTGATTGGGAAGTTCTGGGGACCTTTGGAACTTGGGCTTTACGCCAAAGCATACCAGTTGTTGCTACTACCTATTACCCAAATCAATACCCCGATCAGTGCGGTGGCACTCCCGGCCCTCTGTCGTCTCCAAGATAACCCGGAACGTTATCGCTCTTTTTACCGTATGGGCATCCGGTTGGCGGTGTCTTTGGGGATGCCAGTGGTAGCGTTTTTGCTGGTGACGGCGAATCAAGTGATTTTACTTTTGTTGGGGGAAAAGTGGCTCACCGTGGTTCCGATCTTTCAGCAACTGGCAATCCCTTCTTTTATTGGGACTTTTAATATGGCTACGGGTTGGGCTTATACTTCTCTTGGCCGCGCCGATCGCCAGTTTACTGTGAGTATAGTGGTCTCGATCGTTGCTGTCACCGCTTTTGCCATTGGGGTGCGCTGGGGTGCTTTGGGGGTGGCGACGGCTTTCACCATCAGCGTTTTAGCTACCCGTTTACCGACTCTCATTCACTGCTATTGGGGGACGCCGCTACAGCTTAAGGATTTGTGGGATGCGATCGCTCGTCCCGCCATTGCGGCGATCGTCGCAGGTTTGGCTCTGTATCTGGTGGATTATCATCTTCCCCCCATCACCAAAGAAATACCCTTAGTGTTTGTGGCTCTGCGCTTCACCCTCGAAGCAGCCCTCTACACCCTCTTCTATGGTGGTATCTGGCTGGCCCCTCCTAATGGCAAGCAGGCTGTCTCGGAAATGTGGCGCATCCGTCAAACTCTCAAGCAAAAACCCAAAGAAACCTAGCTATCAACTAAGGAGCATATTAAGTGACGACAACCAAACCAAATCTGACGGCTCCTATTTTCTTACTAGGCTCCCACAAAAGTGGTTCTAGTATGTTGCGCAGCCTCCTGGACAATCATCCCCAATTGTTTGCCATTCCAATGGAAATCCACTATTTCCAATACACCGGTTATTGGGTGGATTATCGTTTGCGGCGCGCTTGGCCAAAACAGATGAATTTACCAGAAAAGATGGCATCTCTCGGCCAAATAGTGGCAGATACAAACGCTAATGAAGACCCCTATGCCGATTCTATCCTGGCAGGGATTTTGAATCTGGATAGATTCCAATCATTTATGGCGGCCAATCCCGATGTCACCACGCCACGAGAGCTGTTTGAGGTTTACGCGGGTGCTTTATACTATGCGCTCACAGGAGCAGCATTACCAGAAGGGATGCGAATTCTGGAAAAATCGGTAGAACACGCGGAATGGGCGGTTCACCTGCGCCAGATGTTTCCCGACTGTCGCTTTGTCCACATCGTCCGCAACCCCTATGCTAGTTTGGTGGCGATTAGAAAATCTAAGCTGGATGGCGATAATTATCCATTGATGCGAGATTTTATCCTGTCCCTCCATAATTCTTACTACAATCTCTACCGAAATGAAGGAATTCTGGATAATTACTTGATAGTCAAGTATGAAGATTTGCTGACGGATACGGAAAAGATGATGCGGCAAATTGCGGATTTTGCGGGGCTGGAGTTTAGCGAGGAACTGCTGACGCCGACGCTGATGGGCAAACCTTGGGGTGGTAATAGTTCTAGCGGCAAGAGCTTCACCAAAATCTCTACGGCTCCCCTAGAAAGCTGGAAAAGCAAAATCGAAGATTTAGAAATCAGGCTGGTAAATGCTTTTGTGCAACCGGTACTGGAAAGATTCGGTTACGAGATGCTGACGCCGCAAAAAAGTAAGTATTATTTTATTAAAGGGGAAAGCTGGAAAACCTACACGAAAAATCGCTCCATGTTTTGGTTGTATTAGTCCAGAAACCCGGTTTCTTGTGGAGCATCTCGGTTTAGGTACGAGGCACCTCTATAGAAACCGGGTTTCTCATCGTCCCAAATGACAAATGACAAGTGACAAATGACCAAGGACAAATGACCAAGGACAAATAACAAATATGCGCATTGCTTTTGTGGTGGGGAGGTTTCCGGCTCTCTCGGAAACTTTTATCTTAAATCAAATTACGGGGCTGCTCGATCGGGGTCACGAGGTGAATATCTATGCCGATCGACCGGAAGATTTTGCCCAGATGCACTCGGAGGTAGAAAAATACAAACTCCTGGAGCTTACCTACTATCTGGGAATGCCGGGAGGTCGGTTGCAACGAACGGTAAAGGGTTTGAGCCTGCTGTTGGCTAATTTGCCGAAACAACCGGCAACTTTACTCCGATCGCTCGACTCGACGAAATACAATTTCGCCAAATACCGGGAGCAAGCCAATTTCATGCGTTTGCTCTACGCCACTGTTCCCTTTATTGACAAAAAACCCTACGACGTTTTCCACTGTCACTTTGCCGCCTACGGTTTGCGGGCAGTCCTGTTGCGGGAAATCGGCGCTATCTCTGGTAAAATTCTCACCACGTTTCACGGGTTTGATGTCAGCTCCTACGCCCGCCAAACTAACCGGGAATTTTACCAAAAACTGTTTACCCTCGGTGACGCCTACACCGTCAACACCACTTTTACCGGAAACAGCGCCATTTCCCTCGGTTGCCCCCCAGAAAAAATCATCAAACTGCCTGTGGGACTGGATATGTCCGGTTATACTTTCACCGATCGGACTTTATCCCCAGCCACACCAGTGAAAATGATCACCGTGGGCAGATTGGTAGAAAAAAAAGGCATGGAATATTCTATCCGCGCTGTCGCCCAAGTAGCTCGCACCTTCGACCAAATCGAATATAACATCGTGGGTAGCGGTGAGCTGAAATCTTCTCTGGAAAAACTCATCGCCGAGCTAGGAATGACGGAGAAAATCCACCTCCTCGGTCCTCGCACCACGGAAGAACTGCGCCACCTTTATGCTGAGTCCCACATCTTTATCCTCTCTAGCGTCACCGCTGCGAATGGCGACCAAGAAGGTCAGGGTTTGGTACTCCAAGAAGCCCAGGCGACTGGTTTGCCTGTGATTTCTACTTTGCACAATGGTATTCCTGATGGTTTGCTCGATGGCAAATCTGGGTTTCTGGTGCCAGAAAGGGATGTGGATGCTTTGGCAGCCAAGCTGCTTTATCTGATAGAACAACCCCAAATGCGTCTGGAAATGGGGAAAACGGGGCGGGAATTTGTCCAGGAGCGATACGATATCAATAAGCTGAACGATCGGCTAGTGGAAATTTACCGTCAGCTCTAATTTGTCGTTTGTCCTTTGTCACTTGTCACTTGTCACTTGTCACTTGTCACTTGTCCTTTATCACTTGTCCGATGATGAGTGAGAATTGAAAAGTGAAGAGTTATTACTCTTGACTCTAAAATCTTCACTCTTAAGTCTTCACTGAACAAGTGACCAATGACCAATGACCAATGACCAATGACAAATGACAAATGACCAAGGACAAATGACCAAGGACAAATGACAAATGACAAATGACAAATGACAAATGACCAAGGACAAATGACCAAGGACAAATGACCATGAAAGTATTATTGCTGAATGCCACTGATATTGAAGGAGGAGCGGCGAGAGCTGCATTTAGATTGCATCAGGGGTTACAAGGGATTGAGGTGGAATCCCAGTTGCTGGTACAAAGAAAATTGAGCGACTCTTCTAAGGTAATGACGCTGCAAAACCAGCTTGAGGCAGAATTGGCTAAGGTGCGGTGGCGTTTAGATCGCCTACCGATGCAGATGTATCGGGGACGGACGCAGGAGGCTTATTCCCTGGGGTGGCTACCAGAGACGATCGGCTCTAAGGTAGCCCAGATAAATCCAGATCTAATTAACCTCCATTGGTTGGGTGAAGGATTTGTGAAAATCGAGACGATCGGCCAATTTAATAAACCCCTAGTTTGGACTTTCCACGATATGTGGGCATTTACCGGCGGCTGTCATTACGCCTCGGAATGCCAGCGTTATCTAGAATCCTGTGGCGCTTGTCCCCAACTAGAAAGCCATAAACCCAACGATTTATCCAACTGGGTATGGCGGCGCAAGCAAAAAGCCTGGACTAACCTAAATTTAACCGTAGTCAGTCCCAGTGTCTGGCTGGCTAACTGTATTAAATCAAGTGCCCTGTTTAAAAACGTGCGCCTAGAAGTAATTCCCCACGGAATTGACATAAAAAAATACCGGCCAATCAATCGCCAGACAGCGCGAGAATTACTCCAGTTACCCCAAGACAAACAATTAGTCTTGTTTGGAGCTATGAGGGCGACAAGTCACAAGCGTAAAGGTTTCACACAACTGCAAGCGGCATTGCAAGAACTAAGTAAGTCGGGATGGCAAGATAAAATCGAATTAGTTGTGTTTGGTTCGTCGCTGCCAGAAAAACCCCCCGATTTGGGTTTTCAGCAACATTACCTAGGTCGATTATATGACGATTTAACATTGACCCTCGTCTATGCAGCGGCTAATGTGATTGTAGTTCCCTCCATCCAGGAAGTATTTGGACAAACGGCATCAGAATCTATGGCTTGCGGCACTCCAGTGGTCGCATTCAGGGGCACTGGGGTAGAAGATATTGTGTCTCATCAGGAAACGGGATATCTGGCCGAGCCATATCATATAGATGATTTGGCTAAGGGAATCGCCTGGGTCTTAGAAAATCCAGAACGCTATCAAAAATTATCCCAGCGAGCCAGAGAAAAAGTGGAGCAAGAGTTTACTCTGGAAATTCAAGCTCGCCGTTATTTGTCTTTGTTCTCTGAGATGGTGAAGTTGTAGTGAAGTTGTAGGGGGGGCAAAAGCAAACATGATGATTGGGATGATGGCTATCAATCAGGGCTTTTGCCCCCCCTACCATTTTATGAGGGCATCAGCTCTGGAGCTACGGGTATTTGTTTAAAGGTTTTTGACCAGACTACTACCATTCCTTCCGGCCAGGTCATTTCTAATGTTTTGCGCATAAATTTGGCCATTTTTTCTGGGGGATTTTTGGCAATGGCTTGGAGATACCAAATGCCGGTGCCGTAAAATGGTTGAGGCACAAGCTCTTTTTCATGGGCTATTTGCCAAACGGCAAGACCGTCCCGGGGATTGTCCCGGGCAATCCATGCCTCGGCGAGCCAGAGGTACATTCCGGCGAGCAGGTGGCGGCGTCTGTCCGTGAGTAATCCGCCTTCAATCAGACAGCGATGGATGTTGGCAAAAAGTTTCGATCGGGATTCTAGGTGAGCGGCGGTTTTGGATTGAAAGCTGATGGATTCTTGGCGAGGCATCCGCCAGTAGCAATCGGGAGTAGAAAAGCGTTGGTGGTTTAAACCGGCGATTAAGGCTCTGATGTGAAATTCCCAGTCTTGTAAGCTGGGGGTGTTTTCGTCCCAACCGCCGATTTTGGCTACGGCGGAACGTCGCCAAATGGGACTGGTGGTCTGCCAGGGGGGGTCCATGATGGCGAGAAAGCGATCGATATCGTCGCCACCGGTGTCGGCGTTCCACAGATATGGGGTGTCTCCCGGGCGATCGCGAAAAATAATGCAGGGAAAGATACCGAAATCTAGATGGGGATGCTGTTCCATCTCCCGAAACCGATTTTCGATCGCATTCGGTGCTAAACAATCATCAGAATCCAAATATATGATATACTCCCCTTGAGAAAAATCTGTACCTTCGTTGCGGCAAGCGGAAGCACCGGAACTTTGGCGCAGACGTTTGATGTATTTGATGCGCCGGTCCGATTGACTCAGAGCCTGCACCATATCAGGGGTGCCATCTTCAGAGCCATCATCCACCACAATAGCTTCCCATTCTGTAAAAGTTTGGGCTATCACGGAATCCAAAGTCTCTCGCAGTAGCTGGATGCGGTTGAGGGTTGGAATAATTATCGATACAGCGGGCGTCATAATTTAGCGCTGGTTGTGTGATTTTGCAGTGATTAAGTTGATATTACCCCATCGATCGCAAGGGAGCATCCACACATGCGCAGGTTGGATCCAGTTTTAATCTTTAGCCTTGTTTTCGGCTTCCTGTTGTGCCTTTACGGCCTCAATTGGGGGGGTAGTCACTCATGGCATCCTGACGAAATGGCTTTTCAAACCCTTTTTCGTCCTGGCGAGCTTCCGTTTAATCCCAAGTGGTTTCACAAACCACCATTTTACACTTACTTTAACTTTTTCTTATCTACCCTCCCTTTCTTCATTCTCAGCAAAATTATTCCTGTTTACGCCGACTATATAGAATTAATCAAAGTATTTTGGTCTAGACTGCTCACAGTTTTCCTGTTTTTAGGCTCGATTATTTTAGTTTATAAAATAACCGAGAGATTTTTTGGCATTTTTGCCGCCCGAGTAGTGGCTTTGGTCTTCGCCACCAGTGCTGGATTGATAGCATTTAGCCATTTTCTCACCACCGACATTCCCGTTACTTTCTCGATGCTGCTGGCATTTTATTTTGCCCAAAATATCTGCTTCGGCGGGTCACAGCAGGATTACATCCGGGCAGGCTTTTTCACAGGAATTGCCACCGCTACCAAATACAACGGCTTGGCTATAGGCATTACTCTGGTGGTCGCACATATATTGTCACAGCGGGATTTTTCCTGGCCAAACCTGCCAAAAAAGATAATTTTCAGCCGCCAACTCTACCTCGGTCTCGCTGCCGTTCCCTTGGGATTTATCGTAGGCAATCCCTTTGCCATCCTCGATTATCCCACCTTTATTTCCCACTTCATGTATAATTACATCGTCACCCCTGTATATGATGGCAGTACCGGCAACAGTTATCTCAAATTTTGGCTCAGCTTTGTCGAACTTATCGGTTGGCCATCATTTTTGCTATTTTTCAGCGGCTTTGGCTTTGGCTTTTACTTTCTCTTCAGTGGTGGTAAATATCGCCAGGAGAAAAAAGCCCTCATACTGTTGCTGAGTGTCTTTTTCCTATACTACTATAAGTTTGGTAGCTTCCCCCGCATAGAAACTCGGTTCGTCCTCCCCATCTTGCCATACTGGATGATCTTATCCGGTCCTTTCTTGCGGTTACTCAAACCATCCCGAATTTTCCCCATATCTTTAGCGTTAATCCTCAGCTATAATGGAATTTGTAGTTTTTACGTAGGCAAGCGATTTGTGGAAGACCCCCGGATGGCGGCTATAGATTGGGTGAAACAGCATATTCCATCCGGGAGTTCTATCGCATCAACCCGCTATAGTCCCGATTGGGATGACATACCGGGCGTCAATCTCCAAGGAACCAGGATACCCCATGAAATTGCTATCAGGGATAAAATATTTGAAAATCGGTTGCACGAAAATCCTTGGGTTTGGCCAATTTTGCAACAAGATATTCAGCATTCACGCCAAGCGGAAAAATGGTTTACTCTGGCCAATATCCAGCGGCGAAATACAGAATATATTGCCATTAACTCTCTATACTATAATCGGTTTTTTACCGAAAAAGGCCAAATGTATTACCCTAGGATCTATGAATTTTTCCAAAAATTGCTGGCTGAACAACTGCTGGGCTATCAAATTGTTTTTGATGGTCAGTCACAGCCTGCACCCAAATGGATTTATCCTCAGCAGATAGATTCTTTGGAAAATCGGATGACGATTTTGCGTCGCTAGTGCGTTACCTTTCCTACAAGTGAAAAGGTACTTTTGACAAATGACATTCCTCTGGGCTAAAGCCCAACTACAAACCTATGCGGGCTAAAGCCCCACTACAAACCTATGCGGGCTAAAGCCCAACTACAAACAGAAGAGGGCTAAAGCCCAACTACAAACAGAGGAGGGCTAAAGCCCAACTACAAACAGAAGAGGGCTAAAGCCCAACTACAAACAGAAGAGGGCTAAAGCCCAACTACAAACTTATACGAGCAAAACCGTCACGGTTTCCCCGGCGGCGATCGCTTTTTGTCCCACCGGCATCACTGCCAAACCCGTGGTTTGGGCTAAATTGATTAAATTCCCAGAACTGTGACTCCCGGCGGCGAGTTCAAATTCCCAACCCACATCGCTGGGGTGGATTTTCCCCCAAAGATAGGTTTCCCGCTGTCCCCCAGTGCGCAAATCTTGGCGAGTGCGTGCGGGGACAAATAATGGTCCTATGCCGGAAGTTAAACCAGATAATTTTTTCAGCGCCGGTGCTACAAATCGCCAAAATGTGACTAAGGTAGAAACGGGATTACCGGGCAAGCCGAAATATAATTTGGCAGGAGCTAGGGGTAATTCTGTTTGAGGAAAGGTGGCGACGGTGAGGGGTTTACCGGGTTTGATGGCTACAGAGGTAATGTGGATAGTGCCGCCTAAACTGAGGATAATTTCTTCTACGTAGTCGTAATCTCCCACGGAAACGCCACCGGTGGAGAGAACCACGTCAGCAGTGTTGAGAGCCCGCGCCATTGTTTCTTGTAAAACTCTTTTGTCGTCCTTGACAATACCCAACCGTAAGGCTTCACACCCCGCTGCTGTGGCGGCTACGGCTAAGGCATATTGATTGGAGTCCACCAGTTGTCCTGGTCCGATCGGTTCTCCGGCTCCCACTAGCTCATCTCCTGTGGAAAATATGGCGACTCGGGGACGGCGAAAAACTGGGACTTCGGTGGCTTGAGCTGATGCTAATACGGCGATATCCGCTGCGGCTAAACGGACTCCTGGTTGGAGCAGGGGGGTCATGGCTTGATAGAATTCGCCGCGATGGCGGACGAAATCTCCTGGACCTGGGGGGGCAACTAAAATTTCTACTCGGTTATCTTGGCGTCTGGTTTGCTCCTGCATAATCACGGTATCGGCTCCGAGCGGCATCATTGAGCCGGTGAAAATGCGGGCGGCTTGTCCGGGTTGCACGGTCATCTGTGGCTGTTTCCCGGCGGGTATTTCTTCTTTGATTTCTAACACCGCCGGGTTGCTGTCACTGGCGTTTTTTACGTCGTCGTATTTGACAGCATAACCGTCCATTGCGGAATTATCCCAATGGGGTACATCTAGTTTTCCTGCTACTGGGGCGGCTAAGATGCGTCCTGCTGCGGCCATTAAATCCAGGATTTCTACATCTCTCTCCCCAAGGGGTTGAACTAGGTTGAGGACGATCGCCTCCGCTTCTCCCACTGGCAGCATACTGCTCTCCCAATCAAAAAACTTAATGGTAACATGTCTATTGTCATTTGTCATTTGTCCCTTGTCCCTTGTCCCTTGTCACCAAAGGACAAAGGACAAATGACAAAGGACAAATGACCAATGACCAATGACCTTCCCACTAATGAGTAGAGTCAGGGTTCTGGCTCATCCTCCACTTTGCCGATTCCCAGCTCTTTCTTGGATTTTTTTAATTCTTTCCACAGAATCTTGATTTCTTCATATGCCTGTTCAGGAGTCATCTTGCCCCCGGTTTCCAGACTGCAAATATAACTTACTTTTTGGGCAAATTCCTGCAGATTGGCGTTGAAAACCAGGTGTTCCGGGCTGAATTCGCCGTAGTAACGACTCCGGGGCTGTAAAAAATTATCTCTTTCCGCCATCATCTCCTCCCTAATCAATAGAATAACTGCCCCCTTTACCAACCTGAACGCCCGAGGTGAGAAGGATTTTTCGCTGCGATGAGATTTTTTGCTATCTTTCGTGTCGATCGCCCTTTCCCTCAGCTACCCTTTAATTAACCTGTTCTTAATTTGATTTTAACATATAATTAACTCCTGGTTTTCGGGTCCCCCCAGTTGCCGGAGAATCAATTATCAATTATCAATTATCAATTATCAATTATCAATTATCAATTATACCCTGTCTCCGATTCGGGTGATAATCTCTTCTAGAGTAAATTTGCTAACCTACTTGCCCTAATTCAGGGAAATATTGAGGAAAAACGCGATGGCCACAAATACTGATGTAGAATTATCCACAACTGAGGCAGCGCCAGAGTCGTCCCTAACGCCGGAGCAGTACCGCCAGAAGATGCAGCGCCGCAAAGAAGTGCAGGAAAAGCGGGTGGCGCAGGCGTCAGGAGAAAAAGGACTGATAGTGGTGAATACTGGAAACGGTAAGGGTAAAACTACCGCTGCTTTGGGGATGGTGCTACGTTCTTTGGGTCACGGTTTCCGTGTGGCGATCGTCCAGTTCATCAAAGGCGCCTGGGAACCAGCGGAAAAAGCTGCTCTCAGCCGGTGGATGCCCCAACTGCAATTTCACGCGATCGGCGAAGGCTTCACCTGGGAAACCCAAGACCGCGATCGAGACATCGCCAAAGCCCAAGAAGCCTGGACCCTAGCTCTATCATACATCCACAACCCGGAATTCAAATTGATCCTGCTTGACGAAATCAACGTTGCCCTCAAACTTGGTTATCTACCAGTAGAGCAAATTCTCGCCGGTTTGGGGGAAAAATCCCCCGATACTCATATTATTCTCACGGGAAGAGGCGCCCCCAGCCAACTCATCGAAGCTGCCGACCTCGTAACAGAAATGACTCTGATTAAACACCCCTTTCGGGAACAGGGTATCAAAGCTCAACCCGGTATCGAGTTTTAAATTAACCTGAGAGACACGGCAACAGAGATAGGGCATCTGCCGTGTCCTCTGCCAGCAACTCAGTTTGTGGCCAAAAATTGACCATATTATCTCATCTAGATTTAAAATACTTTCTGTAGGGTGGGCAGTGCCAACTACTGCTACTTATGAAGAGACTTTTCGGTGAGGCACT
>JACCEE012277631.1_pt1 | contig 11419 bp, 10 predicted proteins | sample 7449931 | NCBI WGS metagenome assembly JACCEE01 (sample SAMN15323457, study PRJNA562643) | freshwater metagenome | isolation source: river surface water | place: USA:Blue River Watershed | collected 2017-08-19 | reverse complement strand
GGTATATTGTCGGATTCGGCGGATGGACATTACGTTCCATTGGAAGTGGGCGCGCAACATCAAGGCCAGGCGTATACGCGCTAAACATTAGCCAACGCGGTTTTTTTTGCACACCTTCACCAAAAAAAAAGTGCGCTCCACCTGATTACCAACTCATTCCATCTGGTTGCGCCGTCGCACGCTCGCGCGCATCATACGTTCCGCAAATGAGGAGCATGATTTCACGCGGCAAAACATTGAACGACATTGCTGATGATTCGGCCACCACAACAAAATAATATTCATCGCGGTCACGCGGAAGTGGCGGAACCGATTGGCGCGCGTTGCGTTTACCTGATGCTTGCTTTCGCAACTGGATCTTGTTCGCGCATACACCTCCGCGATTTCGTCGCGGAAGCGCCGAAGTATGCTCGTGGCGGTGAAGACGTTGATAGCGCTGACGTGTTACAGGTCGAACATTTCCGGCGCAATGATCCAGTCCACGCCGGTTGCGCTACTAGCGGAGTCTGCAAAACATTCTCTTGCCAAACCCATTCATTCGCTTCGCAGCAGTAGCGGTAATAGGTCGGAAACAATTCCTTGATGAAGTTGATGAAGCTGCACCGGCGGCGTTGGCGGCGGAAGAGGAGGTGGCGTCGAGCGCTGCGGCGAGAATGCGGAACAATTTGTGGGAAGAATGCGATCGTAAATGACGTCGCCGATACCGTTCGGACGCGTCGGCGCCACATCGCGCCGGGCGGCAATTGCGGAAGAGATTTGGCAAGAATTGTAACGAGAGCCACAATTTTTTCGCTCGATGCGCGAATTGAAAAGCATGCATGCATCGCAACTTACACACGATGTCTTGCGATATCAAACGTCCACGTAGCGAAGCTCTGCGCGCAATTTTCGACGCAGTCGTCGCGGTTGTGGCGGAAGAAGGATATCACAACAATGGAATTGATGACGATGACGATGATGAAGTCGATGACGGCGGCGAGTATTTGGCTATCCGCGAAGATCTCACACCATTCGGCGAATCTGGCCTTTGCCGCGATTGCGGATCGAATGGTTGCGGATATAATTATACCGCATTGTTGGTCGACGGATGGAACACGACCGTCGTACAGAGTTATGAAAATGTGTTTCACGCGCAAATTTATGGCGCGCGATGCGTAATCGGGCGAGTTGTACACATCTACGAATTCTGCGACTACTGGACGAAGATGTTCAAGTACGCGCGTCGTCTCATGCTGCGCAGATATCCGATAAAGCCTGCATGTGCGCTGACGATATTTACCCATTCTCTCCGCCGGATGTTTACCGCTATCTTGAGCGGCTGACTATATCCGCGAAACGCATCACGCGCACAGACACATTCATCAAATTCTACGCTGAGAGAGATGTCCGAATTCTTATCGCGGATGGACATGTTGTCGCGGAATACGGCGAACACGGTATCGTGCCTTGCGTCATCGGCGAATTCGTTGTGATGACTGTACATGCCTAAGCGGCGCGACTCCGAGCTTCGCTTCACGGATCTCCGATCCGTGTTATCTCTCGTCGCTTATTTTTTTTCGATAACTCTATACTTTCTTCCGCGATATGCGAAGTTAACGTCGCCGATACCGTTCGGACGCGTCGGCGCAACGGCGCGCCGGGCGGCAATTGCGGAAAAGAATATGGCGAATGTTGTAATGAACCACACTTTTTCCGCTTGATGCGTCCGCTTAATGTCGGAGGGCACGCGGCGACGAAGAATTCGGAGAGTCGTTTGAGTTTAATGTAACAGAGCCGCTAGCACGCTATGGCGCGAGGTGGCGCCAGGCGGTTGCGCGAATGGAATAAACTTACGCAAAGTGTGTCGCCAGATAAAGCCGTTGCCACTTGTGAATTTACCGCGATCGCGACGAAGATTGGGGAAGACGCTCAGTTCGAGATTTTCAAAGCTTTTCCGGATCACTTCAACATTCTCTTCCGCACCATGCGGCTTCGCTACGCTCAAAAGGCGGAAGAGAATGGGCGAGAGTTGTAACGAGAACCACACTTTTTCCGCTTGATGCGTCCGCTTAATGTCGGGACGTACACTGCGATGAAGAATCAGGAAGTCGTTCGAATTTGTAAAAAAATCGTTCTGCTGTTTCGCCATTTCTCTTCCGCCGCTTGTAAATTTATTGAGATCGCGGCTTCACTACGCGATAAATGCGAGGTAACAACGAGCGGAGCTCGTTGACGCGGAAAGAATCGGCGAGAATTGGAAATGAGAACCACACTTTATCCGCTCGTCGCTTATTTTTTTTCGTCTCCTCAATTCTTCGTCGCAGATACCGTTTGGACGCTACGGCGCGGTATGGCGCAAAGGCGGAAGAGAATGGTGGGTAAACGAAGAAGAAACGGGTGAATCGAAAAAATTAAACAACGAGCAGAGCTCGTTGCGTGAGATCGAGGCCCTACTGATAATTTTTTTCGATCACTATCGCATCGGCTGATATCAACTTATATCATATTTGCAAGTGGTCTATTTTTTCGATGATGAAGTGATAGTTAAATTTAACGTAGTTGGTACCGTCCGCACGCTTCGGCGCCACATCGCGCCAGGCGGCGAGAACAGAATAGATTCATGCGAAATGTGCTGCGCAGATATGGCCGTCGCCACTTATAAATTTATCGCGATTGCAGCTGCACGATGCGGTTCATTGCGCATTCCGCCACGGGATGAAGGCGCTTTGGTTCTGCGCATTGTGCGGAACAAGATTGAACCGCACACATTCGGCACATCTTTTTTTGCACAACCTACCAAAAAAAATAGTTCGGCGCTCATGCGCTTATTCGACGAAGTGGAAACCGCGCGCGATGTACTTCTCATGACGCCTCTTATCGCAACTGGCACCGCTCTTCATCATTCCGCCACCGAGCGTAAGCGCGAGATGCATCATACCATATGAGCGCGAATCGATATTGAACCAAACCATACACGCGGTAAGATCGAAGTGTGAAATGGCTTCGAATGGCGACCCATTGCACGCGACAATCTGCAACCGTTTTCCTCCGCGCGTGTACGTCGCTACCTCGAAACGAGACGACTCATACTTTCTACGCAGCGGCGCCTCTTCCCGCCGATAGTTCGCGCCAGCGAGAAATGCGTCGAGCAACTTGCCGAAGAGCGGCATCCGTCTTGCATTTACGAAAATGTCGATATCGGATGGTTCGAATGGCGCTACGCCGGCAATTGTGTTCTCGCGCACATATGCCGCAAGCGCAGCGCTGCCGGTAATTGTAATGTCTTGCGCAAACTCGCGGAAAGTGTCGCAGAAGCCATTAAGGTTCAGATCAAATGATTCGAAGATGGCCTGCATTGCGGAGAAGGTAACTGTCTTGCAACGTTTGGTTTCAATTTTTTGTAAAAAAAATGCGACTATCCGCTCATACATTGGATCGCACGTTTCTGCGGCAGGCGCCATATTTTTTTGCCGCGATTATTGAAATGCCGCTCGACTCACAACCCAAACGTTGCGCGGATGTGCGCAATGAATCAGCGGACGATGAATTTGCTATTTCGGCGATGCGATTTATTTCGCGGGCATGGCCAAAAGGCCTTCTCAAAAAACTTTGGCGGCGACTCAGAATTCCGAGTCGAGGGTAAGAGTTTCCGAAAAAAAATTTCTTCTTTAACGTTTTCGAATCTTTCCGCGATGGAGTGAAGATTAGCGATTGTTGCGCATGTTAAATTCGTCGTAGTAGGTACCGTTAGGACGCTTCGGCGCGCATGGGCGACCGAGCGGATGCGAGCGAGAAAAACAGTTATGTTAAGCATGTCAAGCGATGAAGCTGAAACGATTTATAAATTTATTGAGATCGCGGCTTCCGCAGCATCATATGAAGGATACCAACGAACGAAGTTCGTTGAAGCGGAAGATTCGGAAAAAGTTAAAGGTGTGAACCACAATTTTCACAATAAGATTCTCCGCGTAATGGAGTTACATAGGTTGCGACGAAGAATTATGAAGACGTTTCGAATATTTCCGCGAACATGATCGAAATTGTCTTTGAAAAATCTATGGCGGCGACTTGGAATTTTGAGTCGAGGTCTGGCGTTTCCGAAAAAAAATTCTTCTTGAGCATTTTCGAATCTTTCCGCCACGGAGTAGAAATTAACGATGAGCGAAGCTCAGAGTCATTAGAAATTGTAGCGAGAAATGGTTGTAGCAGATGTTGCGTGTGTTGAATTTATTATAGTAGATACCGCTCGCACGCTACGGCGCGTATGCGCGACTAGGCGGACATAATAACTGTAAACACTTCTTGTGATTAATCTGTCCGCGAAAAAATGGACTGAACGAGTTGTAAAATAACGCGGAGCGAAGCTTCGCGTCTATAGAAATGATAGGCAAAATTCATCGATATAATTGGTGCGTTTGTGCGCGATATGACCGCATTGACCCTCGCTGGCACCATGGGCGGGGTTAAGCGACGAGAAATTGGGTGATCGAAACGAAAAAAAATCGAGAAGGCGTCTGCGCGATCGCGTTCTGGGTTGTCCGCGTAATGGAGTAAGTATGGTTGCGTCGAACGACGCTCGATGCGTTTCGATTTTGGCTTCGGGCATTTTTTTTTCGCTATAGGCAAAACTCAACTCGCTCGGGGTGCTCGACGAGGGTTTTGGCGGGGTCCGATTTTTCTATAGGGGGGATAAATTTTGCGAAACGAAATAGAAATTAACGACGAGCGAAGCTCGGCGTCATTACGCGGAAGGTATGAAATGGGATGTGCGCGACCGTTGTTATTTTGCGAATCATTTCCAACACTTTGCGCACCTTCGCCATAATGCGCGAATGATATTAGCGTCGTTATAGCCGTCAGGACGCGAAAACGCGCATGGGCGACTGAGCGGTTATGAAGATAGCAACGAACGAACTTCGTTGAAGCGGAAGAATCGGAAAAGGTTAAGGATAAGAACCACAATTTTCGCGATCGATGTCTCCGCGTAATGGAGTAATGTAGGCAGCGACGATAAATTTGTAGAGTGTTTCGGTTCATTCCGCGGACAGGATCGAAATGGTCTCTAGAAAAAATCTATGGCGACGACTCGGAATTCTGAGTCGAGGTTTGGGGTTTTCGAAAAAAAATTTCATCTGGAGCGTTTTCGAATCTTTCCGCCACGGAGTAGAAATTAACGACGAGCGAAGCTCGGCGTCGAGATGTAGCAGAAGGTTTATTTTTTGATACTGTTGCGCATGTTGAATTCTTCGTGATCGGATTCTCCGCGTAATGAAGTAACGTATGCAGCGACGATAAATTTGTAGAGTGTTACGATTTATTCCGCGGACAGGGTTGGTTGGCCTCCCGAAAACTTTGGCGGCGACTCGGAATTTTGAGATGAGGTTTGGCGTTCCCGAAAAAATATTTCTTCTCCGAATGTTTCTATATTTTCTTTCGCGACACGAAGATTTATCGTCACAATAGCCGCTAGCACGCGAAAATGCGTATGGGCGTCTGAGCGGTTGCGATGATGGAAAAAAGATAGCGATGAACGAACTTCGGCGCAACGTAGATCGTAGCATAGCTACGCTTGAAAAGGCGGAAGATTCGGAAAAGTTAAAGGTGTGAACCACACTTTGCGCGATCGGTTAGTTCGCGTAGTGGAGTAGCATACTACGCGACGATAAATTTATAGAGCGATTCGATTTATTCCGCGGGCATGGTTAAATGGCTTCTTGAAAAACTTTGGCGGCGATTAGGAATTTTGAGGCGAGGGTTGGCGTTCCCGAAAAAATATTTCTTCTTGAGCGTTTTCAAATCTTTCCGCGATGGAGTTAAGATTAACGATGAGCGAAGCTCGACGACGATAAAATTTATAATCAAATCAAGTAGTTGCGCGACACGTATTTTTCCGCGATGAAGCGATAGTTGGATTTACAGCAGTAGATACCGCTCGCACGCTACGGCGCGTATGCGCGCAAAGGCGGATGTAATCGTGAAAAACGTCCGTGCGATACAATCGAATCGATCTGGAGATTTACGCTAATCGGCGTCTCACGACGCGATAAATGCGAAGAGATTTGGAAAAGATTAAGAATGAGAACCACGCTTTCCGCGATTGGATTCTCCGCGTAATGAAGTTGCATATGTTGCGACGATGATTCTTGAAGACGATACAATTTATTCCGCGAACAGGAATCAAACAGCCTTCTTGAAAAAACTTTAGCGGCGACTCGGAATTTTGAGTCGATGGTTGGCGTTTCCGAAAAATATTTTCACCTGAGCGTTTTCGAATCTTTTCCGCGATGGAGCGAATATTAGCGATGAGCGAAGCTCGGCGTCGATAGAATCCATAACCAAATCGAGATGTTGCATAATGTTTATTTTTTCGATGCTGTTGCGCATGTCGAGTTTAACGAGATAGACACCGCTTGGACGCCACGGAGCGCATGTGTGACTGGACGAATATGTTGCGCAGAATATTGGAAACGATCTATAAATTTATTGAGATCGCAGCTTCGCTACGCTAAAAAGGCGGAGAGATTCGATAAAGATTAAGAACGTGAACCACACTTTACGCGATTGGATTGTCCGCGTAATGGAATAATATAGGCAGCGACGATAAATTTATAGAGTGTTTCGATCCGTTTCGCGAACAGTGTCAAACCTATCTTTAGAAAAAATCTATGGCGGCGACTTGGAATTTTGAGTTGAGGGTTTGGGTTTTCGAAAAAATATTTCCTTCGGCCACTTCAAAATCTTTCCGCGACGGTGCGAAGATTTATCGTTACGAGTATAGTGGCGACGATAAAATTAGTAGCTAAATTAACGAGTTGCGCGACATGTGTTCTCTTTACGCTAACACGATAGTTAAGTTTAATGAGATAGATGCCGTCCGCACGCTACGGCGCGCATACGCGACTTGGCGGATGTAATCATGGAAAAAGATTGCGTAAACTGTGTTGCGTAGAGTGTTGGAAACGATCTGTAAATCTACGCTACACGCGGCTTCGCGACGGTAGAAAAGGCGGAAGATTCGGAAAAGATTAAGAACGTGAACCACACTTTCCGCGATTGATGTCTCCGCGTAATGGAGTAGCCTACTTCGCGACGATAAATTTATAGAGTGTTTCGATCCGTTCCGCGAACAAGGATCAAACAGCCTTCCAGAAAAAATCTATGGCGGCGACTTGGAATTTTGAGTCGAGGGTTGACGTTCCCGAAAAAATATTTTTATTTGAGCGTTTTCGAATCTTTCCGCAGTGGAGCGAAAAATAACGACGAGCGAAGCTTCGTCGCGTGATAAATGCGGAGAGATTCGGAAAAGATTAAGAATGAGAACCGCACTTTGCGCGAATGGATCGTCCGCGTAATGGAGGAAGATATGTTACAACGAGAATTCTTGAAGACGTTACGATCTGTTCCGCGAACATGGCCAAATGATCTTTTTGAAAAAATCTATGGCGGCGACTCGGAATTTTGAGACGAGGTTTGATGTTTTCGAAAAAATATTTCTTCTCCTTGGGCATTTCCGAATCTTTCCGCAGCAGAGTTAAGATTAGCGATGATCGAAGCTCGGCGACGAGATATTGCAGACGTGTCATTTCTTTCGTAATTGAGCGGATGTAATTGCTAACGTCGCAGATACCGCTCGCACGCTACGGCGCGCATGGGCGACCGGGTGAGCGTAGTCGCATAAAATACTTCCGCGAAACACGTTGCGTAGAAAGTCGGTTGGTGTATGTAAATTTACGCTAATCGTCGCTTCGCATAATGGCGGAAGATATGCTACTACATTAGATTTGAGAGTAGATTCAAAAAAACTTCGAACACCGGTGGCTTTAAGCCCGTTCTATAAAAAGTTTCTGACGACGCTTTTGTGTTTACGCGGTACATGTTTGGTCGGGCTGAAGATTTTTTTTGCAGGACGATAACGTCTCCGCATGACATGTTCCGCGAAGGTGCTGTCGCAGCTTAGAAACTTGCGCTAATCGAAGCTTCGCTATGCTTAAAATAAGATAACGGCGAACAAAATTCGCCGCATGCGGAAGAATCGGAGAGAGTCGAGATAAGAACCACACTTTGTTCGCGCGATGTCTCCGCATAATGAAGGAGACTATGTTGCGACGAAGATTCTTAGAGACGTTGCGAAACGTATTCACAAAAAAATAAACGGTGCTTCAGAAACCCCAAGTGGCTGACTGTACTGACCGGCGGTGTGAGGTTTGGGTTTTGGCTTGTCCGAAGATTTTTTTTTGATTTGGCGATTTTCCGCATCGATGCGTTCGCGTAATGGCGGAAGCTATACGTTAACGATAAAATCTGTAGCTAAATCGGGTTGTTGCGCATCAACGAACTTCGTTCGTTGTAATCTATCTGAAAAAATAACGAAGAGCGAAGCTCTTCGACGCTAAAACGCGCAGTTGCGACAGGGCAGAATTAAAGACGAGAACCACACTTTTCGCGAATGGTGTCTCTGCGCAGTATGACCCGTTTCGCTTGACAAATATAGCGTCGGAAGCTATATCGCGACGAAGATTCTTAGAGACGTTTCGGCGCATGTTCAGAAATTTGCCGCTTAACAAAAAATCCAAGCGCCTGGCCGATGTCGTCTATAGAGCACATGGGTTGGGTTTTGGCTCGCTTAAAAAATTCTTGGGAAACGGAGATTTTCCGCATCGATGCGTTCGCGTAATGGCGGAAGCTATACGTTAACGATAAAATCTGTAGCTAAATCGGGTTGTTGCGTAACATGTATTTCTTCCGCGTCTGACGATAACTTGTTTATAACGTCGCAGATACCGCTCGGACGCGCTGGCGCGCTATGGCGACCAGATGTACGTAAACGATGAAAATTCTTCCACGGAACGTGTTGCAGCTGACGCGACTCATAGATTTATGTTAGCCGCGGCTTCGCTACGTCGTAAATGGCGGAAGTAACGGAAAGATTTGAAGACAAGAACCACACTTCATCCGCGTGACATTTCCGCGTAACGTCGGCGACTATGTTGCGACGATAAACTCTAGAGTCATTTCAGAGTACATACGAAAAAATAAACGGGCCTTTAGAAAATCCAAATGGCGGACTCACTGTGTTCGCTGACACCGGCTGGGTTTTGGCCGCCTTAAAATTTTTTTTGTTTTGGCGATTTTCCGCATCGATACCTTCGCGTAATGGCGGAAGCTATACGTTAACGATAAAATCTGTAGCTAAATCGGGATGTTGCGCGACGTATAGTCTTCCGCAGCAACGAACGGAGCTTGTTGCAATTTATCGAAACGACTTGTGAAATAGTGATGACTGAAGCTCCGCTACGCTTAAAATAAGATAACGACGAGCGAAGCTCGGCGTATGCGGAAGAGACGAAAAGAATTAAAGACGAGAACCACACTTTTCGCGTAAACGATAAAAAAATACTTCCGCGTTTGATGTCTTCGTGTAGCGTCGGAAGCTATATCGCGACGATAGAATCTATAGCCGTTCTGACGCGATAACGCGCAGTGGCGACGAACGGAGTTCGTAGCAATTCATCAGAAAAAATAACGTGGAGCGAAGCTCCACGTCGATAAGATAACGGCGAACGAAGTTCGACGTATGCGGCAAATATCCGAACCACACTTTTCGCGAGTGATCTGTCCGCGTAATATGTTGAGCGAAGATCTACGAACGTAACGTCGGCGACTATGTTGTAACGAAGAATCTTAGAGACGTTTCGAAGCATGTTCAAAAAAAAATAAACGAGGCTTTGAAAAACCCAAGTGGCGGACACGCTGGGTTCGCTGACACCGGTTTGGAATTTGGCTTGCCTGAAGATTTTTTGAGAATTGATGATTTTCCGCAACAGAGTCTCCGTATACCGTTGAAGACCGTACGCCAACGATAAAATCTATAGCTAAATCGGGATGTTGCGCAACATGTTCCGCGAAGAGGCGTGAATGATCGCGATATTCATCGTCGCAATAGCCCTCTGGACGCTAAAACGCGTAGTGGCGAAGTGTATATTTACGTAGATCGTCGCTTCGCTACGCTTAAAATAGCGGTGAACGGAGTTCGCCGTATGCGGAAGAATCGAAAAGAGTTAAAGACAAGAACCACACTTTTCGCGAGTGATGTATGTGGAAAATGACTAGCTTAATTTGTTGTATTTCTTATGGAATAACCTGGGAAATGAAGTGGTTTGATGTTTTTTTGGGCCATACGGCATTTTCGCGGTTGATGGACCAGAATTATAGGAAAGTTTATATCCGACCCCCATGAAATTTTGTGACAAAAGCGTGACGAATATCCGACCCCCATGGGGTTTGCCTGGGAAAAGTTATTGGCCAAAAAAAAGTGCCCGGCGGTTTTTTCAAAACGGATCTCTGCGCAAATGGCGAAAGGTATGCGGCGACGTCAAATTCTATAGCAGAAACGGGATGTTGCGCGACGCATATTTTTCCGCGCAAAATGGAGTACGAATTAACGACGAGCGAAGCCCGTTGTCGAGTGAAAACGGTATCCGATGCATCGCGAGCAACAGAATTGCGTAAGAATAAATGACATGTGGCACCTCACACTACACCACACGAGATGTACATCACTACGCGCTGGCGGCACGTGAGCGACGATTACACCACGTTTATGGGAGTTGCGGGCGTCGAGCGTGATGCTGCGAATTCACTCGCAAACACAGTCGAAATGTGGCTCGACACCTCATTTGATCGCACTTGCGCGCGTCTTGCTCGTGATGGATTGAGCGCTGAACGCGATGCCGCGGAGATGGTTTACATACAGTTGCGCGACACGGTTGAGCACCAATTCGCTGTGAAAAGCGGCAGCTGCACTCCAATGCGGCCGACATGCCGTGTGCCAGCGAACGAGAAAATGGCGTGTTCGAGAGCATTTTGTCGCCTCCATGACGATACTGAACGCGATTTTTCATCGATCGCGAGCACGTGCGTGGCAACGTGTTCGGTAGGCGTGTGCGTGATGCGAGATCATCGAATTGTCGGTGTTTCCGCACGTTTTACAGGCAAATTTCGCGCAATATGTATTCCCGCGACGATGCTTGCACACACGAATTCGCCACTCGCGTTCGCTGTTGTGCGCAGTGATCTGGTACATGGCGACGCACTCATCTCGCTGAAAATCGATGCCGCCGGCGATGTTTGCGCGGAATATGAGCGAAAAAATAGCGATGGGAAGCGATGGACAATCACTGTTGAGAGATGCGGAAACACCCGTGTCGCATGCTCCGGAACCACAATTTACGACCAATCCGCGACAAGTGTGGTGGAAATGAGTGAGTTGCTCGCCGAAATGCAGGTGCGCGGAATGTATTCGCTCTCCGCTGCGCGTGCCATCGTCGCCGCTACGAGAAGCTGTTGCGGCAGAGCTGTGATATATTGCAACACTACTCACAACGTTGTGCGAGTGAGTGGTCCGCACCGCCCGGGATACCGTGAATATGCTGTTGACCAG
>JACCEE010510290.1_pt1 | contig 11420 bp, 3 predicted proteins | sample 7449931 | NCBI WGS metagenome assembly JACCEE01 (sample SAMN15323457, study PRJNA562643) | freshwater metagenome | isolation source: river surface water | place: USA:Blue River Watershed | collected 2017-08-19 | reverse complement strand
TACAAGTATAGATAATAAATTATTTTTTTTAATTTAAACTTTATTAAATAAATTAATATTATTTTAATAATTTAATTTTTATAAAAATAATTTAATTTTTATAAAAATAACTATATATATATATATAATGAATTTTTTATTTGAATATAAATTTACAATTATAATTATAATTTGTATTGTAGCATTGATATTAGGTTTAGTTTATGGTTTAAAAAAAAATGATAATAATCAAAATCCTACAGCAATACAAGAAACATCATCAGCACCAGCACCAGCACCAGCACCAGCACCAGCACCAGCACCAGCACCAGGAACAACAAATACAGTACCAGGAATAACAGAACCAGCACCAGGAACAACAAATACAGTACCAGGAATAACAGAACCAGCACCAGTAACAACAGCTCCAACACCTCCTCAACAATCAGTAATAACAGGAGTAAAATTTTTTCAACATTGTGATTTTGCAGGATATGATTCAAAAGATTTATCAGTAGGTAAATATAATATAAATACTTTTTTAAATATAGGTATTAATCCATATGATATAAGTTCATTAATAATACCATCAGGTTATAAAGTTATATTATATAGTGGAAGTAATTTTGATGGTGAAAAATTAGAATTAACATCTGATAATCGATGTTTAGTAAATAATAATTTTAATGATAAAATGGGAAGTTTTGAAATAATAGCTATTTAAAATTAAGTATTTATTTTTAATTTTTTAATTCTATTTAAATAATATTGTTTTGGATGATACATTATTTGAGATGATATATATTTTTTACATATTGAAATAAAATTAGTTGCAAATATTTTAATTTCATTTTGAAATTGGAAATCAAAATATTGAACTTTATAAATTTTTGTTATAATATCGTAAAATAATGGTAATGCTATATTTGTAATTTGGTCATCAATATTTCCATTATCAACAATTATAGGTACAACAACTTCTTTTTTATAATCTTTTTTATAATCTTTTTCTTTATATTTTAAATAAATTATATTAGGATATATTTCGAAATCATGATTTAATACTTTACATTTATGTAAAGATTCATAAACTAAAAAAATATTATTTCTTTTTTTTATAAATATAAGTTTTTGTTCACTATTAAAACACGAAATACCTTTAAATTTATGATTTTTGATAGTTTTACAAAAATCTATTAATTTATATATTGAAATTTTTTCAGATGAAAAATTATAATAAAATAAAATATTACTATTAACACCATCTATTGTTGTTTTAATTTGTTTTTCATAATCATATATTTGTTTATTTAGTGTAAATACTTGTAAATTAATTTTATTATAATAATTTTTATCATCAAATATATTATTTAATACATCCATAATATTAGTTTCTTGTATTTCTATATCAGTACAATTATATAATGACATTAATATATTATAATATTCTCCTTTTTGTCTAATTATATATTTAGGTAAATCTTTTATAATATCAAAAGTATGTGCTAATATCCAAGACATATATATTATATTTATATAATTATTTTTTATTTAATAAAAGAGATATCAAGTTTTAATTTATTTATGATAATAATTAAATTAGAAAATTTAATAAATATATAATTCTAAAAAAATATTTAAATATATATTTTTTAAAACAGAATTAAATCATATTTTAAAACTAATGAATTTATTATTTAAATGATGTTAAAAAAAGAATGAATGAAACATATATTAATCATAAGTTATTATAAAAACTGATATATTACACAAAGTAGAACCAATATTAAATAAAAAATAAAAATAATTTTTTATTTAATAATTATATTTATATAATTATATAAATGTCAACTCCATTAAAAGATACAATTAAACTAACTGATATAAAAAATGTATTTAATCAAGCAGGTACTAATCTTAATATAAAACTAAGTGATTATTATAGTGATAGTAGTACTAATTATACTGCTGGTATATCTGGAATACCATTAAAAGGAAATATAATTAAATTAAGTGATTTTTATAATAAAAGTAAAATTACTTATATTACTAGTATAAATATTTCTTCAGTTTCAATTTATGACGGTACAACAAGTACTAATACTACAGGTAGTATAATTAGTGTACAGCCAATTTCTCTAACAAATAATGGTTATTATTATTTTAAACATCAAGGAAATAATAATGCAAAAACTAATTCAAGTTATACCGATTATACAATATCAATTACTTCAACTACAAATGTTAATATATTATTAGTTGGAGGAGGTGGCGGTGGTGGTTGTAGTTTAGGTTCTGGTGGTGGTGCTGGTGGTTTAGTTTATATCACTAATTATACATTAACAGCAGGAACATATAAATTAAGAATTGGTGGCGGTGGTTTAGGTATGACTGGTGTTGTTGATAATTCTGCAATTAATGGAACGGATACAATATTATTTGACATGTCAAATAATGCTTTAATAACTGCTTTAGGTGGAGCACGAGGAAATGGTCAAAGTAATGCATATAATAATGGAATTAGTTCTTTTAGTGGTGGTTCTGGTGCTGGTGGTGTTAGATGGAAAAATACTCCTGGTGCTGGAATTCAAACTACAAATAGTTCAATTAGTGCAATATCAAGAACATATGGGTTTGGTTTTAGTGGTGGTAATGGATCAAATGTAGGTGCTTATGGTGGTGGTGGTGGTGGTGGTGCTGGGGGTGTTGGTACTAATGCAGATAGTGGACATGGTGGAAATGCAAAATTAATAAATATAACGGGTACAGATTTATATTTTGCTGCTGGAGGAGGTGGTTCTTCTTATTTTGGTGGTTATGGTTTAGGTGGTCAAGGTCCAACAGGTACATATTTAGGAGGTCAAGGAGGTGCTTATGGAGGCGGTGGAAATGCGGTTATTGATACTGGTTCTGGTGGTGGTGGTGGAGGAGTTTCTAGTCCGGGTGGTTATGGAAGTGCAGGAGTAGCTATTATTAATTTTGAAATAAATACTTTACCAACAGGAGTATATGCAAGATATACAGGAGATGGACCATTTACTAAAACAGGTAATAATATAACACAATGGAATGATATTTCAGGTTTAAATAGGCATATAACTTTATATAGAGGCGCACCTACACAAATAAGCGTTTCAAAAGGTTTATATGGTACAGTTGGGACAGGTTCATTTAATGTTGTAAGTGGTACTATTAATGATGGTTTTAAATTACCTTTTGCATTACCACAAAATAATAATCTTTCAGTTAGTTCATATACGATTGCATATATTGCAAGATATACAGGTGATATAAATAATATAACAGGAAATAAACGTATATTTGATTCAACAGCAACTGTTGGAAATCATATTTGGGGGTTTCATGATAATACAGTTGGTCGTTCTCATAATGCTAATTATGGTTGGAGAACTGAAACTTTTAAAAAACAATCAGACCCTAATTATTGGTTGATAGGGATTGAAACAGAATTAAATAGTAGATTTAATGGCATTGATTGGACTATAACAAATACTAGATCTGATGGTTATAAATCACCTCAAAAATCAACAACAACACCAACTTTTAGTATTAATTTTGGTGCTTACTCAGGCGATGGAACAAATGTTAGCGAATGTAGTAATTGGCAAGTTGCAGAATTAATTTTTTATGATAGAGAATTAACATTAAGTGAAAGAATTAGTTTAGAAAATTATTTAGCATTAAAATATAGTCATATGAGTTTTTCTAATGTTGTTTCATCATTATCAAATTATAAATTATTAACAAATAATACAGGTACATATAATAATTGGTATAATGTATGGAATGGTCAACAATATGCATATTTAAATTCAATATGGGTTGGTCCTGGTAAAGGTCAATTTGTAAATATAGGAAATTTAGGTTATTTTGGTATTTTATATACAAATGGCAATCGTAGTACGAGTGGTGGTTATGCAAATAGAAATCAATATTATTTAACATATAATATTAAAACATTACCTAATATATCAAAAATACATATAATAGCTTGTGGTGGTGGTGGTGGTGGTGGTGCTGGTCGTGGTGGTGGTGGTGGCGGTGGTGCTGGTTTATCTTATATTGCAAATACTACTAATTTATCTAATACAGATTTTACATTTGTTGTTGGTAATTGTGGTCGTGAAGGATGGATTTATAATGGACAATATCCTTCTTGTGGTGGTGATTCATCTATTTCTTGGACTCTAAATAGTGTTAATTATTCGATGATTGCATATGGTGGATATGAAGGTGGAAATGGGAATAGAACAAGTGGTGCAGGTGGTTTATATACTATTACTAATGCAAATAGTGGTGGTAATGTTGGTGGTGGTAATGGTGGTGTTGGTATATATAGTGCATATATATGTCAAGGAGGAGCTATATATACACCAACTAATGTTACATTAAGTTATACTGGTGTATCAACTAATTTATGGACAGTCGCACAAGCTTTTGGTGCATCATCTTATAATAGTGGTAATTGGTGGGGTGGAAATAGTTCAGGTAATGGCGGTAGTGGTGCTGGTAACGATGGAACATATGATAGAAATGGAAGTGTAGGTGGTTGGGGATGGGTTTTAATTATTTATGATAATAACGTATAAAAATATATGATTTATTTTTTAAATTTCACAAATTAAAGAATCAATATCATTTCGTTCAACAATTATCATCCAAGATATTAAAGCAAAACTATAATTATTTTCAGATGTTATATATAATAATTCATTTTCTATTTTACCTATTACTTTATCAAAATTATCATTATTTTGTAAAAATATATCTGCATTTTTACATAATGCTTTAAAAGTTCCTACTGTTAATCCTCCTGTTGAATTACATTCTTTACATATATTTACTTTAGCTTTACCTAAATTTAATCTTATTTTACCACGATAAATTAAATCTGCTCGTGGTCCTTCAATACTTGCATGTATTAATTTACAATTCATATTTATAGGATGTTCAATTGTAAAATTTTTTGTTCCTGATGCTGTTATACTTCCTTCAACATGTAAAGCTGCAATAGGATTTGTTATTCCAATTCCTACATTTCCTTCTAAATATGAAATACTATTATTTGTCCTTGTCCAATGATTAAATGGCGTTCCAAACATCGATATTATTGGTATTGCTTTAATAATATAATTACATACTATATAAGGGGGCATTATATTATGTGCTTGTGAACCTCCTGAAGATTCAATATAATTAATATTATCATCATTTATTTGTTCATATTGTCCACCTCTGTCACCAACTAAAATATCTTTTTTACTATTTGCAGAATATTCTAATCCTGTGTTACTTTGACTATTAAATATTTTATGTGTATGTGATGGTATTTCATCTATTGATAATGTATGAGTTTCATTACCACTTATATCGCCAATATTTCTATTACTTAAATTATTACCTTGTCCAGAACCTATTATTGTTCTACTTCTCATATCTGGTAATTTAAATGTTGTATCATTTCCACCATATTGCATGCCAATTATTGCAAATAAATCTGGATATACTGTTTTTAATAATTCTGAACCATCGCATTTAAGCCATCCTGAAGGGATTGTTTCATTTGTATATGATATTACTGTTCCAACAGGGATTGCATCTATCATTTGATTGCCATTTATTCTATATCCTCCAGATACATTTATATCACCTATTACATCAATTTGATAAGTTGGATTTATATTTATACCTAATTTAGAATTTAAAAACATATTTCCACTTATATCTAATGAATATGAAGGTTGTTTTCCTATACCTATATTACCATTATTATCAATTATAACTTGTCCTTGATTCAATCTTAAAATATTTTGATTTAAATTATTACTAATATCTAATTTTGCATTTGGATTAGTTGTTCCTATTCCAACATTTCCACTACTATCTAATCTCATATATTCAATACCATCGCCATTTTTACCATTATTATAAAAAACATGATCTTTAATTGAATGATAATTTAATTGATTACAACTTACTCCAAATCCCATATGATTTAAATTATCATTATTATCATATAATGAAATTTTAGATTCATATATTGATGGTGTAATACTTATATTACTTAATGGATTAGTTACACCTATACCTATAAAACATTTATCATTAATTATTAAATTTGATGATAAAGATGATAATTTAATTATATCATTATTAGAATTTTGCACAATATTTAAACCAATATTATTATTACAACTAATATCTAAATGATATAATGGATTTTGTTTATTTATACCTATATTACCATTATTTTTTATAATAATAATATTATTTAAATCTAATATATCACCAATACCATTTTGAGTTATTTTTAATACAGAATTTGTATTATTTTCTGATATATCAAGTCTAGCATTAGGTAATGTATTATTTAAACCTAATTTTCCATCATTATTTATTATAAAATTATTTGCTGTTAAAATATTATAATTACCATTTTGATGTAAATTTAATAATACTTTATCATTTCCTGATATATCTAATTTTGATTGAGGATTAGATATATTAATTCCAATGTTTCCATTTCCTTGTATTTTTAATAATTCATTTGTATTAGAATAAAAAATATGTGAATTATTAACATTTCTTATATAATATTTTAATGTACTATCATCTGCTCCAAAACCTGTAAAACCTATATCTTCCCATAATATAATATGTTGATTTGTTGTATTATCATTAGTAAATTGTAGTTTTTTACCACCAATATAATTAATATGAACATTCGCACTAGGATTACTTATACCTATTCCAATATTACCAGAATTTTTAACAATCATATTTGTATCTGTTGTTGTTCCATTTACTAACCATAATAAATCACCATTTCCATTTTGCGTTACTTTTAAACCATATGTATTACTATTATCTGATATATCAACTTTACTTCCTGGAGTTGTTATTCCTATTCCTACTTTTCCAATATTTGTAACATGTAATATATTACCTTCTTGATTATATATATCCAATAATGGACCATTTGTATTTGTAATTTTTAAACTTGTATCAAATGTATTATTACTAATATCTAACCATGCTGAAGGATTAGATATACCAATACCTAATTTATTATTATTTTTAACATATATATTATTATTTATATTTAATAAATCATTTATTGTATTACTTTTTATATTTACATATGCTGAAGGATTTGTTGTTCCTATTCCTAAAAAACCATTTGTATCTATTCTCATCCATTCAGTTTTATTATTAATATTTCCAAATATAATTGGTGCGGATGAATTATCTATATTTGATATACCAGACATAATACAAGAAGAATTATTTATTATACCTAATTTTAAAAACATATTACTAGAATTATCTTCAATTAAAATAGAATTATTTTTAATATGTAATTTTTCTTTTGGTGTCGTTATACCTATACCAACATTTCCATTAGTATATGTTAATTTTCCATTATTAATATTATTATTCGTAATAATGTTACCACTTGAATCATATAACGACCAAGGTGATGCATCAATATATTTAGAACCATTTTGATATAAATTATTATTAAAATTTATATTTCCTGATATATCTAATGTATAATTAGGAATTTTATTTATACCAACATATTTATTACTTCCTATTATTTGTAAACTAGAATTTGATAAATTTATATTACCAGAATTATCTACAATTAAATTACCATTTGTAATTATTGCTGATTTAACTGTTAAATTATTATCTTTATCTAATGTTTGATTATTATTCATTAATAAATTATTATTAATATTTACATTTCCTGAAATATCTAATTTATTACTTGGATAGCAATATATATCATTTGATATCATAAATTTATTTATTGAATTTATATTAAAATTTAATTTGTTATTATTCATATTTATACTACATAAATTATTACTAATATCTTCAAATATTATTGAGTTATCAATATTACTTTTTAATTTGATACTAGTTGAACTAATATCATATAATGTTAAAGTATCATTTGAATTATTTTCATTACCTATAAATAATTTATTTCTTATAAATGCATTTCCATTAATATCTAATCGTTCTTGTGGTAAAGTAGTATTTATACCTATATTACCTCCATTTTGTATAAAAAATACAGATAATCCATCATCTTTAAAATCAATTACAGGTTGTTCTCCTATTTGATTTACTATAATAGCTGGTCCTGTACCATTATTAGTTAATATTAATTGTTCTGATGTTTGAGTTTCAGAATTAATTATTATTTGAGAACCATTTACTAATAAATCTCCTTCAATCCTCATATCTCCTTTAATATGTAATTTGTGATCTGGATTAGTTATACCAATACCTATTTTATTACTACTTGTATCTATATATAATAAATCATTAGATACAATTAAATCTTTATTAATATATACTTTTTCATTAACATATAAATTATTTCCAATTCTTAAATTACTTGAAATATCAGTATTTGTTCCAACTATATGTAATGTTGATATAGGTTCTGTAGTACCTATACCTATATTTCCACCATTTAATATTTTTATTATTGTTGTATTATTATCCTTTATATCTACTATTCCACCTGAATTATTTAATTGATTAACACTTAATGCAGGACCTATTACATTATTTGTTATTATTAATTTTTCAATAGATTGTAATTCAGATGATAAAGTTCCAGTTGTTGTTATATTACCATCAATTAATATATCACCTATTATATGTAATTTTTCTGTAGGTATTGTTGTTCCTATTCCTACATTATTATTTGAACAATCAACATATAATAAATTATTTACATTTATATTACTATTTGTATTTAATACTCCTTCAATATTAACTGTTCCATGTAATAATGAATCCCCATATATTGATAAAGATTTATTATTTGATATTAATGTTTTACTATATAATTTTATATTTTTTATACTTTGTGTTAAAGTAATATCTGTTGCCCCATTAATTCCACCTATTCCATAATAAAAACCATTATTTAATAATATTTCATAACCAAAATATTGAATATTATCTATTAATACTTGAATATATGAATTATTATATATTATTATTTGTACATTATGAATTTGATTAATTAATGTTTTTAAACTATTATAATTTTGACTTGTGATTAAATTATCTTGATTATATAAACTTATTAAATCATTATATATATTAAAAAATAATGATATTCCACCTAAATTTGTATCATAACTTATATTATTATTATTATATGATAATGTATTATTCATAAATACCCAAAAACCAATACCTGTATTATTAATATTATTTGTTTTATTTAATGTTATATCAAAACTAAATATTATATCATTTAAATTTTCTGTTATATTAAATTCAATTATAGATTTACATGATGATACATTTTCATCTGTTAATTGTATTGTATCATTTATATAACTATATCCATTATTAACATTAAATATGTTATATTTAAAACTTGGATCATATTTTTCTGGCATATTTATTAAATAACCATTTGTATTAATACATGATGTATATATATTATTAACACTTATATCTGATTTTGAATATATTGAACCATCTATATATATATCACCACTTATTAATCCTTCACCTAATATTTCTAATTCTTTATTTGGTAAATAATTATCTATATAAATTTTAATATTTTTTATTTTTTGTGTTATTGTTAATGTTCCAGCTCTATTTGAACCACCTATAACTAAATAATTAGAATTTAATGGCGTATTATTCAATGTATAGTTAATTATTAAATTATTATTAATATATAATAATAAATTTATACTTGTTTTATTATTCATAATTGTTAATGAAATATTATTTGTTGATAATAATGTTGGTAATGTTCCTATAGATAAATTATTTAAATATATAGTTGTATCATAAATACTACAAAATAATATATTACCATTTAAATCTTCATTATACTTATAATTTGTTGTTGTTTTATATGAAAGTTCATTATAAAATGAAATCCAAAAACCATCGCCAATATTATTATTTGATATTATTAAATCAAATTCTAATTTGATTATTTCTGGTATTCCATCTATATTATATTTAGATATATCATATTCTATAACTGTTTTTTGATTTGAATTATTACTATCTGTTAATATAATTTCTGAATTATTATCAGAAATTATATAATTTGATAATATTATATAATTTGGATTTTTTATATATCCTTTTGTACCTATTTTTTTACTTTTAATATTTAATAAATTTATATTTCCTGATATATCTAAATCATAATTTGGATTTAATGTATTAATACCAATTTTATTATTTAATACATCAACAAATAATGTTTTATTTACTGTCAAATTACCACTAATATCTGTTTTTCCATTATTTGATACTATAAATTTATTTGTATTTATTCTAAAATTTTGTAATAAATCTAAATTACCACCTATATTTGTATTTCCTGAAAGTGCAGTTACTGTAAATTTATTTGTATTAATTATTAAATCATCGAATATATTTAAACCTCCTAAAGATGTTATTGTTCCTGTGTTTGCATCTATTATACATTTATTATTATTTATAAATATATTTTTAGATATATCTAATTTTCCTGCTATTGTTGTATTACCTGTACTAGCATTTACTGTAAATGAATTATTATTTATATATAAATTATTTAATAAATCTAACTCTTTCCCAATTATTGTTTTTTGATTATTTATCGTAAAATAATCATTTATTTGTAAATTTCCTAAACTATCTATTATAAAATTAGAATTATTTATTTTTATACTTCCACATAAATTTAAATTACCAGAATTATCTACAATAAATTTATCATTATTAATAGTTAAATTTTTAGATATATCTAATGTTCCTATAGATTTTATATTTCCTGTTTCTGATTCTATAATAAATTTATCATTATTAATAGTAAAGTTTTTAGATATATCTAATGTACCAACAGATTTTATATTTCCTGAATTATCAACAATAAATTTATCATTATTAATAATTAAATTTTTAGATATATCTAATGTACCAAATGATTTAATATTACCAGAATTATCAACAATAAATTTATCATTATTAATAGTTAAATTTTTAGATATATCTAATGTACCAAATGATTTTATATTACCTGAATTATCAACAATAAATTTATCATTATTAATAGTTAAATTTTTAGATATATCTAATGTACCATATGATTTTATATTACCTGTTTCTGATTCTATAATAAATTTATCATTATTAATAGTAAAGTTTTTAGATATATCTAATGTTCCAACAGATTTAATATTACCTGTTTGAGATTCAACAATAAATTTATCATTATTAATAGTAAAGTTTTTAGATATATCTAAAGTACCATATGATTTAATATTACCTGTTTCAGAATCTACAATAAATTTATCATTATTAATAGTTAAATTTTTAGATATATCTAATGTTCCAACAGATTTAATATTTCCAGAATTATCAACAAT
>JACCEE010582635.1_pt1 | contig 11421 bp, 6 predicted proteins | sample 7449931 | NCBI WGS metagenome assembly JACCEE01 (sample SAMN15323457, study PRJNA562643) | freshwater metagenome | isolation source: river surface water | place: USA:Blue River Watershed | collected 2017-08-19 | reverse complement strand
CTCCGTGAGAACTAAACCTATCCAATGCCTCGTGCATGTCGATGTCGACAACGCCTTTGCCCATAAAGGGAAGGGCATTGTGCGGACGTGTGGTAAAGTGGCTAGGTCTATTGCATCGCTGAGGTTTAAGGAAGCCCTCGAAATTATCTCAACCTCGTTGGGCAATAAGCACGATGCTTTCGATACCTATGCCGAAATATCGGAGGCAGCATCAACCGAAGGTGTTGAGCAGCGCTGGTATTTTCTACTTGGAAACCTAACCAAGTTCGATAGACCTGTTTCTTGGCGAAGTAAATTGATGAAACGTGCAATGGAGAGTGCTGCATCAAAAGGTGAAGTGGGTATTCATCCTTCATACGAGGCAGGTTCTAACATAGCCTTGCTAAAGGAAGAGGTGAGTCGGTTTACTACTATTCTGGGCAGGAAGCCGGAGATATCCCGATTTCACTATCTTCGGTTTAGGTTTCCCGAATCGTTTAGGCTACTTGTTGAGGTTGGCGTAAAGCACGACTATTCGCTTGGCTTTACCGATAGGGTAGGGTATCGTGCCGGAACCGCAAGACCGTTTCCATTCTTCAATTTGATTGAGAATCGAGCAGAGTCATTAGTGCTGCATCCTTCCGTAATCATGGATTCTGCCTTGAATTACCAGATGGGACTTTCTGCCGATGCTTCAATTCAAAAGGTTTCTAAACTTTTCAGGCAACAACAAAATACCGGAGGCGAGTTTGGGGTAGTATTTCATAACGAAATTCTTTCACGAACATCACCGTGGAAAGGGTGGGAAAGATACTTTTACTCTGTTCTTAAATTAGACGAGAAGAACAATGTCTCCGGGCAATCTGCTACGCCTCGTTAGCTTTAAATGTTGAATAATGAAAGTAACCTATATCCGTAATTCGCAAATTGACCGTAAGCGTTGGGATGCCTGTATTACCCAATCGGTGAATGGCATTGCCTATGGTTACAGCTGGTATTTAGATGTAGTGTGCGAGGGGTGGGATGCGCTTATTATGGATAACTATAGCGCAGTAATGCCGCTTACCCATGGCCGGAAGTTTGGTGTAAGCTACCTCTATCAACCGTTTTTCGCCCAGCAGCTGGGCGTATTTGCAACGGTGATTCCCTCAGGTGGGCTTGTTCAGCAGTTTTTAGATGCAGTTCCTTTAAAGTATAAGTTAGTCGATATCTCTTTGAATACCTACATGGATTCAAAATCGATTGTTGGGTTCGAAAAGGAGAAACGGCAAACTTACCAAGTCGATTTGGTGCAATCTTATCCAAGGCTGTATCAGAAGTATTCTAAAAATACTCAGCGAAACTTAGCCAAGGCTATTGCGCTTGGTGTTTCGGTAGTGAAGGGGCTTGATATTGCTACATTTTTGGCATTCACCCATGCTCACCTAAAGGCAGATTTACCTGAGCAGGCAAACTCAATCATGGATAAGCTGGTCCGCCAGCTGATTTCGGGAGGTAAGGGAGTGATTATGGGAGCATACTCCAACACCAACGAACTTTGTGCCGCGGCCCTGTTTGTAAGCACTCATGGAAAAAGCATCTACCTGCTTGCCTCCTCGAGCGAAGCCGGAATTGAGAATAGAGGTATGTTTTTGCTTATTGATGCCTACATCCAAGAGCATTCGGAGGAACCTATAGTGCTCGACTTTGAAGGATCAATGATTCCCGGGGTGGCCAATTTTTACAACGGTTTTGGCGCACAACCTTCTAGCTACGCACGAATCTGTCGTAAGAAATTACCGAAAATAGCGCTTTGGGGGTTGGCTTTAAAGCAACGCTTACTCCATTAGGCTTTCGAAATCAATTTCTGTTGTAGCATCGGCTTCTACCAAGTGCCCTTTTTCGCACTTAATGGTTCGTGCAGGGAACTTCTTTAGCAGCCCGTAGTTGTGAGTGGCCATTATAACTGCTCTTCCATTTTTGCTAATATCTACTAGCAACTTCATAATGTCATCGGAGGTTTCGGGGTCGAGGTTTCCGGTAGGCTCGTCGGCCAAAATAATCTCCGGGTCATTTAGCAGAGCACGGGCAATAACTACACGCTGCTGCTCTCCTCCCGATAGCTGATGTGGAAATTTCTGTTCAATATACTGAAGACCCACTTTTTCGAGCACATCTTTGATACGCTGGCTTATCTCTGCCTTGTTTTTCCATCCGGTTGCCTTAAGCACAAAAAGCAGGTTGTCGTAAACAGAACGGTCCGAAAGCAGCTGGAAGTCTTGGAATACAATACCCATCTTACGGCGAAGCAGAGGAATTTGCTTGCGCTTGATCTTACCCAAGTCGAAGCCAGCCACAGTGGCACTGCCTTCAACAAGCGGAAGTTCTGCGTTGATAGTCTTTACAAGGCTGGATTTACCACTTCCTACTTTCCCTATGAGGTAAATAAATTCACCTTTTTCTACCTTAAGGTTTACGCCCAAAAGCACTACGCTATCCTTCTGGAGTATGTTGGCGTTGGTTATTTCGATAATTGTGTCTAGCGACATAAGCGTTTTTCAGTTGATGATAGCTCCTTATTGGAGGAGATTGCTACTTTTGTTGAGCTAAAATTAGAAATAAAAATTGCAAAGGTGAGTTTATTTAAGAAAAAAGGGTGCTTGTTGCCCTCTTTTTGCTACTTTTAGGCTCAATTGCATAAAAAATAATTCTATCATGGCCATTAGGAAGAAGATTGCTTTCCTGTTTATGCTGTTGTTTGCCGGAACTGTCGCTTTTGGACAGCAAACCGCAAGCTATACCCATCCCGACAAGCTATACAATAGGGCGTTGGAACTTTTTAACAAGGAGAAGTATGCCGCTGCGCAAAAGCAGTTTAGCCTGTCATCCAAAGAGTATGCCGGCCAAAATACACAGAAGTTGGCGCTGTCGGAGTTCTACAAGGCGCTCTGTGCTGTTCGGCTCTTTAACAACGATGCCGAATTTTTAATTACCACCTTTATCAACACATTCCCCGAAAACCAGAAGGTGAATGAGGCTTACTTCGAACTTGCCAAGCTTCGCTACCGTCAGGAGCGTTATGCCGATGCTATTTCTTGGTTCGATAAGGTTGACCATAATGGGTTAGTAGAGGAGGATAGGGCAGAGTTTTTCTTTAAGCTGGGCTACTCCTGCTTTGCTCTCGAAAACTACGAGCGGGCTTCAAAGTCATTCTTCGAAATCAAGGATACCGACAATAAGTATAACGCTCCGGCAACATACTATTACTCGCACATAGCTTATATCCAGCAGAACTACGCCACCGCACTTAAGGGGTTTGAGCGACTTAAAGAGGACGAGGTTTTTGCACCACTGGTGCCATACTACATCGTGGAGATTTACTTTTTACAGAAGAATTACACTAAAGTAATTGAATACGGTCCTTCTGTTCTTGAATCGGCTTCCGATAAGCGTGCTCCGGGAATTGCCCGTTTTGTGGGTGAGTCTTACTACCGCAACAAGCAATACCCTGAGGCTTTACCATTCCTTGAGAAATTCATTAAGGGCACGCAGAATCCTAGCCGCGATGACAACTACCTAGTGGGGATTGTGTATTACAAGGCGGGCGATTATGCAAAGGCTGCACCACTTCTCGAAAAGGCTACTGCCGGTGACGATACCCTTAGCCAAAATGCTTCATACCACCTTGCGGATTGCTATGTAAAGTTGGGCGATAAGAATAAGGCACGATCTGCATTTCAGTTGGCAGCCACTACAAACTTCGATCCGGCTATTAGGGAAGATGCGCTCTTTAACTTTGCTAAGGTTACCTACGATCTGTTTTACTCGCCATTCAATGAGGCTATAGATGCTCTTAACAACTATATAAAAGAGTATCCCAATACACCTCGTACCGATGAGGCTTACCGATACCTGACCATTGCCTATACCAACACAAAGAACTATACAGGTGCCTTGGCGGCAGTGCTTAAGATTGTGAAGCGAGATGCAACCATTAGTGAGGCAATTCAAAAGGTTGCCTACTACCGAGGACTCGAACTGTTTCAGAATTTAAATTTTGAAGAGGCTATTCAGAAGTTTACCCTTTCGCTCGAAAACCAATCGTACAATAAGGCGCTGGCCGCTCAAGCACAATACTGGAGAGGTGAGGCCTACTATCGGCTCGAGGACTATACGAAAGCCTCTGCCGATTATAGCCAGTTTGTTATAACCCCGGGCTCATTTGCTCTTCCTGAGTTTAATCAGGCCCACTATGCAATGGGGTATGCCTGCTTTAAACTGAAAGATTACGAAAATGCCATTATATGGTTTAGAAAGTATTTGGCATTTGCTGTCAATACAAAGGATAAGTTTGTGGGCGATGCCTATAACCGAACCGGTGACTCTTACTTCATGCTGCGACGCTTTTGGCTAGCTATCGACTACTACGATAAATCATTGGCAACAGGTCTTTATGATCCCGATTATGCAATCTTCCAACGTGGTTTTTCGTTAGGATTGTTGGATAGACCGGAAAAGAAACGTGAGTCGCTAGTAGCCATGATTGAAAAATATCCGGCGTCTCCCTATGTTGATGATGCTTTATATGAACTTGGTCGCACCAGCAATATTTTAAAGGATAAACCAGCGTCCATAAGGTATTACACCAAGTTGATTACCGAATATCCCGGCAGCAGCTATTACGTGAAAGCGCTAGTTGAAATGGGACTTTTGAACTACAATGATAATGAGGATACGAAGGCATTGGAATACTATCAGCGGGTTGTTGAGGAGTATCCCGGTTCTCCGGAGGCTAAAAATGCACTGCTTGGTATTAAGAATATTTATATCGACAGAAATCAGGCCGATGCCTACTTTGAATATACCAATAAGTTAGGTGCTTTTGCAGTAGTTGGTCAGGCCGAACGTGATTCGTTGACCTATTTAAGCGCAGAAAAACTTTACATGTCGGGCGAGTGCGATAAATCAACCATAGGCTTTAGCAAGTATTTGGAAGAATTTCCCAATGGAGGGTTCGTCCTCAATGCCAACTTCTACCTTGGCGATTGTGCTATGCGCGATAGCAGTTACGACAGGGCTCTCGACTACTTTAAAGTTGTTGCAAGTAAGCCTCGCAGTCCATTCTCAGAGCAAGCCCTGCTTGGTGCTGCTTCGGTATCTTTTGCTAAGCAAAAGTATGATGATGCGCTAGGGTATTACCAACAGTTGGAGAACCAGTCGGAATTAAAGCAGAATTTGCTTGAGGCTCGTCTTGGAATGTTGAGGAGTGCCGTTAAGCTTCAAAAGAATGAAAACATTGTTGGGGCAGCCGATAAGCTTATAGCAACGGAAAAGGTTAGCGACGAAATGATTCGCGAATCCAGATTCCAAAAGGCAAAAGCCCTGTTGGCAATGAATAAGCTCGATCAAGCATTCGATCAGTTCTCTGCTGTAGCCGAAAGCGTGAAGAGCCTTGAGGGGGCTGAATCGAAATATCATATGGTCGAAATACTCTTTCTGAAAGCCGATTACGAAAAGTCCGAAAGTGAGGTATTCTCGTTTGCTGAGAAGAATACTCCTCATCAATACTGGATGGCTAAGAGTTTCATTCTACTTGCTCAGATTTATGTGCAGAAGAATGATCTATTTCAGGCAAAGGCAACGCTGCAAAGTGTAATCGACGGATATACCAACAGCAGCGATGGAATAATTGACGCTGCTTCGGCTATGCAGGTTGAGTTGATAAAGAAGGAGAAGGAGACGTTGTTACCCTCTTCGTCGGAGTCTGATCAAATAAAAATGGATCAGTAATTTCTTTGAGGTCTCCGTTTTACTTTTTTATTGTTAACGCTTTTAATCGAAAATATAATGAAACGTTTCAATATAGGTCTTCTGCTAATGTTATTCGCTTTTACCTCTTTTGGTCAGAGTTCAATTGACAAGGAGGTTCAGGTGGTTAGGGCATACGAGCCTGTGCTTTCGGATGCGTTTAAAATAAATCAACTTCCGGTTATTTCGGATACGATGAAGTTGGTTCCAAAACTTTCATACTCTATTTTTTCAAAGGTTACCAATACACAGTTTCGGGTGTCTCCAATGCCAGCCGCTAAGCTGATTGGCGAGCCTGTTACTCTCCTCAATCCATTCTTTGTTAAGGCTGGATTTGGAACAACTCTCTCTCCATTGCTTGAGGTGTATTATGGCAATCTTCGCCAAGCCGACCTGAACTATAGCGCATATTTTAGGCATTTCTCTTCTGCCGGTAAAGTTAAGCTGGACAACGGCAGCAAGAAGAGGGTTGTTCAATCAGAAACAGCCGCTGGTGTAAATGGTAAGAAGATTTTTAAAACATATGCTTTTGAGGCAAGCTTAGATTACAACCGCAATAGAGCCACATTTTATGGAGTAGATCCAACCTTTACAGGAAGTATAGAGGACGATACGCTTAAGCAAGTAGCAAATAGATTTGGGGTGGAGTTGGGACTCTATTCCCTTTATACCGATTCTACTCACTTTAACTATCGAGGACGGGTTGGTTACACTTACTTCAGCGATAAGTTCTCGATGTCAGAGAATAATTTAGATGTTACTTTTTCAGGGAATCAGTTCTTGAAGACAGAACGGGTTGGTGGCGAAATTCAAATCATGCACATTGCAAAAAGTAGCGATTTGAGCAAAGATCCTAATACTGTTTTTCGTCTATCTCCATGGATTGGACTCTTTGGGCCTGATTGGCGTGCGCGAGCTGGTGCAAATTTTGTTTCCAACAGTTGGGGCGGTAAGAACGATGTTTATATCTATCCGTTGGGCGAGTTGTCATACGATGTTATTGGCCACTATTTTATACCTTACATTAATATTGGTGGGCACTTAGAGGTAAATAGCTACGAGAAAATATTTAAGGAGAATCCATATGTTAGCCCCGGGTTAAATGTTATGAATACGAATCATAAGTTTAGCTTTGAGGGTGGTTTAAAGGGTAAGTTCTCCTCTTCTGTTTCATTTAATATTGCTGGTTCGTATTCTCTTTCCGATAGCCTGTACTTTTTTGTGAACGATTTTTCTACGAACCCAAGCACATTTGGGGTTGTTTACGATAATGCTCAGGTTACTCATTTCTTTGGTGAACTGGTTGTTGGCGTTTCCCACAGCTTTAGCCTAATTGGTCGTGGTGAGGTAACCCGTTATAAATTGGACAGAATATCAAAGCCATGGCAAAAACCGCCATGGGCAGTTACGGTATCTTCTCTATTCAACCTAAAGGATAAGATATATATTAAAGCATCGTTAGTTGGCGTTGGTGAGCGATTTGCCTACACTGGCGATGGCGGGACTCCCGGTGCAATTACCTCTGTGAAGTTAGATCCATCCATCGATTTAAGTGTTGGACTAGAATATCGGTTAAGCAAAACCTTCTCCGTATTTGCCGATTTTAACAATATCGCAGGAGGCAGCTACTACCAATGGTATCGATATTCAACTTATGGGTTTAATGCACTTGCAGGGGTTACACTCTCCTTTTAGTTTATTAGTTGTTAATAAGTTTCTTTTCTCTGTTGTATAACTCTTCGAGAAGATCGCAATTAATTTGCTATCTTTGGGAGTTATATTGAAAATATATAGTTGTTGGTTATCAGCCCATTGTTGTTTTAACGGGCATAAATGTGAGTTTTCAATGAGTGGTATCGAAAACGAAATGGACAAGGTAGTGGTTGAGTCCAGTAGTAATTCAAATGGTGGCTATTCAGCCGATAGTATTCAAGTTCTTGAGGGACTAGAAGCGGTTCGCGTTCGTCCTTCAATGTATATAGGCGATGTTGGGTCACGTGGATTGCATCACCTTGTTTACGAGGTGGTGGATAACTCTATCGATGAGGCGTTGGCCGGATATTGCAAGAATATTGAAGTTTTTATAAACGAAGACAACTCTATTACCGTTATCGACGATGGTCGTGGTATTCCTGTTGACCTGCACGAAAAGGAGCAGAAATCGGCACTTGAAGTGGTGCTAACTGTGCTTCATGCCGGTGGAAAGTTCAACAAGGATAGCTATAAGGTTTCCGGCGGATTGCACGGAGTTGGTGTTTCTTGTGTTAACGCACTCTCAACTCTGCTGGTCGCCGAAATTCATCGCGATGGGAAAATCTACAGGCAAGAGTTTAGCGAAGGTAAACCTCAAACAGGAGTTGTTGTTGTTGGTGAAAGTAATAGAACAGGAACAACTATTACTTTTAAGCCCGATGCTACTATTTTCAATGTATTAGAGTATAACTTCGAAGTGTTGGCATCACGTCTTAGGGAGTTGGCCTATTTGAATAAGCGCATTCGACTTACTATTACCGATAAGCGCGAGGTAGAGCAAACAGAGGAAGGACCAAAATTTTTAAAGGAGGAATTTTACTCGGAAAAAGGATTAGTCGAGTTTCTCGAATTTTTAGATGCAACTCGTGAGAAGTTAATTGAAGTTCCAATTGCGTTTGATACTGAGAAAAATGGCGTTCCGGTTGAGGTTGCCATTCACTACAATACTAGCTTTAGCGAGAACGTTCACTCCTATGTTAATAACATTAACACCATTGAGGGGGGAACTCACCTTACAGGCTTTAGAAGAGGTCTTACTCGTACTCTTAAAAAATATGCTGAGGATAGTGGATTGCTCAAGAATGTTAAGTTTGAAATAAACGGTGATGACTTCCGTGAAGGACTCACTGCTATTATTTCGGTTAAGGTTCAGGAGCCTCAGTTCGAAGGCCAAACAAAAACTAAGTTGGGCAACTCAGATGTTTCCATTGTAGTTGATCAGGCCGTAAGTACAGCTTTAACCAACTATTTAGAGGAAAACCCAAAGGATGCTAGGATTATTGTTCAAAAGGTAATTCTTGCTGCAACAGCACGACATGCTGCGCGTAAGGCACGTGAACTTGTGCAGCGTAAAACGGTTCTTTCAGGCTCTGGTCTTCCTGGAAAGTTAGCCGACTGTTCCGAAAAAGATCCTGCAGCTTCGGAGATTTTCTTTGTCGAAGGAGATTCTGCAGGTGGAACAGCTAAGCAGGGACGCGATAGAAAGTTTCAAGCAATTATGCCCCTTCGTGGTAAGATTCTCAACGTAGAGAAAGCCATGGTGCATAAAATATTTGAGAACGAGGAAATCAAGAATATATTTACCGCACTAGGCGTTCATATTGGTACCGATGACGATAGCAAGGCGCTGAATGTAGAAGGGCTTCGCTACCATAAGGTAATTATTATGACCGATGCTGACGTGGACGGAAGCCACATCGATACGCTCATGATGACCTTTTTCTTCCGCTATATGAATGAGATTATTAAGAATGGTCACCTGTATATTGCCACACCGCCTTTATATCTTATCAAAAAGGGTAAAGAGGAGCGTTACTGTTGGTCAGAAGAAGATCGAATAAAAGCGGTTGATGAACTAGGAAAGGGTAAGGAGGGCAGTGTTCATATTCAGCGCTATAAAGGTCTTGGAGAAATGAATGCCGAACAACTTTGGGATACAACAATGAACCCTGAACGAAGAATTCTGCGTCAAGTTAATATTTCAAGTGCTGCTGAAGCCGATCGGATATTCTCAATGCTTATGGGCGATGAGGTTCCACCACGCCGTGAGTTTATTGAGAAGCACGCAAAATATGCTAAGATTGATGCTTAAGGCATTAAGAAAAAGGCGACTCATTGAGTCGCCTTTTTTATTGTTGTTTACGAATATAAATTAGATTTCCGAATAGGAATAGTGCTGTTTCCTGATGCCTTCCACTTGGCTCAAATGCTCTCCATATTCCATGTCGGTTTGATTGAACGTATGATCCGGTAGTCTCTAGTTTTCCTGTATTGCCGAAGTTTAACCACAAGCTGTCCTCTACTCCTACCTTGTATGACCCTGTGGTTTTAATAGTTCCATTGAGGTTGTATATGCGCCAAATGTTCGAATATTTTCCCTCCGAAATATCTCCTTCTGAGAATATGCTACCGCTTGGGAAATATGCTTTCCAAGTGCCAGTTCTTACTCCATTTGAATAGTTGCCAATTTCTTTTGTCAATCCCGAGGGATAAAATTCAGTGTAGATCCCATTATATTTGTTGCTCTGGTATTGTGATATTTCTTGAATAGCCCCGTTCTCGTAGTAAGACGTTAGTGTTCCTTCTATGGAGCCATCAACCATCATGCATTTTCTTTTTATTGCTCCGGTAAGATAGTAGGTGAAAAGAGTGTCGGTCCAGTTACCATTTTTCTTTTTGCCTATCTCTCTTCTCTGCCCTGTAGGATAGTTAGACCGATAATATCCATCCTCAATCCCGTTTACCATTTCTCGTTCAATTAGAAGCGTTTCATTGTCGTCAAAATCACGTTGAATGCCGGATTGAACACCGTTCTTGTATTCACTTTCGTGTTGTTTTTTTCCGTTTTCACGGTATGTTGTGATTATGCCATTAGGCATTCCATTTGTGTAGTTGCCAGTTTGCAGAAGTTTTTTGTTTGGTCCGTAAATGCGAAAAGTTCCATTCTTCTTGTTCTCCTTAAATGTCCATTCTGCTTTTATTTGTCCATTATCATAGAAGGTTTGCCACGTTCCGGTAAGTTGGTCGTTTTTGATTTTACCAACCTGCATCTTTTCTCCGTTCTCAAAGAAAAAGCAGTAGTTACCTGATTTTACTGTGTCTTTTCCTAGTATGGTAACTTCATATTGCTCTTTTAACTTTCCTGACGGATAGTATGTTTTTTTAATGTCTTGGCCAATAGCCATCTGTGTAAAAAAAACTCCCCCAAGCAGGAGGAGTTTGTATGTTTTGATAAGTGCCATTGGCGTTTACTTTACTTTGTAACGAACTTCAGTTCCTTCAAGGCTCGATTTGCTTCCATAATCTACAATTGCGGCAATGGAATATGTTCCTTTAGGCAGCAGTAGAGGAATAGAATAAATAACTTCACGAGTGTTTTTGGGAAATGTTTCTACTTCCATTTCGCTATACTTCTTCTCTTCTAGTGTTTCTAAATTAGTAACTAGTAGAAACGTCTTGCAGGCAGTGATGCATTCTCCCATATTGTCAATCGCACCGGAAAAGGAGAGGGTCTCTTGCTTTTGGGCTGGGATCTCCTTGAGGTTGTATATTTTCACCTGCTGGTTCTGATTTGTCTTTGGCGTTTGGTTTACAGTAATGCCAATTCTTCCAGAAAGTTTCATTCCTGCAGCTACATCTTTTGATGCGTTTGATGCAGTTTGCTCCTCAACCGGTTGCGCATATAGCATGCACCATGCAGACATATACTCTGTTGATGGTACCATTAAAGTGACGGTGATTTTTTTCTCTTCTCCGGGATTTAAGTCGAAAAACGAAGGATTAATGTTTAGCCAATTAGCACATGAGCGTTTTGTCGTGTTTGGAGGGAGAATATTTTTCCCTCCACTTTCGGAAGGAACGTAGTCGTTGAGGGCTATTAAAAACGACTGTTTTTTGCTCCCG
>JACCEE012029982.1_pt1 | contig 11430 bp, 11 predicted proteins | sample 7449931 | NCBI WGS metagenome assembly JACCEE01 (sample SAMN15323457, study PRJNA562643) | freshwater metagenome | isolation source: river surface water | place: USA:Blue River Watershed | collected 2017-08-19 | reverse complement strand
TATTTCTTTTTCTTCCTCTGTTAGAAATTTAGAACGCTTTTCTTTTATAAGTTGATCTTTATTCTTATATAGATTAACTCCTAATACAACTGAAGCATCTGAAGCACCGAGTGAATCCTTACGAATTAAGGCATACTCTTCATTACTTAACACAGCTGCATTACATACTACTTCTAAATTATCTTCTAAGTATTTTATAATCTTTTCCACTATTTATTACCAAAGGTCGCATAATGAATTGCGTGTCTAATAGAATCTAAACAATGGTCAGATAGTTTAGTTGTAACAATCCAGTAGCTTCCTTCCCTTTCTTGTATTAAATTTTTATGTACTAATATATCATTTGTCCAACGTAATTTAACTGCACTTGCTGTTTGGAATTCTACTCGTATGCCTCTAATAAAACATTCATACTGAATAACTCCGATTAGTTTAGGTGTTTCAAATCTAGAATTGATTTGATCTGTCGCTCTATTAGCATACAACATATAGTCTTCTATTACACAAGTGAATCCATATCCCGATAAGTCATCCATTAAAGTTAAGTGTGCTTGCCAATAGGCTTCCATACTGTCATACTTTAATGCTTTAATTACTCCAAACTTTGTAATCTTATTGGTATTAGTATCAAACAAACACCAACCTGTTGTCCCTTTTCCTTCGTTATAGTTTCCTGATGGGTCGAATGCTAATATATATCTACTCATTTTAGAAACTCTTTAACTTTCTGGTCTATAATTTTATCTAAAGATTTAATAGTAGCTTCCATTTCTTTTAAGAAACGGATTATATCTTGATTAGTTAATGGCTTAGGACTTCTCAGTTTCAACTTCTGAATAAAGTAATCTCTTAACATCTTCTAAGTCCTCCACTTCTTTTTTATTAGCCCACGTTGTAGTGGTAACTTCTAACTCAGCTACTATTGGAACTAAGGTATCTTCAAATGTTTGCATTATTTTTTGTATTTCATATAATACATGTTCTTCGCCTTTGAATATCTCGAATGACATTTCGTCATGTATATTCATTTGATACCTTGTTTTATATTTATTTTCTTTTAGATAATTATATACCGCAATCATTCTTAACTTAAGGAAATAGGCACCACTACCTTGTATTAAACAGTTAATTAGTTTATGTCCTGTTAGTCCATAATATCTAACTCCGAATAAGTTGGTAGCATAACTACATTGATTTGCTAACTCATAGCAATATTGATGGTAGGCTTTAACACCTGGGAATGCTTTATAATAAGCATCATCTATATTGTGAATAGTAGCATCATCATAGTCTGGAAACATTTGTTTAATCCTATTAAACTGTGCACCATAATTCTTAGCAAAGTTTACACGCTTACCAACTTTACCTCTAAGTTTCTTGAACTCATCTGAGTGCATATCTATATCTGGAAATGCTACATGCGTAGTCGCTGCGTGTACATCAGTCGGTGTCCACGGTTGATCGTCCTCATTATGCAACCACTTCCAATCATACGCATGTGCTATATGATGTGGGTTGTTGTAATCAAATGTTGTTACACGATCTAAAGGATCTCCTGTTTCAACAGCCTTATAACATTCATAAGGCATATATGCACGACATAGATTTAAGTCGGGACTTCCAACTAGTATGGTGTACATAGCCTGAAGTCTTAATTCTATTTGACTGTAGTCTAGATATCCTAGTCCTACGAATCCTTCATCTTTAGATATTACTACCATCTGACGAGGATTGAATAACTCATTACCATCTTTATCTAAGATACCATATTTAGGAAACTGTTGAAAGTCAGATGTAACTCTGCCTGATACAGTGCCTACTTGATTTATCTGTGTATAAGTACGATCAGATAATTTCATTTCATTTATGAATCTTAATAGATAAGTTGAATACCACTTTTCTAGTGTGCGTAGTTCTTGTACTACTTCTATGAACTCTATTACTTCTGCATCACTATGCTCGTGTTTCAATTTAGATACTAATAAATCCAATTCATCTGATCCAGTACTTGTTATATTCAAATGATATTTATTTATTAACAAATCCTTTATTACTGCATTCTGTCCTACAGCAACTGGATGTCCTATTAAACGAATTATATCTGCTCTACGTTTCTTGATGTAATTATACATACGTTCTTTAGAGTCTAATACGTATTGTTTATTTATTTGAAATCCTACACGTTCCATAGCCCATAAAGGTTTAATACAATCCTGTTCAATCTTTAATGCTATTGTATTCTTACGGGTCTCTATTACAGGCATGGTCTTAAAGAACGTCATTAACGTATAGTAGATATCCATATGACCATAACTCTTTACCATTTCACGATCTAATATACTATAAGGTATATCTTTAGATTGTACGAATGGTGTTGTCATTCTGCTTGATATAAGAGTTGGTAACGAATTATACCACTCTTCATATATAGGTTGCATGGCTTTTGGTAAATCTTTATAAGTACTTATTACATCTTTAAATAATTCTTCTAATGCACCTTTAGTCCACGATCTATATCCTTCTGGTGGATTAGGAAAACCACGAAGTTTGTCTATTAAGTTTAGATTAAATCCTTTTGCTATAGACGTACGTTCTGCTGCTAATTGATGTTCGTGTAATTTAGCATCCCTACTTATGAACTGTACTGCATACTCTTTAAGTCCTAAAGGTGGTCCTCCGTTTTCTGGAGTAAGAGCATCATGTGCCAACCTAATACATACTTGTGTATCCATTAAATTATCTCCATCATATTCTATGTCTATGTTAGCTAACATATGCATATCATATTTAATGTTGTGTCCTATTAAATAATCACACTTCTTTGCTAATGTATTAGTTGCTAATATTGTTTGTTTTGCTAAATCTGGTTTACGTTCTATATCTACTACGTATGTAATTATTGTATCTCCTACTCTAAAGCCAGCTTGATATAAAAAGGGTTTATCTATTTTGATATTTAAACCTGTTGTCTCTGTATCAAATGCGATTACCCTTTTAACTTTTTCTTTCTTGAATAAGTAGATTACATCTAATAAATCTTTTTTAGTTTCTATATTATATTTAACATGATTAGGCATCAGGTTCACCTACTCTCGTTACATTAACGCTTCTGTTAATTCTATTCATACCTATTCTGAATCTTTCAGTAGGTATTATATCGTAGCCCTGATAACGTACAAACAATCCTCTAACTAATTTGTTCATAACTTTATTAAAGTCATCAGCAGATAGTCCTGTTGCTGCCATTAAGTTGTTACGATTAGATGCTGATGTTTGATGTAGTGTTATAAGTAGACTTGGAGTTCCTATAAATAATTCTTGTAATAATGCTACTCCATCTTCATCGATTGTGTTATACTTACGTTCTTGTTCTACATATTCTCTTAAACGGAAAGTATCATTATCATATAAATTACGCATGAATTTTATAGCAAAGTCTACGTGTTCCTTCTTAACTATAATCTGTGTATAAGTTTCGTCTGTTGAGACTAGATAACCAGCAACTGCTATTGCCATTCTGGTAATTTTTTTCCAGGCTTCAGTACCAAAGATCTTAATGTAACTACTAAACTCTCTGTTTAATATGTTACATTGCTCAATAATATAAATGCCTAAGTCTTTGTCTATTATGATTTGCTCTGGATCTCTACTCCATATCCAACGAATTCTAGTACGATAAACTTCTACATCTAACGGTTCTTGAGGTACCCAATAAGGATCAAGTTCTTTATCACCCTTCTCACCTAGTACTAACATAACATCAAAACGTGCTATATCTTCTGGAGTTCCTACTAAGTCTAATAGTATTTCTAATCCATTAGGATAAGATGCTATAGAACGTGGTCTATTCTCTTCAGTTTTGACGTTTGTTATAGTTATCATACGAACTAACGCTGGTAATGTTAATGTGCCTGTAACCCTAGTTATACGCACTTGATTACTAGATTTAATATCTGTAAGTTCTTTTAAAATATTACTGTTAGATTTACCAAGCTCTTCCATAATCATAAGTCCCCTATGATTTTGTGGTATAGCTCCAGCACGGGTCTGATAACTACCATTAACTTTATTACTACCACCTACAAGTCCAGCAATAGTAGCACTACTACCTGCTAAAGATGTGAATGTACCTAGTTGGTATAACATCTGCATCTTCTCAGCTGTAGTTGATTTACCTACACGGGATTCTGCTACTATTAAAGTATCTAGATATCCACGTACGTTTTTAAATGTACCGAAGTTAAATTCTAGTACAGTGTGGTATGCTAAATCAAAGCATTGAATAAGTTGATTGTATCCATCGTATCCGAGAACACCTTTGAACTTCTCTGTTAATAAATTTATACGTTCATCTACTGTTCCTTTTATTGTACGTACTACATCAAGGTAATGTTTGACTTGATCTGTTACTTCGAATTTAGATACGCTATCACTAGCATCTTCTACATCTAATATAATCATCATTAGTGCTTGTCCTTTGTAAGGATGTGGTACTAATTTATATGTAGCACGATACTTCTTTCCACTATCTAGTTTACGTTTAATACTATAAGCAGTAAACTCTATAGGTATAACGTCTCTCATATTAACTTCGAAATAATCTGTGACACTTGCTTTATGTATAGTTTCTTTTGTAAGTTTTTGAATTGATATATCTTTTTCATTACGAGGAATCTTTAAGATATCCCTAATGTTTAAACGAATTTGTTCTTCATTAAAATTATTATCTACTAATTTTAATATATCTGCGGCGGTATCTTCTCCTAGATACCAAGTTCTTTCTTCACCTAATAACATTTTATCTGCTTTGGGGTCACCAGTTATAGCGATCTTCTTTGCAGATATTGTAGTTGGAGTTACAAATGTACTATCAAATGTTGCTACTACTTGTATGTTACTACGTACTACTCGATTTATATACTGTGGTTTCGTAGCTTCTATTAAAGTTATCAGAGGTTGCGTACGTTCACGCTCTTCTTGTACTTGTGTTATAGTATATCTCTGAGTATTTTTAATACATTGTATTAAGTCGTCACGTTTCATATTATATTTCATAAAGTAATCTGTGATGTCCTCACCTAATTCTTTACAAACCTTATGAAACTCTGTGACTACTCTGATTTCTTTTGCTACATCAAATAAATGAGCAGCTATTTTATTTGCACCACGTAAACCCGCATCATCATTGTCATAGCATATGGCGATTTTCCTATCTTTAAAAACTTTTTTAAATAAAGGTAACGCTTGTTCGCCGCCTGTTAGAGTAATAGCATTGAAGCCATTGCTTCTAGCGACAGCCATGTCCTTTTCTCCTGCACAGAGAACGGTCCATTTATTAGATTCTTCTTCAGTACGCCATACATCGAAAGGTATTATAAGTCCAGCCAATGCACCCTTACGAGATTTAATCTTCGGTGTTTGACCTGGTCTATAATTACGAACATCTAATATCTTATCATACATTGTAACAGGGAACGCTATGTCGTCTCCGAACTCTGAGCTTATGCCCAATGTTTCAATGACCTCATCAGATATACCTAAACTATTACACTTTGCTTTTATTTCATCAGTAAGTGTAGTGTTTTCTTTGAACATAAATATATCTTCTGTGTCATGTGAGAATTGTTTTAATAGTTTTATAGCAGTTTCATAAGTACAATCTAATGTAGCTGCTATGAATCCTACTTCACTATAACTAGCTCCGCATACTTTACAATTAAAGACACGCTTCTCTTTGTTAATGTGAGCACTAGGTCTTGTCTCTAAATAAGTTTGACCTGTACCCACATGGTGTGGGAAAGGGCAGCATACAGCTACCTCTTCCTTATTCCAATCACCATCAGGAAAATAGTATTCGAAGAACGAATACATTAAAACTCTTCGTCGTCGCTAGCTATGGCTTCATTAACATCTTGATCTAATGCAGGGGTTTCAGCTTGTGGTTCTGTATCAACTTCTTCAGTAACAACTTCATCTAATTTATAGATGCCTTCTTTTTTATCATTGAAGTCTAAGTTGGCATAACCCTTATCATTAACTGCAACATCAACTATTACTTTTTTATTTACAACAAGTTTGCCGATGTCTCTTAATGAACCTTCACCTTCTAATACTACCTCAGTTGCTAATAACAATCTACTAATTTTATATAGTAAGAATGGTTTATTATCTTCAAAGAAGTTCTCACTAAATGTTTCTTTATCTTTAGTAGTAAAAGTTACACGTAGATAAGATGATGCTCCTTCACGGTCAACCATTTCTGTCTTAGTTATTTTAGCTATGTATCTACCTGGGTTTATTGTAGCATTTTGGTTTGGTTTTTCTTTTGGTAATTTATCGAATTGAATACTCATTATTCATTCTCCTTTCTTTCTGGTGCGATCTCGTCGCGTTCTATTGTTGACAATGTTAATATGCCTGACATAATCATATTGATTGCGTCTTCTTTCTTTCTTTGAACTTTGATAATATTAGATTGAATTGTTGACATGTACTTCATGTCTGCATTATACATGTTTATCAATCCTTTATTATCTTCTTCTAATAATTCTACTTTATTTTTATAGTGACCTAATGCTATGTCCCTATCATTTAATAAGCGAACTAATTCTTCTTTAGATAAATCTTCTATCTTAACTTCTACTGGAGTTAAGCTTTGTTCTTCTTCATTAACCATAATTATTCCTCCTTAATCTTGTGTTAATTGAATAAACATAGCACGTAAATGTTCAAGTGGTATGTCTTCTATTTTTAAATCAGCGTATCCTGCTGAATCTTTGATGTTACGCCATACACTCATACGTGTTTTGTTTCCATTACAATAATCTTTAATGCCTACTATATAATCATTCTTTTGTTGGTCTAATAATATAGCAGGATCTACCCCTTCATTGATGTATTCTTTTAGTTGCTTTAATAATGCTTCATTGAACTCGTATTCAATCCCTTCTTCAAAGATAGCATATCTAGATTTAAGTACAGTTGCAACAGGTGCTTTACCTTTAGTGTTACCTGCACTTACCATTCTCAATACTAAATCTGGTTCGTACTTAAGTCCGTCTTGTTGTATTTGTTGTTCCCCCAATGATACAACTTTACTCTTACCTGTTGCTTCGTCCTTTTCCATCTCAAACTTTTCTTTACTACGAACTGTTGTGATGATGTGAACTTTATTACTACGTACTAGTTCAAAGATTTTATTCTTTTCTTTAATAACTTTCGGATCATTCCAAGCATTAAAATCTTTACCACTTGAATTGTTCTTAACGCTAGATACTAAATCTAATACGCCTTTCTCTCTAGTCCACATGTGACTATAGCTATCCATGATAACTACTTCAGCTCCGTCTCTGATTGCATCATCGCGTAATGCTTCATAGTTACTAGGTGTATATCCATCTTCTGCAGTTAAGTCTACCTTCTTGAAGTTAGCAATCTTATCTCCAGTATGTAGCTTTAGATCCTTGAATAAATCTAATGACATATTCTCTGTATCTATTGCATACACTTTATCCCAGGCTGTTGCTAATGTTCTTGCTATAGCTAATGCTAAGCCAGACTTACCTTTACCTGCGATGCCTTCTATCATGATAGATGCTTTTGTTTGTAGTCTTGTTGCTTCACGGAAGTTCTTGCCTAATGTTGACATTCTATTCATCTCCTTTCGTTTTACTTAAGAATGTAATTTTCTCTACTTCAACTGTCATATTAAAATCATATTCAGCTCTATGTAGTTGTCCTTTGACTCCAACTAAGTCACCTTCTTTACAGTAGTCATTCATATTCTGTGCGATACTACCTTTAAGAACTATGTTAATATAATCAGAATCATAATCTCCATTTGGATTCTTTTTACCTTTAGTAACTTTTAATACTACGGTGCAATCACCATTAGGTAAAAGTTCTACAGGTGTGTAAATTCTTCCAACTAGAACTACTTGGTTTAACGTGTTAATCACCTCCTTTCAAGTACTTCTTATAATTATTTATTACTTGGATTTCACTAAGCCCATTGTTCACATCTGAGTTTAGTTGTTCCTCGTAAGTACCTTTAAGCACAAGCGTATAGACAGTGTGTTCTTTATCTTTCTTGTCTTCAGTTGTAGATACGAACCTGTCTTCTGCTTGCTCGATATCACCAGCAGGTGGATACTTATCAGTAAAGATTATTACCTGACCTTTATCAAGGGTTAGTGCTTCTTTACCTGCGTCTATTTGTATCAATAGAATCTTTGTCTTACCTGCTTGGAAGTCACGCTTCAGTTGTCCTTGGCGTTCCTTACCTATACCTCCTATAAATAATGCGTCGGTGTTTAATTCTTTAGCAAGCATCTTCAACCATGTTGTGAACTTACTAAAGATAATAATAGATTTATCTGGATAGTCAGCAATGTATTGCTTTATCCAATCTATCTTTGGGGACGCCCCCGCAAGCCCAAGAATGGCGGGCGACAAACAAATTTGACGCTCACGAATTAGTCTATCTAGTATACCTTGAGTAACTATGTGTTCTGTTTCAAAGAACTCTCGTAGTTCTTTTAGATACTTCTCTTGTTCTTTGGTAGGTTCGAGTCTAATAGTTTGTCTATCCTTATCAGGAAGCCAAGGCATTACATCTTTACGTTTACGTGATGTAGATATTACACTTAAGAATTGTTGTAGTTCTTTCTCACGTTTTAATGTCGTATAGTTATACGTCTCATGACGACGTCCGCCTTTATAGAAGACTTCTGGTTCTTTATTAAAATAATAATCTGCGAACTTCCAGTATGATGTGAAGATCTTTGGGAATAAAAAGTGTAGAGTACTATATATATCTAGCTGTTCTTTGATAGTTGGTGTACCAGATAACGCTAGTTTATTTTCTATATTAGATAACTTAAATACTGCTTCAGCTGTTTTAGTTTTACGATTACGTATTCTATGTACCTCGTCAACTATAACACCTTCTATATCTTTGTGCTTAAGTATCTCAACTATATCCCCTTTGCTGTGAGAATATAATCCTGTCTCTTTATTTTTATAATCTTTTATTTTAAGACAATCGTAACTAAGAATAAGTCCGTGTGTCCACTGTGCTATTAGTGTTTCTTTATTACGTTTGTTACTGTCTACGATAATACAAGGTTCACCATACCAACGTTCATATTCATCTTGCCATTGTGGGGCAGCTGATCCTGGACATACTATTAAAATTTTAGTTAGTCCTTTAAGTTTAAATGCTTTAAGAGAACTCGGTGTCTTACCTGTACGTTGTTCGTTAAAACAACCTGCACTCTTTCGAGCTGCTAAAAACAATACGTCTTCTATTTGATACGGACGTAATTCTTTTAACAGTTCGAGTTGTTCTTTGCTAGCTAAAAAAGTTTTTTTTTGTTCTATCAATAGTTGTTCCTTTATTCGAGGATCAACATTTAGTTTATCTAAAATAATTTGAGTGGTTGGAATTATATCACACCCACCACTACGACCTACGGTTTCATCATTGATTGTTTGGAACATCAACTTTAAAGGGGTCGCTTTGTAAAGTTTGTACGTTGGGTGCATAAGTTTCCTCCTCATTTAATGGCACATAACTATATATAAATATAGGACCATCTTTCTTTTTACTCTGATTCGTTTGTTGAATCAGGGTATTAAGAAGTTGTGCCTGTCCAGTTGACTTGGACTGGTCAATATCTTTCATCATCTTCATGATGCTTGTTTGTTGCATCAATGCTAATTCAGATTCAAGGAACTCTCTAACTCTTGGGTCTGTTAGGAACTCTCTCCAAGCCATGGCATTAAATTCAGTAGCGGCTGCTAGTTCATGGTGTGATAAATATAATGCGTCTACTCCTAGTTCATTGAAGGATTCTTGCATCTGTTGTAATTCAATTTCTGTTTCATTAAACTGTATATTCATTACTCTCATTATTTCCACCTCATTATCTCTTCTAATTTTATCATAAATTCTTTTACTTGTAAAAAGATTTCTTCATCTAATCGAGGTGTGAATTCTAATTGTCCGTTCTTTTTATATGTATCTATTAAACGATATAAAGTTTGTGGGTGTATCTTAGTTAACGATCTTATTTGTCTGATAGACATTCCCGATTTATATAATAGGATTCCTAGTTCTTCTTTGTCTGGAATTATTGCAGATGTATTACCGTTAATACCCTGCACTATAGCTCTTAGTTGTACTATGTTACATCCAAATAAATTTGCTAGTGTATCTACAATATCAAATATAATAACTGATTGATTATATTTTTCTAATAGATAACTAATGAACATGTAGAACTCTAGTTCTATTAAACGATCTTCTTCTGGTATTGTTAAAGGTTTAAGATTGTACATATTAGTTCCTCCTTAAAATAAATTAAACTCTGCTAAGTCAATATAAATAATGGATGGAGGATGTCAGCCGCTCGGGTTACATCCGTAATCGAGTATTTATATGTGTACTGGAAAAGTGCTCTACGTTTAATATAATTGAAACGTGCTTCTAGTGTATAGGATATACTAATAACTAGTAGCTATTCCAGAGTTTTAATTTTCTTTTACAGTTTGATGTAGTATATTATAAAAATCTATATTATATTTCTGATTCATAAATCTTATTAGTTCTTGTGTATATTCAGGTTCGATGTTATGCATATATGCTAGCTCTCCTAAGATTGCTTGAGCATATTCTTTATCTCGAGTACCTTCATTATAGCACGAATAGAATTGAAATAACATAGTTTTTATTTTCTTTTTTCTTTTATAACCCACCGTTAATTTGTTTTCTTTATTGTACATAATACCTAGGTTCCAATTACTACCAGCTTTAGATCCATATCTAGTTTTATCTGGATTGATTTGTAACTTATCTGTATACCTATGTAGTATTGTATCTATAATATTAACTACTTCGTGTACATTCATTTCTTTATTACTAGATATTAACATATCGTCTGCATATCTTGTGTACATAAACGATTGATTCTTATCTTTAAATAAATTAAATAGTTCTTTATTGATATCTCTATCAATAGGAACCATTATTAAATTAGTTATAACAGGTGACAACGGTGTACCTTGTGGCAATCCATTGTTCTTTGTTATTAAAGTTATTAAACTTTGTATGAAACTAATGTAATTAGATTCAGACATTAGTGCAAAAGGATACAACATTCGTAATTGTTTTTTTATAAACTCACCATTACAGTTGTCAAAGAATTTCTTTATATCTAATTTGAGAAACCAATTTGATTTAATTGCTTGATGACGTTGAATAGATTTATTACAATCCCTCTTATGTATGTATGCGTATGCACTATCGTGTGGTAATGCATTAAGTTTGTATGCAAACCAAGGTTGTAACTCACGCATGAATGTCATAAGTGTATCATCAGGTGCATTGATTTCCCTGAACCCACCAGTTTTCTTTGGTATTTTAAAAGT
>JACCEE011287786.1_pt1 | contig 11430 bp, 12 predicted proteins | sample 7449931 | NCBI WGS metagenome assembly JACCEE01 (sample SAMN15323457, study PRJNA562643) | freshwater metagenome | isolation source: river surface water | place: USA:Blue River Watershed | collected 2017-08-19 | reverse complement strand
GGCAACGAAACCGCGCAAACCAGAGGTTGAATGAACCGGAACATCAAGGGGGCAGAGAACAAATCGCACTTCATGAAAGGAAACCAGAAGCAAACCTGTTTCCGGCTAACCGAAAAAGCCGATTTTCCCCAAAACTTCAATGTCCACTCCCCGCAACCGCCCGCCGCAGCCGATCCATCACCGCTACCCCAACCCCAACCTCCGGCACCCCCTCCACCACAATCCGATCCAACCCCTCAGCATCCAAGCGTCTCAACGCCGAAAACAAGTTCGCTGCCGCTCGCAACAAATCCAGCTCCGGACACAGCTCCACCACGACCCGATACCCCATCTCCCGAGCCAAAGCCGCCGACGTCCGCCAAACCAAAACGCCCTCCCGCCCTACCGGTAACTCCAACCCCGCACCCGCAAAAACCATCGGCGTCCTCGGCGCATAATGCCCCTCAACCTGACCCGGCATCAGCCGACCCGCTGATCCACACAACTCCGCCGATACCTCCAACCCAAGCAACAGTAAGTCCTCCTTCGTCACCGGCCCCGGACGCAACACCGTCACCCTGCGGCCCCCGTCAAAACGCACAATCGTTGATTCCACCCCGTGGCGACACTCACCCCCATCCAGAATCAGCGGAATCCGCCCACCCAACTCCTCAAAAACATGGCCTGCCGTCGTCGGACTAATCCGCCCAAACCGGTTGGCACTCGGCGCTGCAACCGGATGATCCAGCTGCTCAATCACTGACCGAAACACCAGGTGAGACGGACACCGCACCGCAACGGAGGGCTGTCCGGAAGTCACAATATCCGGCACCCGCGAACGTTTCGGCACCACAAGGGTCAACGGACCGGGCCAGTACCGCTCAATCAGCTCGGTTAACACGTCTCGCGGCACCGAGGAGAAATCCGCCACCCGCTCGGCCATCGAGAAATCCCTGACATGGCAAATCAACGGGTCAAACGACGGCCGCTCCTTCGCCTCAAAAATTCGCGCGGCAGCCAACGGATTTAGCGCGTCCCCCGCCAATCCATACACGGTTTCCGAGGGCATCCCCACCACTTCGCCCTGACGAAGGAAATAAACCGCCATCTGCGTGGCGGTCACCAACTCGCGCGGCTCAATCGCCCGTACCACCTGCGCGCTCATGTCATTCCCTCCGAAGAACCCGCCGCGCCTCCAATACTCGATTCCGCGCCTCCTCGGCCGACTGCCCAAAAGCGGTCAGGTGCCCCATCTTCCGGCCGCGTCTTGGCTCCAGCTTGCCGTACAAGTGCACCTTCACGTCCCCCATCCCCAACACGCCCGCCCAGTCCGGCTCGCCAGCATCCCACTCATCCCCCAACAAGTTCACCATCGCTGCCCCGCCCGTCTTCAAACCTGTGCACCCCAACGGCAACCCACAAGCCGCACGTACCTGCTGCTCAAACTGACTCGTCACCGATGCATCAAACGTCAAATGCCCCGAGTTGTGCGGGCGCGGCGCCAACTCATTAACCATCACCTGCCCGTCCGCCATCAAAAACATTTCCACCGCCATCACCCCCACCAATCCGAGCCGCTCCGCAATCGAAACCGCGAGCGATCGCGCCGCCTCAGCCGATGAATCAGGAATCCGCCCCGGACAAACCGTCACATCCAAAATGTGATGCGTATGCACATTCTCAAAGACCGGATAAACGCGGCATTCACCCCCAATCCCCCGAGCCACCATCACCGAAATCTCCGCCACAAACGGCACCCACCCCTCAAGAACCGCCGTCTGCCCCTTAAACCCCGCCAACGCCGCCCGAGCATCCACGCCTTCCGATATCTTTACCTGCCCTTTCCCGTCATAGCCAAACGCCGCTGTCTTCAACACGGCCGGCCGCCCCAACTCCAACAGCGCGCGCTCCAAATCCTCATCCGTGTCTACCCGCCGAAACGGCGCGCAAGGGAACCCGTTTGCCCTCAAAAACTCCTTCTCCCGCAACCGATGCTGGCACACATGCAAAATCGATCCAGCGGGACGAACCGGAATCACCTCCTCTGCCCATGCAACTGTCGCCGATGGAACATTTTCAAACTCAAAGGTCAACACGTCGATTCGGTTGAAAAAGGCGCGCACCGATGCCTCGTCCTCGTAAGCCCCCACAAACTCCGCGTCCGCAACCTGTCCCGTCGGTGAATCGGCATCCGGACTATACGTCTTCACTCGATAACCGAGCTTCTTTGCCTCGATGGCCATCATTCTCCCAAGTTGGCCGCTCCCCATCACACCAATCGTAGCCCCTGGAAGAATGCACTCCGTGGTCCCGCGCACTTCCGCGTTTGTGTCCGTCTTCATGAAATCGTCTCCCATGCTCGTCGAGTCATCGTCCGGCTCCCCCTAACCTCACGGCAACTCACCCGCCAACACTTGCGCCGTCTGCTCCGCCCGAAAAGCCGACAACCTTTGCATCAGCTCCGCATCGCCATGCGCCAAAATCGAGGCCGCGAGAATGCCCGCGTTTTTCGCCCCAGCCACGCCAATCGCCAAAGTCGCCACCGGAACCCCAGCCGGCATCTGAACAATCGACAACAGCGAGTCAACCCCGCGCAACACCTTGCTCTCCACCGGCACTCCCAACACAGGAAGGTTCGTGTGAGCAGCCACCATCCCCGGCAAATGCGCTGCCCCACCCGCTCCCGCGATAATCACCCGAATCCCCCGACCCTCCGCTCCCGTCGCGTATTCAGCCATCAGCACCGGAGTGCGATGAGCCGAAACCACCCGCTTCTCATAAGGAATCCCAAACCGCTCCAACATCTCCACCGCGTGACGCATCGTCTCCCAGTCCGAGACGCTCCCCATAATGACCCCCACCAACGGCGATTTTGATTCCATCCCGACACTCTCAACCGTCACTGACCATTTTTCAAACCCGCAGGATAAATCACCCGCCTCGAGAAGCACTCCGCCCTGCCCGCCGCTCAACAATCTCAGGAAGCAAAATCACGTTCGCGACCAAGATGGCAATCGCACATCCCCATGCCGTCCAGGCCAAAGGAAAGCGCTCCATGGCCGCATAGGCAATCACCGGAGCCAGAACCCCTCGGATGCCTGTGAAAAAGGTGTGCACCGCCATGTAATCCGCCACGCGCTCCGGCACCGTCACTTTCGTCACCCACAACGACCACACCACATCCCCGCCCGAGTTGGCCAACCCGTACAAAATGGCGCCCACCACCAAAACCCACATCCGATCCCCAAGAAAAAAAGCGAGAATGGCCGCCGCGAACAAAAAGTTGAGCAACGCACGCAGCACAAAAAAGTTCCATCGATCAAACAACCTCCCCCACCAAAGCGTCGTAAACAATCGAGCCACATTCGGAATCACCGCGGTTAAAAGAGCGATCTCCTCAGCCGTCCGAATAACCCCTTCGGAATCTGGACGCGCCAACAACTCCACACGCAACGGAAGCATCACCAAGTTGCCTATCCCCAGAAACATCCAAGAAATCAGGGTCCGCCGAAACACCCCGTCCGTTCCCACAAACCTAAGCCCCGAAAGCGTCCGCGAAATCATCCCGCCGCCAACCTCCCTGCGACCCACTCCCTCGTCACCCCGCACCATCATTCGAGGAAACCGAGCAACCAAAACCGCACTGGCTCCGCAACAAAACGAAGCCCCTCCAAGAAGCCACGGATGCCCGTCAGGTCTCCAATCCAAAAAGCGTCCCATCAACGCCCCCGCACCCACCGACGCCGCAATCCGGATAAAAAATGCCCTCGAAAACAATCGCCCCCGATCCGCATCTGGATACGCATCCTGATACACCTGGGTCATTAATGGAACAGTCGCTGCCACCGCAGCCCCCGCCGCTGCGACCAATACAACATACCCACCCTCCGAACTCGCAAACGCAGCCGTCCCAAAAAGAATCGCCGCCATCCACTGAACCAAAGACGCCGCAATCGCCGGCGTAAACCCCGTCCGATGGAACAACGCCACGACAACCGGTCCCGCCATCAGGCCCATGTTCGGCCCAGCAACCAGCCAAGCCTTCGAACCAGAAGATGCGCCGAAATGCCGGACCGCTACCAACAGCGCAAACGTCGCCACCACACTTTCCACCACCCCCGCAAAGGCAGAACGAACACATTCCAGACGGAACGTCGTCCGAACCCCGTCAACCGACTCCTCCCTCGCCCCAACACCGTTCACAACCTCACGACGTAACGCACGCAGCGCACGCCTTCACAAATCCAAAGAACAACGGATGCGGTTGATTCGGCTTGGACTGAAACTCGGGGTGATACTGACACGCCAAAAACCACGGATGATCCCGCAACTCGATGAGTTCAGCCAGTGTCCCGTCAGGAGAGGTGCCGGAGATTAAAAAGCCAGCAGCCTCCATTTGTTCCCGATACGCCTGATTGAACTCGTACCGATGCCGGTGGCGTTCCCGAATGCTCTCACAACCGTACACCTCCGAAGCTTTGCTCCCCTTTCGGATCTCCGTCGGCCACGTCCCTAGTCGCATCGACGCCCCCTTGTCCGTCACGTCCTTCTGCGCCTCCAACAAGTGAATCACAGGATTCGGAGAGGCCTCATCAAACTCCGTCGAGTTCGCGTCTTTCAACCCACACACATTCCGAGCGAACTCGATCGTCGCAACCTGCATCCCCAAGCACAGCCCGAGGTAGGGAATCCCCTTCTCCCGCGCATACTGCGCCGCGCGAATCTTCCCCTCAACCCCACGCTCACCAAATCCACCGGGCACCAAAACACCCGCCACCCCGCCGAGAAAACGTTCCGGATCGCCCGTCTCCAAATCTTCCGCATCCACCCGAATCAAATCGATGCCGCAATCCGCAGCGGCACCCGCATGCGTTAGTGATTCGTAAATCGACTTATACGCGTCCTGTAACCCGATGTACTTGCCCACCACCGCAATGCGCGCCCGTTTCGACGGGTGAATGATTCCGCGAACAAACGCCGTCCACCGCTCCATATCGGCCGGCGGCGCCTGCAATCCGAGCAAACGGCAAACCGTCTCATCCAAACGCTCCGCCTGCAGCATCAAGGGCATCTCGTAAATCGTGTGCTCCACGTCCCGCGCCTCCACCACCGCATCCAACGGCACATTACAGAAAACCGACAACTTCTTCCGAACTTCCTGATCAATCGGATGCTCCGTCCGACACACCAAAACCTGCGGATGCAACCCAATCTCGCGCAGCTTCGCAATCGATTGCTGGGACGGCTTCGTCTTCAACTCGCCTGCCGCCTTAATATACGGAACCAGCGTGACATGCATGATAATCGCGTTCTGCGGTCCAACCTCCAAAACAAACTGACGAATCGCCTCAAGAAACGGCAACCCCTCAATGTCTCCCGTCGTCCCACCAATCTCCGTGATCAACACGTCGCACGGCTGCTCCTCCGACAACGCCCTCAACCGCGTTTTGATTTCGTCCGTCACATGCGGAATCACCTGAACCGTCGCCCCAAGATAATCCCCTCGGCGCTCGCGCGCCAAAACCGTCTCATAAACCTGACCCGACGTCGTGCTATTCGACCGACCGAGAACGCAATGGGTGAACCTCTCGTAATGCCCCAAGTCCAAATCGGTTTCCGCACCATCATCCAAAACGTAAACCTCTCCGTGCTGGAACGGGTTCATGGTCCCCGGATCTACGTTCAAATACGGATCGAACTTCTGGAGCACCACGCGAAGCCCCCGTTGCTCCAGCAACGTACCCAACGACGCTGCAGCCAAACCTTTACCCAGCGAGGAGACCACGCCTCCAGTGACAAAAATGTATTTCATGTGAAAAAAATCGATGACGGTGGAACGCCGGCCCCGGGGACGCCGGCACCAATGCCCCGGAAAACAAAGAAGCCCTCGATACCGCAATCCACTCAACGCGAATCACGGAGCCGAGAGCGCTCCTGCTGGGGCAGTAGAATTCGCGCCCGAAGCCCAACTGGCAAGAGCAGAACCGCACCACGCGAGGTCAACCCTTTTGTGAAAGAATCCGCTCCACCGCTGCCGCGTCCGCCGGAGTGTCCACTCCCACCGCCTGATGCCGCGTCTTCACCACCCGAATCGGCACCCCATTCTCCAACGCACGCAGCTGCTCCAGTTTTTCCAACCGCTCCAACACCCCCTCACGCCACTTCACAAACTGCATGAGAAACCGAACGTCATACCCGTAGATCCCCAAATGCCGCAGCGGCACGTGCCCCGCCGCATCGCGGTCATACGGAATCGGGCTGCGCGAAAAATACAGCGCATCGCCGCTGCGCCCCATCACCACCTTCACCACATTCGGATTGGTCACCTCCCCCAACTCCATCGGCGTCGCCGCCGTAATCATCCGTATCGACCGGTCTTCCCTCAACTCGCCAGCCAGCTTCCCCACCAGTTTCGGGTCAATCAACGGCTCATCCCCCTGCACATTAATCACACACCGATAACCTTTTAATCGCGACGCCACCTCCGCACAACGATCCGTCCCAGTCTTACACTTCGGCGACGTCAACGCCACCTCCGCCCCAAAGCCAAAGGCCGCCTCCGCAATCCGCATATCATCCGTCGCCACAATCACCGAATCCACCCCGCGTGCCCGCGAAACCCGTTCCCACACATGCCGAACCAACGGCTTGCCCGCGATTTCAAACAACGGCTTCCCCGGAAAACGAGTGGACCCGTACCGGGCAGGGATAATCACAGCAACCTTGCTCATTCCCCATCTTGTAAACAGCCACCCCCACGAGTCGAACCCGAACCAAATCCCTCAATCGCCCCCGCGTTCCATCCGAAAAAGGCTGGAACGAAGCCAGACCGCATCTTAGCCTCACGCCCTCTTGTCCCCGTAGTTCAATGGATAGAACGACGGTTTCCTAAACTGTAAATCCAAGTTCGATTCTTGGCGGGGACGCTCCCCGAAAATCTGAACCACACGATTCAGAGTCCCCATAGCAACTCGCCTCAGAGCAGGCGATACGACTCGAACACCCTTTGCTCAATACCCGTCACCCCGCCTCCCCACCATGCCAATCACTTCCTTGAAACGCCTTGCGCCGTCCCTGCTCGCAATCTGCCTCACGGCATGCCCCCCAAAACGGGCGCTACACTGGAACCCAACCGGCACTACGCTCGCCGTCGAAACAATCGAAACCGGCCTCCTGACTCACGCCGACGGTTCCATCATCCGCGAAACCCCGCTCGTCGGGCCGTGGGTCGATGAACGCCGGATGCTCGTTATCGAAAAAACCGCAGCAAAGGATTGGTCCGAATACGCCTCCTTTCTCACCGACGAACAACGGAAAATTGCCCACTCCCTCGTAAGCCCCTTCGAGAAAGCACTCCGCGACCAATCCGACTTCGCCTCCTACCTCGATTCTGTCCTCTCGCCAACTGGGCAAAAAAACGAGTTTCCCGTCCCCGTCGACGCTGGCCTCTCGCTCCTCGTCACCCACGCCACATCCGCCGGTCTCGGTGAGGAACGCGCTTTCCTCGCCTCCGTCGCCCTCGCACAGCTCCTCGAATCATCGTCAACATCTGCGCAATCCGATCTTGCAGTTCATCTGCGAAAATCGGGACTCCTCCAACCGAACCCGCTCCTCGCAGATGGCTTTCCCGCTCTGCCCATTTTCGAAATCCGAGTCGTCGACGCTGAACCGGGAAGCGACCTACCACCCCGAACACTCCATCGCGGAATCATCGCCCCAGAAAACCTGACAATCAGCCCAGATGCAAAAACAGCGACCTTCACCACAACATCCATCAGCGGTCAAAGAACCGTTTTCCTGTCGGTCAACTCACAGTCCCCAGGTCCCGAGGGAACCACCGAATCCGGCCCCGTTCTGACGTGGCTCACAGGCGGACGCAGCGTGCTTCACCAAAGAACGGGCGGATTGGAGTTCAAAATGGGCGAACAACTGGAAGGACTCGGCCAATTCATGCTCCACCTCGACCACACCGGTAGCAACAAAACCCCTCTGGCCCAGTACCATCTTCCCGCTGAGGAAGCCATCACCCCAGCCGCCCGTTGGGGAGCAAATGGTTTACTTTTCTCCTCCGCTGCACACCCCCTCCCGTCGCTTTTAACGGACAAAACCCTCGCCCTTTTTGTTATCGAAAATATCCCCGTTCGCACAGACGACCCAACGCCTCCAGTCCTCCGTCCGCTCGACACCCAGAAAAACCTTCTCGAAACCATCCGATTCTCCGGAAACGTTGTGGCGAATCCCTCCGGAACAGCTGCGCTGTTGATGGGGAAGGACGGCGAACTCGCTCTACTCGAGCAGGCTACGCTCCGCACACGCGTCATCGTAACGGACCACGGGCTCCGAGTCCTCCCCGCTTGGCGCTCAGACTCCGAGTTCACGTACGCAGTGGCACCCGGACATCCAAAAGGATCCACCCATCGCGGCGAGGTCGTTCTGGAAACCGTCGACGCTGAATCCCGAATCATCAGCTCGAAATGGCCCGACAGAGTTTTGGAGAAGCTCGCGAAATAGCCTCGCTGGCGCGTTTCCTTCTCCCTGAAGCGGTCATGCAAAACCCGCACCTCCTCTCACGCCGCGCGTCCCTTCGCTCCATCGCCGGGGGACTCGGAGCAACCCTGCTCGGATCAGGGGCTGCAGCGAGAGCCCGCTCGCCGCTCGTTGCCGGCACCTTCCGTTTCGCGTTCCTCACGGACATCCACGCTCAACCCGAACGTGAAGCCGGATCGGGATGGAAAAAATGCGTCAACGCCATCAATCAGTTCCCCGACAGACTCGATTTCGCGATCACCGGTGGCGACCTCGTGATGGATTCGCTCGTGGCCACCCCGGAGCGCATCGCAAAAGAATGGGCCGTTTTTGATGAAGGACTACGAGATCTGCGCATCCCTTGCCACCACACCATTGGCAATCACGACATCGGCGGGTGGAGTAAACTGTCCCATCTTCCGAAAGATGCACCTGAGTTTGGAAAATCGCTCTTTATCAAAAAGTTCGGGTACGAGGATGCCTTCCACAGCCACTCCCACCTGGGATGGCACTTCATTCACCTCGACTCCGTTGCTCTCGACACTGAATCCGGGGATTACTACGGCTGGATTGATGAGACCCAAGAACGCTGGCTCAAGGCAGACCTCGAACGTGTCGGAAAAAAAATCCCGATTGTGGTCATCACCCACATCCCTTTCTTCTCCGTTTGGAACCAAATGCACGCCGATCCAAGAAAAGGCGAGAACCCAAAATCATTGGTGAATAACGCCAACCAAATTCGCAAAGTTCTCAACGAGTATAACGTGCGCCTCGTCTTGTGCGGCCACGGCCACGTCGTCGAACGCATCCAACTCGCGCACTTTAACCAAACCACCTTTATCCAGGGTGGCGCCGTTTGCGGCATGTGGTGGAAAGGCCGCGTTGCAGGGAATCCTGAGGGTTTCGGGGTCGTAACTTGTCATCCAGACGGCCGCTTCGAGTTTGATTACCACGACTACGGATGGTCCGCAGTGAAACCCGCCTAGGCCACAAAACACGTTCACCCAGACTCGCGAAAACTCTGCCCGTCGCGTCGCCGCCCCACCCCAAACATCCCCACCTTTTCTTTTGCTCTCCACCCGCGCATCCTGCTGACCTCTCCGACGCATGCTCTCTAATCGCCTTCAACAAATCCTCTCCACAAAACAGGAGGAAATCGCCGTCCTCCGTCCCAAATGGCAACACCTGCGTGCAGCAGCTCTCCAAAGAAACGACTTTCGAAGCCTTCGCTCCGCCCTCGACCTCGGAGAGAACGCCCTCGGCCTCATCGCTGAGGTCAAAAAAGCCAGCCCCTCCGCCGGCATCATCGCGGAATCGTTTCATCCAGATTCCATCGCTCTGGCCTACCAAGACGCAGGCGCACACGCCCTCTCTGTCCTCACCGACGAACAGTACTTCAAGGGGCATCTTAGCTACCTCAAATCCATCCGCGAAAAAGTCGCCATCCCTGTCCTGCGCAAAGACTTTATCATTCATGAGTCCCAAATCGCTGAAGCCGCAGTTGCCGGTGCCGACGCCATCCTCCTCATTGTGGCTGCACTCGATGACGACCGTCTATCGGCTCTCTACGAAGAGGCTTCAATCCTTCAACTCGAATGCCTCGTCGAAGTGCACGACCTCCGCGAACTCGATCGGGCTCTCGACCTCGGAGCCGAAATCATCGGTATCAATAACCGGAACCTCGTCGACTTCACGGTAGATTTAGAAACCACAGCATCCCTGAGTGAACAGGTTCCCGACGACATCATCCTCGTCAGCGAGAGCGGAATCAAAACCGCTGAGGATACTGAGAAAATCCTCACCTGGGGCTGTAACGCCATCCTCGTCGGCGAAACCCTCATGCGAGCGAACGACGTCGCCGCCACCATCGAAGAACTCCTGCACCATCGCAACTGAGGCCTCGTCGCTGGTTGGGTAAAAAGCGGGAAAGTGGCTCGCTTCAAAAACTCACGCTACATCCTTCCAGAAGAAGGAGGCACGAGAATCAACAACAGAAATCATCCTCTTGGCCGCGGCTCCTTGATCCCCAGCACCACGGCCTTCACTACCCAACGATTTCCGTTCCCAAACCCTGATCCGTAAACACGTCAATCAGCAGCGCATGTGGCACACGGCCGTCAATAAAATGTACCTTGCTCACGCCCCGTCGAAGCGCATTCAACGCACTCTCAACCTTCGGCAGCATCCCCCCGCTGAGAACGCCCGTTCGCACTAACTCCTCAATCCTCCCGCGGTCCACCGTCGCCAAAACCGAATCTGGATCAGCCGGGTCACTCAAAATCCCAGGTACATCCGACAAATACATCATTTTTAGCGCACCCAACCGCCCCGCGACGTTTCCAGCCGCAATGTCCGCATTGATGTTCAACGCCTCGCCATTTACACCCGACGCAACCGGAGAAATGACAGGCACTTCACCTCGATCCTGAGCCGCTAAAATCACCTCTAAACGAACCTCATCAACCTCCCCCACAAACCCAAGGTCAATCGACTGCACCCCATCAAACTGCGGCGGTAAACGGTGCCCCTTCATCACCTCCTGTCCGCGAATCCCGCAAGCCTTTCCGCCCAACCCCCTCAGCATGTCAACGATGCTCGGATTAATAACCGTGTTCAGAACCTCCTCCACAATCCCAATCGATACGGAATCAGTCACCCGCAAACCATTCACAAACCGGGCCGCCACACCTGCTTCCTTCATGCGCGAAGTGATCGCCTTCCCTCCTCCGTGAATCACAACAGGACGAATCCCCACGGCAGCAAGGAAAACAATGTCCTGCAACATGTTCCGAACCACCGACTCATCTTCCATCGCACTCCCGCCGTACTTGATGACAAAGGTCTGCCCCGCGTAACGATGGATGTACGGCAACGCTTCCAACAACGGAAGCACCCTCGATGGATCTGCAATCTGTGTGTTCATGT
>JACCEE012361284.1_pt1 | contig 11431 bp, 8 predicted proteins | sample 7449931 | NCBI WGS metagenome assembly JACCEE01 (sample SAMN15323457, study PRJNA562643) | freshwater metagenome | isolation source: river surface water | place: USA:Blue River Watershed | collected 2017-08-19 | reverse complement strand
AGCTTATTGCCCCGGTGATTAAGGATTTGGCCGAAATTGCCGAGAAACTCAATGTTCCGTTTAGGGCGGAGTAGTATCTAATTATTAAAGTATAAAGAAGAGACGTAGCTTTGCTGCGTCTCTTCTTTATTTATTGACAGTGTGGTGTTTTTAGCTATTCGTTGGGACGATCGATAATTGTGATATTCTCTTACCTTCTTATAACTTCCGATAACTTCTTTGTTTAAGAGAACATAATCACCACGTTTTTGGCAAAGAGTTTAACCGCGATGGCCAGCAGAATAATTCCAAAGAACTTGCGAAGGATGAAAATTCCCTCTTGCCCAATAATCTTTTCTACCTTATCTATGGAGCGGAGCACAATGTAAACGAATAGAAGGTTGAGCAGCAGCGCCATTAAAATATTAATTGTAAAGTATTCGGCTCTCAGCGAAAGCAGGGTTGTAATGGCACCCGGTCCGGCAATTAATGGAAAGGCTATGGGAACAATGGTGGCACCCGACGAGCTGTTTTCGTGCTTAAATATCTCTACGCCGAAAATCATTTCGATGGCCAGCACAAAAATCACCAACGAACCGGCCACGGCAAACGACGCGGTGTCGACGCCAAACAGGTTTAGGATCATCTCCCCAACAAACAGGAATGCTATGAATATAAGCAGTGAGATGGATACGGCTTTACCTGACTCAACTGCCTTTCCTTGGTTGCGAAGGCTAACAACAATTGGCACTGAGCCAAGAATATCAATAATGGCAAATAGCACAACAAATGCGCCTCCTATTTCTACTAAGTTCAATCCGAGCATACCTATTTTTGTTTGATAAACGCTAGGGCAAAGGTATAAACAATTTTATAGTTTGCTGGCGCTTTGTCTGCTGCCGAGGTGTGCCACAAACGAAGAAAGCCTCAACAGTTGAGGCTTTCTTCGTTTTAATATTTTTAGATTGAGTTATCCGCGATTCACGTTGGTAGCGTTTGCCTGAGCAGTTGGCATAACAACCATTTCGTTGATATTTACGTGTGACGGACGGTTTAGCACGAAGAGAATAGTTTCAGCAATATCTTCGGCAAAAAGAGGTGTAAATCCTTGGTAGGTCATCTTTGCGCGCTCATCGTCGCCCTTAAACCTTACATTGGAGAACTCTGTCTCAACCATGCCGGGTCGAATACCTGTAACCTTAATCCCGTGCTTAAGCATATCAATGCGCATGCCTTTTGTTAAGGCCTCCACTGCATGCTTTGACGCGCAGTAAACGTTACCGTTTTCGTAAACTTCAGTGCCGGCAATAGACCCTATGTTTATGATATGACCACTTCCTCTCTCAATCATTAAGGGTGCAACGGCCCTTGTAATGTATAGAAGCCCTTTTACGTTGGTGTCAATCATTCTTTCCCAGTCATCAACAACACCGTCTTGAATATGGTTAAGGCCAACGGCCAATCCTGCATTGTTAACCAAAACATCTATTTTACGCCAGCGCTCAGGTAGTGCCTCAATAGCTTTTTCAACAGCCTCTTTATCCCTAACATCAAAATTGAGCGCCAAAACTTCTGCCTTATGCTTAATCTCCGCCTCCTTCTTAACCGCGTCCAACGTTTCTGTTCTACGACCGGTAAGAATTAAACTGTAACCGTTTTCTGCCAAAAGCATTGCGGTTGCTTTGCCAATTCCGGATGTGGCTCCGGTAACTAACGCAAGTTTTTTCATTATTTAATTATGTTTTATTGAATTGCTTGTTTTGATAATCAACTAATTAGTTGTTGTAAACTGTCGGTTTTAAACCTGTTCGCCTTAAAAATAATTGCGAGCAAGTTAGCCATATCCCATCGATACTAACGTTTCGGCTACTAAACAAAATCCGACCAACGCTAAAAAGAGTAGACAAAAGTAGAACTAATCCTTGGAAACTAAACCTGTTTTTTAGCATTAGGGAAACAATTGGAGAGATGTTGCGTTTAAAACGCATTCAATTTTTGAATGTATAGGTTGGTGCGCCTCTCTAATTGGTTGTTTTGTTGTGTTATAGCTTAGATGGTCGAAACAATTGTATTGTAGCGTTCAAATTCGCTATATTTGTCGACAAACTAGAATCGCGTTAAATGACTCCTCTAAAATCGCTTAAGGTGCTTTTATCAGAAGTGCAGCTTGCTGATGCTACCCAGGAAAAACTTATGCAGCTTATGGCCGAGCAAGAGGATGAGTTGGCGCGGATAGCAATATTTACACTAGCAATTCAAACAACTATCGAAAGAACAACTCCGCCGCTTTCATATTGCAGCATTGGCAATGGTTGGTATGCATCGCTTCAGCAGTCGGTAGCATTTTCCAACGGAAAGCCACTTGTCGATGGGTTGGAGCGTATTTCGGATGGGTTTTGGCATTTGGCCGTTAATGGATTTAAGCCAACCGCCTATGCGCATTGGCTTGTTACTTCCGATGCAGCAATAAATACAGCCACAAGTGATGCAACGCTTACGTTGAGTCAATTTACTCAAGGTTTGGGAATTCCAATGGTTGAAGGTGGTGTAATAATCTCTTCCGATCTCGATGCTGAACCATTTGTAAGTTCCACCGTCGTAGGTGTTCGAAAAGGAATTGAGTGCAAGCGACCGCTTGTTGCAGGCCAAAGGGTATTTATGTTTGGAGACACTACCTTGCCCGAGTTTTATAGCAAGGAGGCAGGTGTTCTAGCACGATCTTTTAGCTTTAAATCGCAAGCTGTATCAGCATCGAAGGGGTTGTTCGCCAAGCAAATAGATTTTGCGTTGGGCGATCTGTTTAGGGCAGATCTAATTGAAGATGTTGAGCCTTTAACTACTCTTGGCTTATTGCGGGCAGCGATTGTCTTGTCTAAACGATGGCGTTTAGGCGTTAGCCTCGATTTAGTGAAAGTATTAAAGGGAGTAACCGGTTGTTCTTCCTCCGAGATTTTGGTTTCAGAAACGTTGAATAGGCTGCTAGCTGTTTGCCCTGCAGGTAAGGAGGCTATTTTTGAAGCAGTGCTCGAAAAATGGGATATCCCGTATGCCTGTATTGGTGAGGTATTATCTGAAGAGGTTGTAAGTGTTAAGGGGCTTAAAGGAGAATCTCTGGAGGTTTCCATCGATCTTAGCAAGGAGTTTGAGTCGGAAGAGTTGTATTCCGAAAAAATTTCATTGCCCACATTTGTTAAGCACGATTTTATTGAAGATTCTGACGATATAGAATTAAAAGAAGCAATAGAACTTACCCTTTCGAGTAGTAGTTTTGCTCCAAAGTTGTGGTTTAAGGAACAGTTTGACCAGAGCCTTCACGGTGGACCTAATCTAAGTAATCCTTCGGATGCGGGTATTAATATCCTCAGAAGTTTAAATAAAAGTATCGCTATTGCTCAGGTTCTAAATCCACGGCTATCGCAAATCGATCAAGAGCGAGCGCTTATACTTAATTTTGCAGAGGCCACAAGAAAGGTGATCTGTTCAGGTGCAGTTCCCTTGCAGGCCACATTTGTGCCGGCAGTTTTTGGTTGTAATGCGGCACACCTAAATATCGTTGCTAGACTCAGCCAAGTATTTGAAACGGTCGCAACTAAGTGGGGCGTTATTGCTTCGTCACAAATGGCGTTTATTAAGGAGAGTGATAACGAGAACTACGAAATTCTTCCATCCATAGCGGTCTTGGGTATTGTAGATGGTCCATCACCATTGGCACGCACCTTTATGGAGAAGGGTGATATGATTTACCTTTTGGGTAATCCAGCCCTCTCGTTAAGCGGAAGCGAGTTGGAAAAATCGCTGGGATTAGAGCAAAAGCATGAGCTCCCTTTTTTCGATATTAACCAAGAGTTCAGCCTACAAAAAGCTATTCATAAACTTTTTCATCTGGGTATTTTAAGTTCCGCTCATAGCGTTGGACGAGGTGGCATTTTTACTTCACTCATCGAATGTGGACACGCTAATGGCTTAGGTTTCGATATTACTACTGATTCTGAAATTTCTCCAAATGTGTTTTTGTTTGGCGAAGCCCCTGGAATGGCTGTGGTTACAGTAACTCCGGCGCGCGAGGTTCAGTTTATTGATTTTATGGTTGCCCAAAAGCAAAACTTTCGAACACTTGGTCACGTTACTAAGGCCGAAGTGAGAATCGACGATATCTCCTACGGGTTTATCTACGATCTCCGAAAGTTATTTGTATAGTTTCTTCAGACACAAAATAATATTTAGATACCAAATATGGCAGATAAAGAAAAGGTTGTTGGCATGTTTAATAGTATTGCTCCAACCTATGATTTTTTAAACCACTTCTTATCATTAAACATCGATAAAGTCTGGCGTAGAAAGCTTGTAAAACTAGTTGCTCCTTACAAACCCGAGCGGATATTGGATGTTGCATCCGGTACCGGTGATTTAGCCATTGCCTTAAATAAATTAAAACCTAGCGGAATTGTTGGGGTTGATATTTCAGAAGGGATGCTAGAGGTTGGCCGTAAGAAGATTGCACGCAAGGGGTTGAGTAATGTCATAACGTTGCTTTATGGTGACTCTGAAAACCTCCCTTTTCCAACAAACTCATTTAATGCGGTTACTGTTTCATTTGGGGTGAGGAATTTTGCTCACCTCGATATTGGGTTATCGGATATGTGCCGAGTGTTGAAACCGGGAGGCGTTGTTGCTGTTTTGGAGTTTTCGATGCCGCGCCGTTTTCCGGTTGTACAGCTTTACAAGTTCTACTTCTTAAAAATGCTGCCATTCTTTGGTAAAATGTTTTCGGGGCATAGCGATGCGTACACCTACTTGCCGGAATCGGTACTACAATTTCCGAGTGGCGAAAAGTTTCTAAAGCTAATGGAAGATGCTGGTTTTTCAAACGTTAAGGAGAAACGTCTAAGCTTTGGAATTGCCTCGATTTATACCGGTGAGAAGTTAGTTAAAGCTAAACGGCAATAAATATTGGCAATTACCGTTTTGAAGAAGCAATTTCAAACCATGCGAATAATAAAGTCCATACTTCTACTTTTCTTGCTGGCGCTTGCCTCCCTAAACGGGATGTCCCAAAAGTTAGGAAAGCCTTTGACTCAACTTGAATATGACTATGGAAAACCGTTGCACTTCGGTTTTTCCCTAGGCTTTAGCTTTATGGATTTTACCATAAAGAATAACGGGATACCTCAGGTGCTCGGTGACAAGGTCGGCGATACAACTGCTCTTTGGGCTGATGTTAGTGGCATGGTTCCCGGTTTCAACGTAAACATTGTAACCGATTTACGCCTAAACGAATACTTTAGCCTTCGTTTCTTGCCGGGACTCTCATTTGGTCAGCGCGATTTAAAATACTATGAGCCAAGTGGAAAACTTCGGACGGTAATGAATTTGGAGTCATCTTTTATTGAACTACCATTCTCCATTAAGTATAAGGCTAAGCGTTCCGGCGATATTCGTCCATATCTTATTGGTGGTATTAATCCTCGATTTGATGTGGCTGCATACAAAAAGCTCAACAACAAGGAGGGAATTTACGTTAGGCTCAACAGCTATGACGTTTACTATGAGTTTGGTGCCGGATTGGATTTTTATCTCAACTACTTTAAGTTTTCGTTGGAACTTAAGTATTCTGCCGGACTGTTCAACGTGCTTTCTCCTGATTTGGTTGAGGGTGGCGAGAGTTACGTGAAGTCTATTGATAAGATTAACTCCCAGATATTTGTTATTGCGTTCCATTTCGAATAAACAAAGAAATGCCCATTGAACTATCTCTCTCATTAAGCCCTAGGCAGGCTTCAGAGGAGGCTTTACTGAAAGCAGCTGTTGCTGATAAATTAAAGGTTTCAACTACCGAAATATCCGGAATTCGGATAGTAAGAAAATCTATTGATGCCCGCAGTCGGCAAATTAAGGTAAACCTTGGTTTAAACGTCTTTGTGAACGAAGCGTTGCCACAGATTCCCTATACACCGTTAAAGTTTAAAAATGTTGCATCTGCACAACCTGTTATTATTGTGGGATCAGGACCTGCCGGCTTATTTGCAGCGCTAAGGGCAATTGAGCATGGTTTTCGACCAATAATTCTGGAGCGAGGCAAAGATGTAAGTTCGCGTAAACGGGATATTGCAAGCTTAAACCGGAACTTGGGGTTAGACCCTGATTCCAACTATGCTTTTGGCGAGGGTGGTGCAGGTACATTTTCGGATGGGAAGCTTTACACTCGCTCCAAGAAACGGGGCGATATCACTACGGTGCTTCATATATTTCACCAATTTGGAGCACAGGATAGCATTCTTTACGATGCTCATCCACATATTGGTACAAACGTCCTTCCTCGGGTGGTAACAGCAATTCGGCAGGCAATTATCGATGCAGGAGGAGAGGTTTTATTTGGAAAGCGCGTCGACGATATTTTGGTTGTTGGTAATCGGATTGCCGGTGTGGCTTGTGGCAGTGAAACTTATAAAGCCAATGCAGTAATTTTAGCCACCGGGCACTCTGCTCGAGACATCTATCACTTGCTATATAATAAAGGTATTGCTGTAGAGTCGAAGCCGTTTGCAATGGGGGTTCGCGTTGAGCATCCTCAAGGGCTGATTGATTCAATCCAGTATCATATGCCTTCGAGAGGTGAGTATTTACCTGCAGCCTCATACTCTTTAGTTCAACAGGTGGAAGGGAGAGGCGTTTACTCATTTTGCATGTGTCCGGGTGGATTTATTGTTCCAGCAGCCTCGGCACCAGACGAAGTGGTTGTTAATGGTATGTCGCCTAGCGAAAGAAATTCGAAATTTGCAAATTCAGGGATAGTTGTTGAAATACGAGAAGAAGACTTACTCGGCTACAATAGCCATGGTGCTCTTGGTGGATTAGCTATGCAATCGCAACTTGAGAAGAAGGCTTTTGAACATGGAGGGAGAGGCCAGACGGCTCCCGCCCAACGGCTTGCTGACTTTGTTGCGGGTAAGGTTTCGACCAGTTTACCTTCTTGTTCCTATCATCCCGGGTTGACCTCAAGTTCAATGCACGAATGGCTCCCGCAACATATTGGAACGCGACTACGTGAAGGCTTTAAGGCATTTGACGGTAAGATGCGCGGATTTTTAACCAATGAAGCACTTATTCTGGGTGTAGAGTCTCGAACATCTTCACCGGTAAGAATTCCAAGAGATGAAAACACCCTTATGCACATTAAAATAGAGGGACTCTTCCCTTGTGGTGAAGGAGCTGGATATGCCGGTGGGATTACCTCTTCGGCAATGGATGGACAGCAATGTGCCGATGCTGCTTCGCGTTGGCTTAAGCGGTAGGATTACCTCTTCGAAACTCAGAAAGAACAATGGCCGTGGCAGTTGCTACATTAAGCGATTCGGCTCCTGCTTCTTCTTTTGCAAATGATGGTATTGTAATTTTATTAGAGATAAACTTCTCTACAACCGATGAAATGCCATTACCTTCGTTGCCCATTACAATTATTCCGTTCTTTGGCAGCTGGCTATTGTATATGTTTTTTCCTTCGAGATAGGTTCCGAAAATTGGAACACCGTTCGATTGCATGGCCTCTAGAAAAGAAGACAAGTTGGTATAGTGAACTTTTACCTTTGCAAGCGCACCCATGCTAGCTTGGACAACCTTAGGATTGAAACAGTCGGCGGTATCAACCGAGCAAACAAGGTTGGAAACGCCAAACCATACGCAGAGCCTGATGATGGTGCCAAGGTTTCCAGGATCCTGAATTCCATCGAGTGCTACTAACAGCTGGTTTTCTAGTTGCGAGAAATTTAGGTTTTGCTCCGGTATTTTGAAAACAGCTAATGCTGAAGATGGATTGGTTAAACCTGAAATCCTTGCCATTTCAACTGTTGATACTATTGTTGTTTTCGGATTTTTTGTCAGTCTTTCATGGTTACCTTCTGTTTCCACAACGCAAATGTAAACAGGTGTTAATCCGGCTGTAATCAGTTCTACAACTAACTTTTCGCCTTCTGCAACAAAGAGGTTCTCTTCTTGCCTGTATTTCTTTTGCTTCAGCGAAGCAATTAATTTTATTTGGTTCTTTGTCAGCATCTGGTTTTATTATTCTTCAAAGTTACAAAATCTATCGTTCTCTATGGATAGATGTTGTTTCTTTGGTAATTGGTTGAAATATGTAATACTCGTTGGTAAGTAACTATTATGCGGTTGCTCTCCAAGGATTTTTTTTTATACTTTAGTCTAAATTTTTCACAATGCACTTCACCCCTTGGAATAAGTTGACTTTCCTTATTGCTTTGGTAGCAATAGCCTCATCATGTTCCACAACCAAGTATGTTCCGGAAGGCAAACACCTACTCAACAAGAGCGAAATTAAGGTCGAAGGGAGTGGACTTACAGCGGATGATATATCTTCTTACACAAAGCAAAAGCCAAATAAACGAATCTTCTTTGTTCGGTTTCACCTAGGGTTATACAACCTCTCTTCTCCCAGCAAAAAGCGCTGGCCTCACAGCTGGTTACGAAGAATTGGTGAAGAACCGGTGATTTTCGACGACTATATGCACAAGCGAAGTGTTGAGCAGGTTGGCCTATTTCTGAATAGTAAAGGGTATTATAATTTTGAACTAAGCGATACCGTAATTTATAGTAGTAATAAAAAGGTGAGCGAGTCCTTCTTTGTCAAACTCAATCACCCTTATACTATCGATTCTGTATACTATACTGTACCCGACACACTTCTTTTATCAAAGGTGGTTGCTTCTATACCAAACTCCTTGCTTCAGAAAGGTATCTCCTTCGATAAGGATATTCTAGAGGAGGAGCGTGGGCGAATATCTTCAGTTCTTAGGAATCAAGGATATTACCAATTCAACAAGAACTTTATAACATTTGTAGCCGATACAACTCTTGGAAATAAAGGCGTTGCCTTGGAGGTTAAGATTGCTAACTTTCCTGAGAAAACCTATGATGGAAAGATAAATAGAGTGCCTCACCAGGTATATAGAATTAAGGAAGTAAAAGTATATCCTTCATACGACGGGGTGAAAGCAATTATGGACTCAACCTATTTGCAAGACTATACTGAGTCAGAATATAAGGGAATAAAACTCTTCAATCGAGATGGCTTTAAACTCAAATCGAGCACTGTTTATAGAACTAATTATCTTTTTGTGGATAGCCTTTATAGCGAGAAAAACGTCAATAACACTTACAACAACTTCTCTTCTTTAAGGCTGTTTCGGACAATATCATTCCAGTTCGACGAGATAAAGCCGGGATCAAAACCTGCTGAAATCCCTGCTGAACCGCTATTTGATGAAGGTATTGACTCATCAAAGCACAAAGTTAAGGATAGTGCCGCAGTAGAACCTAGCCTTTCTGCTAGCATATTTTTACTTCCCTTTAGTCAGCAAAGCTATACAGTGGAGGTTGAGGGCACTAACTCGTCCGGCGATTATGGTTTTGCAGGGAATTTAACCTATCAGCATAGGAACTTGTTTCATGGTGCCGAAATTTTTGAAACAAAAGTTAAAGGTGCATTTGAGTTTTTAAGAAAGAAGGGTGCAAACTCTTACGGTTCATCTATTGAAACAGGGGTATCTACGGCACTAACTATTCCTCGGTTCTTAATGCCAATTCGTATTGACGATATCCATGCCACTTATAATCCTAAGACTCAGATTTCCGCGTCATATAATTTTCAGCGACGACCGGATTATACTAGAACTGTATTGAACGTTACCTTTGGTTATCGGTGGAATCAAACTAAGCGTATCAGCATGATTGTTAATCCTGTTGACGTAAATATTGTTGATTTACCTGTTATTGAATCTGCTTTTTATGATAGTATAAAGGATATATTTCTTAAGAATAGTTACCAGAATCACATTGTAGCTGGTGCCTCATACTCCATAATTTACAGCAACCGCCAACCTAATAAGGTAGTCAGTTTTACTTCGCTCCGAATCAATGCAGATATGGCAGGGAACCTTCTTCAGGGGGCTAGTATCATATTTAACGAACCGCAACCAGATGGAAATTATGAATTTATGGGAACGCGGTTTGCTCAATATTTAAGATGCGAGGCAAATTACACCTTCAACCAGGTGGTAAACGATGCAAATACCTTTGTGTATCGTTTATTTGTTGGAGTTGGAGTTCCATATGGAAATTCAATGGTGCTACCCATCGAGCGTCAGTTTTTTGCAGGTGGTGCCAATAGCAATAGAGGTTGGCAAGTGCGGTCGTTGGGGCCGGGTTCATACAAAGATGAATCATCAAGCGGTTACCCCACTGCTTCTTCGGATATGAAACTCGAGGCAAACTTCGAGTATCGATTTAAACTATTCTGGAAGTTGGAAGGAGCATATTTTGTGGATGCTGGCAATATATGGGCACTATCGTCTGCCGATACTCGGATTGGTGCAGCTTTCGACTTAAAGCGATTTTATAAGGAAATTGCTGTTGGAACAGGTCTTGGTCTTCGCTTCAATTTTGGCTTCTTTATTTTCCGTATCGATTCTGGTCTTAAGGTATACGATCCGGCAAAGGACATTGCCAACCGTGTAGTGCTAGGAAGCCATCCTCTTGTTTTCGACGATTTTGCGTTCCATTTTGGAATAAACTATCCTTTCTAAGAAAAAAATAGGTTGGTAGGTAAAATATTTCGTACATTTGGGTAAATCAACCCATATATTGCCATGTCTTACAGTAAGATTGTAGAACTTCTAGGAGATAAGGCATCCTACCTTCTAGATCACCAGTGCAAAACCATTGATAAGGCTAACCTTCATCAACCGGGATCGGATTTTGTTGATCGAATAGTGGCTCTTAGCAATCGCACTCCGCAAGTTATGAGGAATATGCAGACTCTTTTTAGCCACGGAAGGCTAAGTGGAACAGGATATCTCTCTATTTTACCGGTGGATCAAGGGATTGAGCATACAGCTGGAGCTTCTTTTGCTCCTAATCCGATCTACTTCGATCCTGAAAACATAGTTAAATTGGCTGTCGAAGGCGGTGCAAATGCTGTGGCGTCTACTTTCGGGGTGCTGGCTGCTTGTTCTCGCAAGTATGCCCACAAAATCCCTTTTATTGTTAAGCTCAACCATAACGAGCTACTTACTTATCCAAATAAGTATGATCAAATTATGTTTGGGTCGGTCGATGAAGCATGGAACCTTGGCGCTACCGCTGTTGGAGCTACTATCTATTTTGGGTCGGAAGAGTCGAACAGGCAAATTGTGGATGTGGCAGAGGCGTTTGAGCGAGCCCATGAACTTGGCATGGTTACAGTGCTTTGGTGCTATCTTCGAAACAATGCGTTTAATAAGGATGGAGAAGATTACCATGTGGCAGCAGATTTGACAAGTCAGGCCAACCATTTGGGGGTAACTATTCAAGCCGATATTATTAAACAGAAACTTCCCGAAAATAATGGTGGTTTTAAGGCTGTAGGCTTTGGAAAAACTTCTGAGAAGGTTTACTCCCAGCT
>JACCEE011710293.1_pt1 | contig 11436 bp, 4 predicted proteins | sample 7449931 | NCBI WGS metagenome assembly JACCEE01 (sample SAMN15323457, study PRJNA562643) | freshwater metagenome | isolation source: river surface water | place: USA:Blue River Watershed | collected 2017-08-19 | reverse complement strand
GGACACCACCGCCGGGACCTATACGGTTGAGCAGAACGCTCCTCTGATGCATCCCGAAGGTCTGAACGAGAACAACCAGAACTTCAATGTGACTTACCAGATCACGGACAGTGATGGCGATACGGCTGCGGGTCAGCTCGCCATCACCGTCAACGACGACAGCCCCACTGTCTCTGAGAACCTGATGGTGGTACTGGACGATGATGCCTTAGCGGGCGGTAATCCGAACGGGGTCGACGATATAGCCCCTGACACCCAGAATGCCACTGGCAGTTTGGGCTACAGCTACGGTGCTGATGGTGGCTCCATGACCTGGCTGGACTCTGGTGCACCCGATGGCTTCACCTACGTGGTCGATGGCAACCAGCTGTTCATCGAGCAGGGTGAGACCACGGTCATGACGCTGACCCTGGACACCACCACCGGGGCCTACACCGTGGAGCAGAACGCTCCCTTGATGCACCCCGAAGGTCTGAACGAGAACAACCAGAACTTCAACGTGACTTACCAGGTCACGGACAGTGATGGCGACACGGCTGCAGGTCAGCTCGCCATCACCGTTAACGATGACACGCCCACTGTCTCCGAGAACCTGATGGTGATTCTGGACGATGATGCACTGCCCAATGGCAATCCTGGCGGCGTGAACGACCTCAGTCCTGACACTGAGAACGCGACTGGTACCCTAGGCTACAGCTATGGTGCTGATGGTGGATCAATAACTTGGCTCACCACGGGTTCTCCAGATGGCTTCACCTACGTGGTCGATGGCAACCAGCTGTTCATTGAGCAGGGTGAGACCACGGTCATGACGTTGACCCTGGACACCACATCTGGTGCTTACACCGTGGAGCAGAACGCTCCCTTGATGCACCCCGAAGGTCTGAACGAGAACAATCAGAACTTCAACGTGACCTATCAGGTCACGGACAGTGATGGCGACACGGCTGCAGGTCAGCTCGCCATCACCGTCAATGACGACACGCCTACCGTCTCCGAGAACTTGGTGGTTCATCTTGACGATAACGCCATGCCAGGCGCCAATCCGGTTGGAAATGAAGGCATACCCCCCGATATCCAAAACACCACTGGCACGCTGTCGCACAGCTACGGAGCTGATGGAGGTGCTATTACTTGGATCACCACCGGTTCGCCTGAAGGCTTCGTCTACCAATCGGATGGCAACAACCTGCTGATTCGGCAAGGAGAAGTCACCGTTATCACGTTGTCACTTGATACTGCAACTGGGGAATACCTGACCGTACAACATGTCGCGATCATGAATGAGCCCATTCCCGGTGAGAACAGCCAGGATTTCCAGGTCCACTACAGCGTGACCGACAGCGATGGTGATATTTCCACTGGCCAACTGGCCATCACCGTCAAAGACGACACCCCCCACGGTTCCTTCAACGAAATCAATCTGCTTGACGACGATGCATTGGCCGGGGGTAATCCAGGTGGCATTGGAGACGTGGCACCTGACACCGCTTTTACCACCGGCAATCTTGACTTTGCCTTCGGTGCCGATGGTGGATCGATTGCCTGGCTGACCACTGGCGCGCCTGACGGCTTCAGCTATGAAGCCGATGGCACCAGCCTGCTGGTCAAGCAGGCGGGCACGCTGGTTCTCACGCTGACGCTTGATCCGGTCAGCGCTGCCTACACGGTGGTTCAAAATTCCGCTATTCAGCATGTGCCAGGCTTGGATGAAAACAGCCAAGCCTTCACCATGAACTACAACGTATTGGACAATGACGGCGACTCGGCCATTGGTCAGTTCTATATCACCGTGAACGATGACACGGCCACGGTAGGCGAGAACTTGATGGTTCATCTTGACGATGATGCCCTGCCGGGTGGCAATCCGGTCGGAAATGAAGGCATCCCCCCCGATGTCCAAAACACCAGCGGAACGCTGGCCCATAGCTACGGCGCCGATGGTGGCACGATTGCTTGGGCCACCACCGGTGCACCGGATGGCTTCAGCTACCAGGCCGATGGCAGCAGCTTGCTGATCCGCCAGGGCGATACCACCGTCATCACGCTGTCACTTGACACCGCAACGGGCGACTACCTCGCCACACAAAATGCGGCGTTGATCAACGTATCCGGTCTTGGTGAGAACAACCAGGACTTCCAGGTCTACTACAACGTGACAGACGGCGATGGCGACATCACCACAGGCCAGCTGGCCATCACCGTCAATGACGACACGCCCCACGGCTCCTTCAACGAGGTCAACCTGCTTGACGACGATGCGCTGGCTGGGGGGAATCCGGGCGGCATTGGAGACGTGGTACCTGACACCGCTTTTGCCACCGGCAATCTCGACTTTGCCTTCGGTGCCGATGGGGGGTCGATTGCCTGGCTGACCACTGGTGCGCCTGACGGCTTCACTTACGAAGCCGATGGCACCAGCCTGCTGGTCAAGCAGGCGGGCACGCTGGTGCTCACGCTGACGCTTGATCCGGTCAGCGCTGCCTACACAGTGGTTCAAAATTCTGCCATTCAACATGTGTCAGGATTGGATGAGAACAGCCAGGCTTTCACCATGAACTACAACGTGCTGGACAATGATGGCGACCCAGCCATCGGTCAGTTCTACATCACCGTGAATGACGACACGCCCGTGGTCACACAGGTGAACGATGTCTGGTTTCAAAATACAGACAATCCGGTTCCCGGCGGCGACAGCCAGTTTGACTATTCCATCGGGGCAGACAAGCGATCGACATTCAGCAACGTGGACTCTGATTTTTCCATGTTCAGCTTGAAAGGTGAAGTGGGTATCAATTCCATCACGAATACCCACATCACTTGGTATGCCGAAGACACCACTTCAGCCGTGTTCCGGTTTGATTTCGACTATCAGCCCAACGAAGCGTCCCCTAGCACGGCGCATGCCATGGGTACGCTTATGTTTGACAAGGCAGAGGGGACCTACCACATCAACCTGGACCAATATATCCAGGGATTCAACATCCTCACCACCTCATCGGCACTGTCAATCACAGGGTATGAAGCTAACTCCACACAAGTCGATAAAACACAACCCGCGGTGAGTGTGGCTCAACTGAGCGACGGGGCATACGTTCAATTCACCAGCGCGTCTGAATCTGGAGGCGGCACCGGCGATAACAACTTGCAGGTCAATGGCGTCGATGGGGATAGCAGTCACTGGGCAGCTGGCGAGTTGTTCTCGCAATCCGCAGGGTGGGTCAGCATTTCCAATCTGTCTAACGGTGTGAATGGCGACACCATGCAAAAAGGTGAGGTTTTGAACCTGAGTCTTTTTGACTTCAATCCCTATGGCAACCTCAATGCGTCGCCCAATGCAGGTGCCAGTGGCATGTTCCTGAAGTTGGACGGCATTGGATCGGAAGATCTGGTGGTGGTGTTGAAACTGGTGGACACTGAGACACTGGAGGATACAACCCGGGCCTTGATCATTGACAACAGTGACATTCTGAAACTTGGCAATGTGCTAACACCTGACTACCACATCGTGCTGGACAACAACGATGGAGCGGTCATCATTGAAAGCAATGACTTCAACGGGGTGGGCGAGCACTTTGTGATGACTGGGGCACAAATCCTGACCTCGACTGAAGGCATCACCGGGTCGGCGCTGAATTTCAATTCACAAACGGGGATTTCAGGGGCTAGCACCACAGCGCAAGACTTTGACAGCACCACCACAGATGGCGATGTGATCAAGATCTCTGACATTGGCATCATGACCAACCAGACCTCGACGCTGGATTCGCATCTGGAGTTCAAATTTGCCATCAAAGATGCTGACCTGGACGCGACGCCAACGCAAACACTCAATGCCTACATTGCCGGCAGTGATGTCAATCCCCTCGCCACCTTGATGTAAACCCTGCATCCAAACTTAGAACCAGTCTGTTCGGGAGCGGCCATCTGGCCGCTCTTTTTTTGACAGGAATGGGTATGTCTGTTCACTGTTTCAGGGGATATCCCAACCCTCCGATGGCTTCTAAGCTCACCCTGGTCGTCACACCTGGGTGACGTTGCCTAGAGGAATTGAAACTGCCGTGAACCATTTGTCTAGATCCCCTTGGTTGCGCTGTGCGGCGCTGTCGTTCACCAGCATGGTGCTGACAAGCGTTTCTGCGCAAAACATGCCCGCATCTGTCCACAAGGTGCTGGAGCGTTATCCCGCCGTGGGCGCATCAATGGCGCGGATCGAATCAGCACAGGCCGATATCCAGCGGGCCCAAGGGGCGCATTGGCCTCAATTCTCATGGTCTGGCACTTACAGCCAGTACCACGAAAGCACCCTGGTGAATAACTGGATTCAGTCGCCCACGGTGAACATGAACCTGTGGTCAGGATTCAAGATTCAGTCCGATGTGGAGCGAGCACAGGCCACGACGCAAGCACGGCGCGAGCAATACCGAATGACGCGAGACGACATCAGTCTGCTGGCGACCGAAAGCTATCTGGGCTGGGCGCTGCAGAAAAATCTGGTTGCTTTGGCCATGGCCAATCTGGCGACGCACCAGAAAATTTTGGCCGACTACCAGGCCATCGTGCAGATCGATCCCGGACGTCGCATTGACATGAACCAAGCGCAGGTTCGACATGACAACGCCGAGTTGTCAGTCATTCAACGCCAATCAGACCTCAAAAATGCCGAGCTTCGACTCAAACGCTTGCTGCTGACGGACCTTCCTGAGGAGCCGAGCGGACTGGATGCGTTGAAGCAGAGGATTCCCAGCTCGGTGGCTGACGCTCTAGACAGCTTGAACAAGGATCATCCGGTCATGGCCAATTGGAAGGCTCAGTTGGCAGCGGCCCGTGCTGGCGTGAGCTTCGCGAGGTCACAGTACTCACCGACAGCCCAGGTGAGTTATGGCCGACAAACCTACCCAGGAATTGCCCAAGGCGTGTACATCACGCAACTGATCTTGAACGTTCCGATTTGGGACGGGGGGTCAACTGCTGGGGCTGTCAAAACCGCCCAAGCGAATCTTGATGCCATCGAGTTCAGCCAGGAGGAGTCCCGGCTGGTCTTGTCAGAAAAAATACATTCTGTGTGGACAGAGTGGAAATCCGCGACCGATCGGCACCAGCTCAGCCAGACACAGATCAACACCGGAAAAAATTTAGTTGAGGGCTATTGGTTGCAGTTCAGGGTGGGCCGGCGCACGTTGCTGGATTTGCTGAACGTGCAAAGTGATCTGTACAACTACCAGATCAATGACGCCATGGCACAACACGAAATTCGACTGGGTCAGGCGCGTCTCTTGGCTGCCATGGGGACATTGGCCCAAACCTACGACCGCGCGGCGGTCGGCATGCAAACGTCCGCGCTCCATGCTGCAGAGAACCCAATGGGGCAACCATGACTGCTGCCCCCCCCCGCGTGGATGATCCCTTGTTGACTTGTCTGGCGCTGATGTCCAAATTGATCGGGCGAGAAACCCATGTCAACACCCTGCGAGCTGGATTTGCGGTGGACGAGCAGGGCTGCATTCCTGAAGAGGCCTATCCCGATGTAGCCCGCCAGCACGGTATGCAAGCCCAATGGACCCGGGTCGGTCTGGAACACATTCCCCCCTATGCATTTCCCGTGATTTTGAGCTTGCGTCACGACCAGAGTTGCGTCCTGCTGTCGGTGCAAGACAAGTTGGCAGAGGTCTTGCGCCCCCAGACGGGACATGAGGTGGCCATGGTGCCCATGCAGGAACTTGCGCGGGAGTATTTGGGCAAAAGCTTGATGGTGACCGCTTTGCCCACACGGAGTGAGGCCCAATTGTTGGCCTACAAAGGGGAGGCCTTTCATTGGTTTTGGGGGACCTTGTGGCGCTTCAAGGGGTTTTACCTGGAATCCATGCTGGCCACCGTGGTGGCCAACCTGCTGACCTTGTCGCTGGTGTTCTTCACGCTGAATGTGTATGACCGCGTGGTGCCTACGTTGGCTTACACCTCTTTGTGGACATTGGCCATTGGCACGTCGGTCGCGATCTTCTTTGAATTCTTGATGCGTTGGGTCAAAGCGCGGCTGGTGGATCTGGGGGGGAGAAAAGCCGACACCATGCTCAACGCTGCCCTCTTGCGCGAAATCATGTCGATTCGTCTTGAAAATCGTCCTCAATCCATCGGGATATTTGCCAGCTCCATGCGCGATTTCGAGGCACTTCGGGACTTCTTTTCGTCGGCATCCCTGGTGTTGATTGCCGATCTGCCATTTCTGCTGTTATTTCTGGTGGTGATCGGCCTGATCGGTGGGCCGCTTGTCTTGGTGCCAGCTGCAGCGGTCCCTTTGTTGATTCTCATTGGCCTGTGGGCTCAGCGCCCTCTGATGCGGGCCATGCGTCGCAACATGAGGGAATCCGGCGAGAAGCAAAGTGTGTTGGTGGAGTCGTTGCTGAATCTGGAAATTCTCAAAGCCCACAATGCAGAAGGGTATCTACAAAAACGCTGGGAGCAAGCCACTGCGGCCACGTCAGAATCCTTCAAGCAGATTCGGTCGCTGACCAACCTCATGCTGGGGCTCACCACGTGGACAGGTCAAATGGTGAACGTGGTGATGGTGGTCATGGGCGTTTACCTCATTGGCAGCCAACAGTTGACCTTGGGCGCCTTGATCGCTTGTGTGATCCTGGCGGGTCGTGTCATCAGCCCGCTGGGCAGCATCATGGGCTTGGCTGCACGGTATCAGCAGGCGCGCTCCTCACTGGATACGCTCAATGGCTTGATGCAGCGCCCCCGTGATCGGCATATTCATCGTCGCTATCTGGTACCGGAGACGATTCTGGGCAATTTGCGTGCAGCAGACATCAGCTTCAGCTACCCAGGTGAAAGTCATCAGCAAGTGCTGCAGCATATTCACCTGAATCTGTCCGCGGGTGAGCATATCGCTGTCTTGGGCAAGGTGGGGAGCGGGAAAAGCACGCTGCTCAGACTTTTGGCAGGTCTTTACACGCCGCAAAGCGGTCATGTGTTTGTGGATGATATCGATCGCGCACAAATCGATCCGGCCGAGTTGCGCAGCAAGATGGGATACCTGGGTCAAGAGGCTCAACTTTTCATGGGAACGTTGCGTGAAAACCTGGTGCTGAATGACAGCTGGATCAGTGACGAGACCCTGATTTCGGTTCTCAAGAAACTGGATCTCTATGGGTTGGTGACTCACCACCCCAAAGGCTTGGACATGTTGCTGACCGAGGCAGGTGGCGGTTTGTCGGGCGGGCAGCGCCAATTGCTGGCTGTGGCTCGCTTGATGGTGCGCGAACCTCGCTTGGTCTTCATGGATGAACCGACCTCCCTCATGGATCAAGGCACCGAAAACAAGGTGATCGAGGTGCTGGGCGAATGGTTGAACGGCAGAACCCTGGTGCTGGTGACGCACCGGTTGCAATTGCTGACCTGGGTGAACAAGATCATGGTGCTCGATCAAGGCAAAACCGTTGCCATGGGGCCGCGTGATCAGGTGCTGCGCCAATTGGTGCAAGGCATCCCCAAAGCCACCCCAGACACGAAGACCGCTGCGCAGAACTCCACACCCTCGGGTAATGAAACGCTCAAGGATGTCGCCCAAGCCGCTTGAGCACGGACCACCACCATGAACTCTCGATCCCTTGCACCTCTGACATCCCTGGCCGTCCTTCATGCCCAGACCCTTGAAGACCAGGAGCGCCGAACCAGCCGATGGCTGATATTGATCATTGCGTTGCTTTTGGTGGTCGGATTGGTGTGGGCGGCTTTGTTCAAAATTGAAGAGGTCACCAAAGGCGTGGGCAAGGTGATTCCAGCCAGCCGTGAGCAGGTGATCCAGAGTCTGGATCCCGGTGTGCTGGCGGATATGCATGTGCGTGAAGGCGATCACGTCACCAAGGGGCAAGTCCTGCTGCGTATCGACGATGTTCGATCAGGGTCGGTGTACCGGGAGGCGCAAGAAAAATGGATGGCCTTGTCGGCGCAGGCTGCACGCTTGCGCGCAGAGGCCTATGGCGCAGGCATGAATTACCCGCACTGGGTGCAACAGCGTCCTGAATTGGTCAAGCGAGAGTCTTTGATCTACCAATCCCGGCGACAAGCGCTCGAAGACGAGTTGGTTGCCATGAAGGAGTCCATGACGCACATTCAACGCGAGATCGCCATCACCGAGCCCTTGGTGGGCCAAGGGGTCTTGTCTGAAGTCGAATTGCTGCGTTTGCGACGTCAACAAGCCGATTTACAAACCAGATTGTCCGAGCGGCAAAATCGATATGCCACAGAAGCCAGCACCGAACTTGCCCGAATTGAATCTGAACTGGCCCAGACACGACAAAATTCTCTTGCACGCGAAGATGCATTCAGGCGCACGGTGATCCGCGCGCCCATGGATGGCATTGTGAAGAACGTACAGGTCACCACGCTGGGGGCCGTGGTCGCGTCCGGTCAAAACATCATGGAAATTGTCCCCGTGCAAGACGCCATGCTGGTTGAGGCCTATGTGAAGCCGTCTGAAATTGCATTCCTGGAGGTCAATCAGCCCGCCACCGTGAAGTTAACGGCGTACGAATTCAGCAAATATGGTGGCCTGGAAGGTGTTGTTGAGCATTTAAGCCCCGATACCCTGAAAGACGAGAGCAAAGTGAAAAGGCCGGGAGAAGCACCCGTGGACCTGGAAGAGGGCTTTTACCGGGTGCTGATTCGCGTCACTGACAAGAGTCTGGAGCGGCATGGCAAAAAAATCCAGACTTTGCCCGGCATGACGGCCTCGATTGAGATCAAAACCGGCGAAAAAACCGTGCTCGAATACCTGTGGCGTCCATTGAAGAATCTTTCACAAGCGCTCAAAGAGCGTTGAAACCCTGGCTTCACACCCAGGCAGGTGACGTGAAAGACACATGATGCTGCCTCCCTATGAATTTGTGATTGTCGGCGCCGGGTTGGCTGGCGCCACAGCGGCTGAAACCCTGCGGCACGAGGGTGCTCAAGGGAGGATTTTGCTGATCTCCGACGAGGCGCATTGGCCCTACCAGCGACCGCCTCTGTCCAAGCGTTTTTTGACGGAGGGCAAGGCTCCAACGCCTGTGGCGTTGTTCAGCGAGGCGACGGTGCGAGAACTGGACATCGAGTTGCGGTTGTCGACCCGTGTCAGCAGCCTGGATCGTCTCGCACATACCCTGTGCACGCACAGGGGGGAATCGGTGGGATACAGCAAATTGTTGATTGCCACTGGGGCTACGCCGGTACGACTGGATTTGCCTGGGAGTGATTTACCCGGTGTGCACTATTTGCACTCGTTGTCGGACGCGCAGGCCTTGCGCACCAGTATCGATGTGTCGCGTCGTGCGGTGGTCATTGGGGGGAGCTTCATTGGTCTGGAGGTCGCTTCCTCACTCAGGCGCCGAGGACTGCAAGTCACCCTACTGGAGCGTGATGAGCTGTTTGGTCAATTGAAAACACCGCTCATCTCACGTTTCTTCCAGCGCTGTTTTGGCGAGCAAGGTGTCGAGGTCTTGGTGGGTGAGACGGCCGTGTCCTTTCTTGGTCATGAACGGGTTGAAGCTGTCGTGACACAAGGAGGTCGAACCTTGCCCTGCGACATGGTGGTGATTGGCGCCGGGGTGGTGCCTTCGCTCGGATTTCTGCAGGGAGGTGACTTGGCGACGGACCAGGGCGTTGTGGTGGATCGGTTCTTGCAGTCCCAGGATCCCGATGTCTTTGCAGCCGGTGATGTGGCGTACTTCTTTGATCCTGTGATCGGCCATCACCACCGTGTGGAGCATTGGGACAATGCGGTCAAGCAAGGACGCTTGGCTGCGCGCAACATGCTGGGAAAGCGGCAGCCCTACCACGAGGTGAGTTACTTTTACAGCCAGGTTTTTGACCTCAGTTTCAACCTGTTGGGGGAGATTGAGGCGTCGTACGAGCGTATTGATCGGGGGTCCCTGCAGGACAAGTCGTTTGCCGCTTTCTACCTGGGCGATGATGTGCCACGGGCCTTGTTTTCGCTGGGGCGCCCCACGCAAGAAGCCCGTCTGGTCGAAACCCTGATCAAGCACCATGTCAATCTGCGGGCCAGCAAATCGAGCCTGTCAGACCCCCAGGCCACCTTGAAGACGATTCCCAACCAGACGCTGCTGATCTTGCAAGGCGGCGGGTCATTTGGTGCGTTTGAGTGTGGTGCTGTCAAAGCACTGGTCGAGGCGAATATTTGTCCCGATATTGTGGCGGGCGTGTCCATCGGTGCCTTCAACGGTGCCATCATCGCCAGCCATCCAGGGCATTCTGTCGCGGCCCTGGAGGCGTTTTGGCACGATGTGTCGATTCCTGGGGTCATGGCGCCGGATGAGTCGATGCGTCGCCTGCTGACCTCTGCTCAGATCGCCTGGTGGGGGGTGCCGCAGTTTTTTGGGCCGCGGTGGCTGCAGGCCCCGACAACACGTGATGAATTTCCCATCCACTGGACCAGCCTGTACGACACGGCCCCTATGCGCAAGCTGCTGCTCAAGTACGTCGATTTCTCACGTCTGAAATCCAGCCCGGTGCGGCTGCTGGTCAGCGCTGTCGAGATTGAAAGCAGCGAATTGGTGTTGTTTGACAGCTATGTGGACGAACTCACACCCGAGCATATCTTGGCCAGCGCAAGCCTGCCCCCCGCGTTTCCCTGGACCTCTGTGAATGGCCGCCATTATTGGGATGGCGGTATTGTCAGCAACTCGCCCCTGGAGCGCGCCATGGAGCGCTGTGGCTCAGCGGGCAAGCGTGTTTTCATTATCGATCTGTTCCCCGGGGAGAGGAGACATATGCCCAACAACCTCCTGGAGGTCATCTCAAGGCGCAACGAAATTGTGTACTCCGAGCGCATACGCAATGATCTGCAAACCCGGCAAACGGTGCGTGACTTTCAAAGTCTGGTGCAGGAGTTGATGGCCGAATTGCCAGCCGAATCAGCCCAGCGGCTACGCCATCAGCCGCGCTTTATTCAGCTGATGGGGGAGGAGGCGCCTACGGTGATTACCCGCATTGTTCGAGAGGGCTGCGAAAACGAACCGTCATCGCCCGAATTTGATTTTTCAAGCCAAACGCTGCAGCAGTTGATCGCGGCGGGATATCGAATGGCACGCCATGCGGTGAAGTCATCCAGTCAGTCGACGCGGTAGAAGGCCATCACGGACCTGTGTCTTGTGGCGAACCGACACCAGCGTCATCCAAGACTACGGTATGAACCTCAGAAGACATGAGGACATGACATGCATGTTGACCGGCAACAACTTCAGCACGATGTGCTCCAGGGATTGGCTGTAGCCCCTTTGGTGAATGCTGAAAAAACGGGTGTGTCGGCGAGTGGGGCTATCTCGTGGACAAGATGCAACACGGTGTCCCTGGCTTGGGAAATTTTTAACCGCAAAAGGGGTTACATGATGAAACGTTCACACCAATGGCTGGTCTGGCTGGGTCTTGGGTTTG
>JACCEE010546146.1_pt1 | contig 11436 bp, 7 predicted proteins | sample 7449931 | NCBI WGS metagenome assembly JACCEE01 (sample SAMN15323457, study PRJNA562643) | freshwater metagenome | isolation source: river surface water | place: USA:Blue River Watershed | collected 2017-08-19 | reverse complement strand
GCTGGGGCGAGACCCACGCGCGCATCATGGCGGACTTCCGGAACCTCGGGGCCTTCCTCGTCCTCGTGCGCGACGGCGCGGACGGTAGCACCGGCGAGGTGACGCTCCGCGCCGACGGGAGCCCGCGACTGCGCTACCGGCCCGGGCCGATGGACACCGAGAACCTCGTCGACGGCATGGCCTCCGCGGCGAGGCTCCACTTCGCGGCGGGCGCCCAGGAGGTGTTCACCTTGCACAGCCGGCCTGTCCGCCTGCGTGATCCCGGCGAGGTGACGACGATCCGGGACGCGGGCTGGGCTCCGAACCGCTGCGGGCTCTTCTCGGCGCACGTCAACGGCACCTGCCGCATCGGGCGTGACCCTCTGCGCGGCGGCGCCACGCCAGAGGGCGAGCGCTGGGGACAGCCGGGGATCTGGGTCGTGGACGGGTCGCTCTTGCCGACCGGCGTGGGCGCGAACCCTCAGGAGACGATCCTCGCGCTCGGCGGGTGGGTGGTGGAGCGGATCTTGGGGGGGTGAAGCGCGCGTAGCCGCGGCGCGGGCCGCTGGCTGCATCGTCGCGACGCGATAGGGTCGCCGTGGAGTGGATGGTAAGATGTCGTTCGTCGTCAGCGTACTCGTCGTGCTTGTTGGCTGCTCGAACCCCTTGGGAGACGCCAGGGACTCCGTGGACGGTGCGGACGATTCACGCGACGGCGATGGCGACGGCTACGAGAGTTGGGCGGACTGCAACGATCGGTCCGTCGAGACCCACCCCGGCGCGCCTGAGCTGCTCAACGGGATCGATGACGACTGCGACGAGGTCGTCGATGAGGGTACCGTGGCGTTCGACGACGACGGTGACGGCGCCAGCGAACAGGAGGGCGACTGCGACGACGCGGACTTCGACGTGCACCCTGGGAGCGCCGAGTCGCCCAACGAGCGTGACGACGACTGTGATGGCGTGGTCGACGAGGACACCGTCAACTTCGACGACGATGGTGACGGCTGGACGGAGCGCGACGGTGACTGCGACGACACACGGGCCGTCCGCTACCCGTCGGCAGGTGAACTCGCGAACGGTCTGGACGACGACTGTGACGGCGTGGTCGACGAAGGCACGGTCAACTTCGACGACGATGGCGACGCCTGGGCCGAGGTGGATGGTGACTGCGACGACGCCGATGTCGACGTCAACCCGGGGATCAACGAGCTGGACTTCACGATCAACCGGCTCACCATCATCTACGAGCCGACCGATTTTCAGGACGACCAGTGGGACTGGGATGGCGATGTGGTGGACTTCTACACCGACAACGCCGCGTGGATCGACCTTCTCGCGGCGTACGCCTCCAACGGCGCTTACTCGCCGGAGCTCGTGGAGACCTTGCTCCCGTACCTCGAAGGGGGCCTGCAGTCCTTGCTCTCGCCCTACGTCACGCCGGACGTGACGCTTGTCCCGTTCGTGTGGGACGGCACGGACTGGACCGAGTACGCGCCGATCGAGAACTACGACGACACGACCTTCGTCGATCTCTACGACCTCCCGCTGTCCTTCCGTACGGCCGACGACCAGCTGGACTTCGACGGCTACGACCGGGACGTCGCCTTCGACGACCCGATGGGCACCATCGGGATCACGGTGCGGGACCTCCGCTACGTCGCGGGGTGTGGCCCGATGGGCTTCGTGCTGACGGATGCGCAGATGGACGCGTACGAGACACGTGTCCGCGCGATCGAGCTCGACGTCGAGCGTCGCTGACGGCTCCTCGCCGGGGTGCTCGCGCATCCCGCGTGGGGGCGCAGGGTGGGTCCGGTAGGGTCAAAAACGAAGAACCCCGGTCCGAAGACCGGGGTTCCGTAAGGTGGTGCGCGAAGAGGGACTTGAACCCTCACAGCCTTTCGGCCACCAGCACCTCAAACTGGCGCGTCTACCATTCCGCCATCCGCGCGCACGTCGACCATGTACCCGATCACCCCTGGAGCGTCAAGGGGCTCCGGCGAGGATCGTGCGCACACAGCCGAGGCCATAGCGGACGGATCTTCGGAACGAGATGCTCTGGACGGTGGCGTCGTAGCGCACGCCCACCGGCCGCTCGGCGATGGGCGCGCCCTGGCGCAGCAGCCCGCAGAGCACCTGCTGGTCGAAGAGGTAGTCGTCCGAGAACGTCGCCAGCGGCAGTGCGCGGAGCGCCGCCGCGGTGAAGGCGCGCGCCCCGGTGTGGAGCTCGCTGTGATGACGACCGTACCGCAGGTTCGCGAGCGTGGTGAGCCCCCGGTTGCCGAGCCTCCGCCACGCGGGGATGACGCTCGGGTCGGCGAGGAAGCGGCTCCCGAGCGCGGCGGCGACGACGTCACCGTCGGGGAGCGCGTCGAGCAGCGCGAGGGTGTCGTCCGTGGCGTACTGGGCGTCGCCGTGGAGCATCGCGACGTGGGTGGCGCCCGCGGCGAGCGCCCTCGCGTAGCCGGACTTCTGGGCGGCGCCGTAGCCGCGGTTCACCGCGTGGCGGACGGCCTCCACCGCGCAGGCGCCCGTGCGCGCGGGCACCTCCAGCGCGGGCTGGCTCCCGTCGTCGACGACGACCACGTGGAGCGCCTCGCCGCGGGCGGCGCTCCAGCGGGCGATGCCGTCCAGCACCACAGGCAGGGTGGCGTGCGCCTGCAGGCAGGGGACGATCACGGCGCGGGTCGACACAGGTCCTCCCAGCGGGCGCGTCGGCGCCACATCGCCCTCAGCATGGCCGGCTCATCGAGGGCCCATTCGGCGCGGTCCATCGCGCGCGCTTCGAGCCAGACCGGTGTCTCCCGGAGGGCGTCCAGCGCCCCGAGCACGGCGGCGCGGCGGGCGCCGTCGGGGACCTTGTCACCGGGGCCGCGACCGGTGGCGGCGAGCGCGGCGAAGAGCGCGTAGCGCGCGAGCGTCCAGGCGGGCAGCGTCGCCACGAGCGGCGCGGGGAGACTCCGAAGCGCGGCACGGACGCGGTTGCGTTCCAGCTGGCGGAGCTTTTCGGCGCCGGTGCGCCCGTAGGAGGCGCCGAGGTGGTGATCCACGAGGGCGTCCGGCACCGGGAGTACGGTGATCCCGCGCCGGAGGAGCCTCAGGGAGAGGTCGAGGTCCTCCGCCCAGGCGCCGAACCGCGCGTCGAAGCCGCCGGTGGCGCTCCAGGCCGCGCGGGGGATCAATGCCGCGGCGCCGCTGAAGGCGCCGGGGACGCCCTGCGGGGGCTGGTCAGGGCCGTTTCGGCCGAGCGCCCAGCAGGCACCGTCAAGGAACAAGCCGTGGCCGACGTTGTCGAGGCGCGAGGGATCCTGCGCGAGGCGGATCCTCGGCTGGTAGACATGGCCTTCGCCCACCCACGCGGCCTCGAGCGCGGCGAGGCAGCCTTCGTGCAGCACGGTGTCGTCGTTGAGGAGCAACAGCTCGCCGGTCGTGCGCGCGGCGCCCTCGTGGCACGCCCGCGCGTAGCCGGGGTTGTCCGTCAGGACGACGACCGTCGCGCCGTCCGGCAGCGTGGGGACGTGCTCGTTCGGCAGCGTGCGCCCCGCGGCGCTCACCACGACGACGAGCTCGTCGGGGGGCCGTGTCTGCGCGGCGAGGCTCGCCAGGCACGCGGCGAGGAGCCCGTCCGCGCGGTGGGTGACGACGATGGCGGAGAGCCTCGGCATGCCCGGGGGCTAACCGGAGGCACGTCGCGTCGGTGGGTCGCAGCCCTGCGTGGAGCGGAGCTCACCGCCAAAAAACAAAAACCAAAAATCTCACACAAAGGGCGCAGAGAGCACGGCAACGAAGCAGGGACCGGAGGTCTCGCACAGAGGGCGCAGAGAGCACAGAGCAAACTGCAAAGAAGCAGAGACCGGAGGTCTCGCACAGAGGGCGCAGAGAGCACAGCTAAAACAGCAAATTATTGAATTTGTTGTTCTCTGTGAACCTCTGTGTGGCTCTGTGCGAGGCCCTCCCACCGTGCGGTCCAGGGTCCGCGGGGTTGCAGGTCTTGGCGCTCAGCGCGCGACGAGCGCGTCGCTGATGGCGCGGACGATCCGCTGCACGACCATGCGATCCTTGCTGACCAGCGCGTTGTCCCGGGTGCCGGCGGATTCGATGACGACGGCGTAGTCGGGGGTGAACTCGGGGGGGATCTGGATGTCGGCAGGTTCCGCGTTCTGCTTGATGAGGTGGATGCCGGCCAAGGTCAGGACGAAACCCACGCACATGCCCCCGCAGTAGGCGCCGTCCGTCCTCATGACGACGCCCGCCGCGACGGCGAGCGCCATTCCGCCCAGCAGGAAAAAGCCTAGCCGACGATTGCCTGCGCGCTCGGCGGCTTTCTCCGGGAGCGCCGCTGCCGCTGCAACCAGCGCCTCCCGCGCCGCGTTGTGCTCCGCGACCTCCTTCTCGTCATCGCCGACGGACACCGCCGCGACGTTGGCGAGCACGGTCATCTTCTCGTCCACGACGATGCGCTTGTCCGTCACGATGACGCGCACGTTCGCCACCTGGGCGTTGTCGCGGCGCTTCAGCAGGTGCAACCCGGCCACCGGCGCCGCGTTGTTGTACTTCACGATGGGGAACGTCTCGTCCAGAAAGATCTTCTCTTCCGCCATGAACACCTCCGACGCGGCATTCGACCACGACGCCCCCCCCCCGTCAAGCATTCTTGTCGTCATCGGGGCCGCGCCAGGGAGCCGCAGGCCGCCGCAGGCGCAAGCGCCTTGCTCGCCGGTCGGACGCGAGGCCGGAGGAGCCCGACGGCACGTGAAGCGTGCCGGGGCGCCCCTTGTTAGCCTCCCCGCTCCGGAGGCTCCCATGGCGCTCATCGACGTCCCCACCTACGACGACATGCCGCTCCCCACGGCGGACGAGCTGCGCCTGGCTTACGAGGTCTCCGCCCGCTCGCGCAGCACGGAAGAGCACATCGTGCGCCTCGTGAGCCGCGGCGAGGTGAAGTTCGCCATCTGGGGCCCCGGCGAGGAGATCCACGGCACGGCCACGGCCCTCGCGCTCTCCAAGGTGACGTCGCCCGCCACCTTCGGCATCGTGCCCCACTACCGGAGCGGCGCGCTCTGCGCGATGTGGACGCGCCTCCAGGGGTACCGGAACTTCACGCTCGACCTGCTCCGCCAGCAGTTCAGCAAAGACACCGACGCGATGTCGCGCGGTCGCCAGATGGTCTACCACCTCGACATGCGCGAGTTCGGCATCCTGCCCGTGCAGAGCCCCGTCGGCATGCAGCTCGGCAAGGCCGCCGGCTACGCCATGGGCTTCAAGAAGAAGGGCGTGAACAACGCCGTCACGATGGCGATCATCGGCGACGGGTCCACGGCCGAGGGCGACATGCACGACGCGATGAACGCGGCGAGCGTGTGGAGCCTCCCCTACATCACGCTCGTCACGGACAACGGCGTCGCCATCAGCACGCTCCCTGAGGAGGGCCGCGGCATCAAGAGCTTCCGCGACTACGCCGGCAGCTTCGGGACGGCGAGCATCCAGGCCGACGGCCGTGACTTCATGGACGTGTACCAGGCCACCTACCGGGCGGCCCGCTACGCGCGTGACGAGCAGAAGCCCGTCCTCATCCACGTCCACAGCCTGCCGCGCTTCAACGGCCACTCCTCCGCGGCGGACGTCACCTACGACCTGAAGCAGGACGACCCGATCATCCGCTTCGGCGAGAAGCTCGTGGCGGACGGCCTCCTCGGCGAGCGCGACGTCCTGAGGCGCGTCGTCGGCGAGGGGCGTGACTTCTTCGCGCACCACGAGCTCGGCAACGTGATGGGCCGCCAGGACGAGGAGGTCCGCGCCATCCTCGACCAGGTGCGTGCGGAGCCCGAGCCCCCGCCCGAGAGCGTCTTCGAGCACATCCGCAAGCCCTTCCCCGAGATCGCTGAGCCGCCGCAGTCCGGGAGCACGGTCATCACCTACGCGGGCGCGATCCGGGCGGCGATCAACAACATCATCGAGCGCCACAACGGCATGCTCTGGGGTGAGGACGTCGGCCGTCTGGGCGGCGTCATGACCGCCACCGCGGGGCTGAAGAAGAAGTTCCCGGACCGCATCATCGACGCGCCCCTGAACGAGCCCCTCATCGTGGGCCTCGGCTGCGGCGCGGGCCTGCACGAGGACGTCGTCACGCTCCCCGAGGTCCAGTTCGGCGACTACTCGCTCAACTGCCTCCACTGGTTCGTCCACATGGGCAACCTTTACTGGTGCACGAACGGCCGCTCGAACTTCGCGACCATCGTCCGCATGCCGGTCGACCCCTTCGGCGGCGGCGCCGTGTACCACTCCATGAGCGTGGACGGGTACTTCACGCCGGTGCCGGGCCTCACCATCGTCATGCCGTCGACGAGCTTCGACGTGTACGGTCTGCTGATGGCGGCGGCCAAGTACAAGGGCCCGGTCATCTTCCTCGAGCCCAAGTGGATGTACCGCCAGACCCTCGGTCCGGCGTTTCCGGGCGAGCCGACGGACGACGAGGGCAAGCTCGCGCTCAAGAAGGCCCAGATGCGCGCGGAGATCCCCGAGATCGACCCCGATCTGGCCGTGCCGCTCGGGAAGGCCGCGCTCCGCCGCGAGGGCAGCGACGTCACCGTGGTGGCCTGGGGCCGCGCGGTGTGGACGGCCATGCGCGCCGCCGAGGAGCTCGAGAAGCAGGGCGTGAGCCTCGAGGTGATCGACCTCCGTACGCTGGTGCCGCCCGACATGGAGACCGTGTACGCGAGCGTCGCCAAGACCGGCCGACTGCTCGTCGCGGCCGAGGACCGCAACTTCGGCGGCTTCGTGCGCCAGATCCAGGGCGACTGCGTCGAGAAGTTCCCGGGCCTGCCGAGCCGCGGCCTCGGCCAGAAGTACGTGCCCGGCATCGCCCAGTGCCTCGCGCTGGAAGAGGCCACCGTGCTGACCCACGAGGACATCGTTCACGCGGCCCACGAGGTCATCGGCGTGCAGGTCGGGACCAGCCGGACGGTGAAGGTCGAGGTCGCGCCGAGGTACTTTTTGGTGTGAGGGGGGCTACCCCCTGCTGTGAGCCCCGCCTCGATGAGCGTCGGCCCGGCGGCGTCGGTCACGGACAGGGATTGTCCGCCACCACCGCGAGGTCGTTGTCTTCAGCGCACTGCTGGACGCCTGGTGCAACCACGACGAACAGCAGTTCGGACCAAGGCTCCGTTGGCGCGAGGAAGGGACCCACCATGGTGCTGGCACCGCTCGCCAGGCCGTTCACGTGCTGTGACACGACGTCGACACCGCCGGCGGTGACCGCCACGTCGAAGGGTCCGGCGTCGGCGAGGCCCGCGTTGCCGACCTCGACCCAGAAGCCTGCGGCGCCGTAGTCGCACGCCAGTTCGCACACCTGCGGCGCGCGAAGCACGAGGTCGGCGAGCGCACCGTCGTTCATCCCGGTGGCTCGGAAGGAGTTGTGCGTGAGGTACGATGGCAGGAACTCTAGGGGGATAGAAGCGTCGTCGCCGACGTGGTCGATGCTGTAGGCGTACTGGTTCCAGACGGGCCGCGCCGGCATCCACGCGCGAGACGCGGAGCGGATCGCCCGCACGCCGGTCCAGCCCGCGCCGTCATGCTCGGGGTGGGATGTGTTCGAGGCGAGCAGTACCTCCAGGCTCCCATCGCGATCCAGGTCCACTGGCACGGGGTACTCGTGCCACGTGAAGGAGGCGTGCGAGGTGGGGTCGAAGTCCGTCGCGATGGTCGCGAAGCGATCGTCACCGGTCAGGCCATCGAAGACATAAAGACGCTCTTCGTCCGCATACAGGATCTCCGGCCGTCCGTCGCCATCCAGATCCACCGCGGACGCTCCGGTCTGCGACGACGCGTCGTGCGTGGGTGCCTCCCACCGCAGCACGCCGTCGGCGCCCACCAGCACGTAGCGTTCGCGCAGCGCGACCCCGATCTCGGGCTCACCGTCACCGTTCACGTCGACCACCAGCGGCGCGCCGCTGTAGACAGGCGGGTCGAGATCGAGCCATGACATCTCGACCGAACCTCCCACCTCGAGGAGGATCACGCCCCCGTGGCTCATGACGATCTCGGGGGTTCCGTCCAGGTCCAGGTCCGCGATGGCGACGGGCGCGTCCGGGTACGGTGCGGGCATCGCCCAGATGGTCGCTCCAAAGCGATCGTAGACGGCGTGACCGGTGACGACGTCCAGAAACCCGTCCTGGTTCATGTCGGCGATCGCCGGCATGGCGCTGCGCTGGTCGGAGGCCCCGGATCCGAAAGCCCCCAGTCCCTGAAGCGTACCGTCGCTGTCGAAGATGTGGTTGCCCACGACGACCTCCGCGTCTCCGTCATGGTCGAGGTCGGCGATCGCCGGGTAGGCGTGGAGATCCTTGGTGTCCGACGCGGGAACCGGCCCGAGGTAGATGCCCTTCCACTTGAAGGTTCCGTCTGCCTCGAGGCAGACCACGGTGGCCTCCATGGTCGTCACACAGAGATCCGGGCTGCCGTCGCCCTCCAGGTCGCCGATGGCTACGCCTCCGGCTGCGGCGGGTCGGTCGATGATCTCGCCGTCGGGACCCTGGAGGACGGGCAGGTAGAGCTCCTCCTCGCCGGTGTCTCCCCGCAGCACGACGAGCGCGCCCGAGCCGGTGCGCCAGTACGTTTCCGGGTCCCACGCCGTGAACGCCACGCGCGGCACGTCCTCCCCGGTGACGCTGCCGTCGCCGTTGTCGTCCACCATCGGTGCGGCGACAGGGGTCATCATCACCTGCGTGTGGGGGTGGCCCGATCCCGTCCACGCCCAGGCGACTTCGGGGTCGAGCGGCGCTTCCGACGTGGGGCGCATGCACGTGGGATCCACCTCCGGCGCGCTGGGGGACGGCAGTTCGGCTTCGTCGCAGAGGCACTCGGCGATAACCTGCGAGGCATTTTCCGAAACCGTCTCTTGGCCGCAGGCGGCGAGCAGCAACAGCAGCGCACGGTTCATGTCAGCGCCCCGCGCAGGGCCAACCGCCCACGTTCACGACGTTGCCGGTCCCGTCGGGATCGCATTCGTCCAGGGTGTCATCGGGGTCGACGAGGATGGTGAGCGCGCTCCCCCACGCTTCGGGTGTCAGCGAGAAGGTGACATAGGTGCTCGCGCCCGGCGCGAGCGAGGGCACCACGGCGCTGATGGCCCCGCCGGCGTCGTTGACCGCGCGCACCTCCAGGTTGACGGCCACGTTGGCGCCGGTGTTCGTCACCGGTACGTACAGCAGCACGACCCCCTGGGCGCAATCGGCGGGGTCGAAGTCGGTCGCTCCGGCTCCGACGTTGGGGACGTACATGCTCGGCACACCCGCGTTGTCGGCGACGCGGAAGTTGTTGTAGATCTCCACGTTCGGCGTGGCGACCGCCGGGATCGTCGCGTCGTCATTGACGTTCGTGATGGTGTAGGCATGCTGGTTCCAGACAGGCCGCGCGGGCATCCACGGATCCGTGCCCGAGTGAAGCACCACGATGCCCCGCGTGACGGGCTCGCCGGCGCCAGGCGCGGCGCTGACCGCGTTCGGGACGATGACCTCGGCGCCACCGACCTGGTCGACGTTCGCGACCGCCACATTGGTGGCATCGTGGCCGTAACCCTGGTGCTCCCGAGGGTCCCAACCTACGGTCACGCCCTCGAGGCGGTTGACCCACGCTCCGTCGATGTAGCCGAAGATGTAGAGCTCGTCGCCGCCGGTGCCGATCAACTCGGTACGACCATCCCCCTCGAAGTCGAAGCCGGTCATTCCGTACATCCCGTCCGGCAGGGCGACGTTGGCGATCAGCTCGCTCGTGGCGTCGAAGATCATCAGCCGGGCGCCCTCACTGAGCCGGTCGAGCACGCAGATGGCCAGCTCGGGACGCCCGTCCCCGTCGAAGTCGGCGATCACGGGCGGCGCGCTGTGGCCGTAACCTTCGTAGGGGGTAAGAATGGTGGTCCCTGGCCAACCGGCGGTGGACGCACCCGTGGCGCCGACGTTCATGTACATGCGCGCGTCCCGGATGGAGGCCACGTCCACCCGCCCGTCGCCGTCCATGTCCGCGACGGCGGGGTAGCCCGCGCCGAAATACTCGCTCCACTTCAGGGCGTCGTTGGGTCCGGTGACGTCCACATCGAAGACGCCACGCCCGGACACGAGCTCCATCGGTCCGTCGCCGTCGACCTCGTAGGGCGCGATGACGCCGAATCCACCGATGGGTCCGCCGCCGTAGGCGCCGTTCGAGCTGCTCACGAGCGCCCCGTCCGACGTCCAGACGTGGTCACCCAGAGCGACTTCCGCCCGTCCGTCGCCGTCGAAGTCGGCGATCGCGGGGTTCCCCCGGGGTAGGACGTAAAGGGTGGCCATGTCGGGTCCGGCGTCGGCGCTCCATCGATAGTCGAGCGTGACACCGTCCGCGGTGGTGGTCGCTGTGAAACACACGATCGCGGACACGATCCCGGCGACGCAGACCTCGGGTCGACCGTCTCCGAACTCGCCGTCCAGATCGCCCAGCGCGATGCCAGCGCGTGGCCCGATGGGCTCTACCTCCCCATGATGGTTGACGAAGTTCGTCACGAGCATGCGCTCGGAGCCATCCAGGCCGTCCAGCACGATGAGCGCGCCCTGGGGTACGCTGAGGTTGGTACCCGAGAAGGCGGTGAAGGCGACCTGCGGGACGTCCAGCGCGCTGACGACACCATCCCCGTCCGTGTCGAACAGCGGCGCGACGACGGGCGTCATGGCCACCTGCACGCGCGACTCCGTGCTGCCCTCGGGTGGCCAGCTCCAAAGCACATCGGGCGCGAGCGTCAGGGGAGGCCCGCTGGACGTGCAGTCCGTGTCGGTCACGATGCCGGTCTCGAGCGGTGCAGGTTGCCACGGCGTGGATGCGCCCGTGTCCGCCGAGTCGACAGGGGTACCCGAGTCGTCTCCGGGCGTGGTTCCGTCCCCTGAGTCCTGCGTGGCGTCCGTCAGGCCACAGCAGGCCTGCAACAGTACGCTGGTGTTCGACTCGTAGACCGTCGTGCACGCCAGCATTGCGAAGACCGACACCATGGCGCCTCCCTCGCGAGAGGCTAGCAGAGCGCCAAGAGCGGAGGAAGCGTGGCCCGCGTTTCTCGGCGGTTCCTTGGGGCTACCCCCCCGACGTGAGCCTCGCCTCGACGAGCGTCGGCCCGGTGGCGGCGTTCACGGCCTGGAACACAGCGTTGGTGTCGTTGCCATCGCAGGTCACGCCCTTCAGGCCGAAGGCCGCCGCGGTGGCGGCCGGCCCCTGCGGCAGGGCGACCTCGAAGGGGCCCGGCGTCGCGTACCAGCCCACGACGAAGCAGACGTTCGCGCCGGTCGCGCCCGCGCGCGCGAGCGCCTCGAGCACGCCACCGTAGGCCACGCTGCCCGTCCCGCAGAACACCACGGCGCGCTCACCGGTGGCGAGCGCCGCCCCGACGGCCTGCATCGCACGGGCGCCGGGGCTCTTGCCCGGGGGCACCACGCGGTAGGG
>JACCEE010277170.1_pt1 | contig 11438 bp, 10 predicted proteins | sample 7449931 | NCBI WGS metagenome assembly JACCEE01 (sample SAMN15323457, study PRJNA562643) | freshwater metagenome | isolation source: river surface water | place: USA:Blue River Watershed | collected 2017-08-19 | reverse complement strand
GCGCGGTGCAGCAGGTTGTTCAGGCTCTCGACCATGGAAAAGTGCGGGCATAGCCACCCGCAATACAACCGCCCATAGCGGTAGGCAACCCACAAAAAACTACCTGCCAGCACCACCAGTGGCAGCAGGGCCCGCAGCACTAGGTTCAGACCGGCCTGAGTGGCATCGATCTCACCGGCACGCAAGGCATCAATGCCCAGCGTCCAGCGCACACCCAGAAACCACAGCTGCGCTTCACTCAGGTCAAACCGCAGCAAGTTTAGAGCGGGTGCCAGCAAAAACAGCACGAAAAACCCCACCTGCGTGGCACGGCGCAGGCGCTGAATGGTCGGCATGGACAGGGCAGACAACAGAGTCATGGTCACACAGCAGAATGGTTCGGTGAGTTGTGACGGGGAACTGGTGTAAATAACAGGTCGTCAGCGACCGTCACCCATCACCGCACGCACCACTTCATGCAGACCACTGGCGGTGGCCGGGTCGTCTGTCAGGGCGTTGACTACTGCCGTGCGGCAGGCCAGCAGCATGGGCATGCCCGACGCGTGCAGACGGGCCGCTGCCACCAGCAAACGGGTACTGGCAGTTTCTTCCAAGTCGTGGTCGGTCAGTGAGCGCAGCGCCTGTGCCAGGCGCACCAGTCTGGCTGCCACGGGCTCTGCGACACCACCTTCTGTCGCCACGATGCGGCATTCCACGTCAGGTGCCGGGTAGCCCATGTCCAGCGCCACGAAGCGCTGACGGGTGCTGGGCTTCAGGCCTTTGAGCACGTTTTGGTAACCGGGGTTGTACGACATGACCAGCATGAAGCCAGGTGCGGCCTGCAACTGCTCGCCCGTCCGCTCGATGGGCAGGGCACGCCGGTCATCGGCCAACGGGTGCAGCACCACAGTGGTGTCTTTGCGGGCCTCGACCACCTCGTCGAGGTAGCAGATGGCACCGGTGCGCACGGCCCTGGCCAGAGGACCGTCCGACCAGATGGTTTCGCCGTTGCCAATGAGAAAGCGACCAACCAGGTCAGCGGCGCTCAGGTCGTCATGGCATGACACCGTGACCAGCGGTCGCTCCAACCTGGCCGCCATGTGTTCCACGAAGCGGGTTTTTCCGCACCCCGTGGGACCTTTGATGAGCAGTGGCAAATGGCAGCGCCAGGTGTGCTCGAACACCATGCACTCGTCAGTCTGTTCGGCGTAAAAAGGCACACTCACAGGTGCGATGTGTTGCACGGGGGCTGCCTTCGGGTCAAGCACGCTGCACATCTAGCCGATTACCGTCGGTCGCCTCGTTCCAGGCACCACCGATGAAGAAGCTGCCCAGATAGGCCACCAGCCCCGTCAAGAAACCCACGCCACCGGCCATACGCAGCCAGTAAAAGAAGCGCAGCTGGTCTTGGGTCTCCATGAACGACATGGCACCGGTGGTAGGCATGCGTTGCAGCCACACTTGCAAAATACCGGCACCAGTCAGGGCCAGTGCCATCACACCCATGCCGAGCGTCATGAGCCAGAAGCTCCACATTTCGGTGTTCTGGGCTGCCCGGCTGTTGGCGATGCGGCCTCGCAGCGTGGGCATGGCGTAGCTGATGATGGACAGCACCACCATCACATAGGCGCCGTAGAACGCCAGGTGACCGTGCGCCGCCGTGATTTGTGTGCCGTGTGTGTAGTAGTTGATGGGGCTGAGCGTGTGGATAAAGCCCCACACACCCGCACCCAGAAACGCCGTGACCGAACAACCCACCGCCCACAACAGAGCAGCCTGGTTGGGGTGATCGCGGCGGCGGCGCTGAACCATGTTGAAGGCAAACACCGTCATCATGAAGAAGGGAATGGGCTCCATGGCCGAGAAGATCGACCCCACCCATGTCCAGTAACCGGGCATGCCGATGAAGAAGAAGTGGTGGCCCGTGCCCAGGATGCCGGTGATCAGCGCCATGGCGATGATGACGTACAGCCACTTGTCAATCACCTCGCGATCCACACCTGTGGTCTTGACCAACACGAAGGCCAACAACGCACCCATGATCAGTTCCCACGTGCCTTCCACCCACAGGTGGACCACGAACCACCAGTACATCTTGTCGCGCACCAGGTTGTGGGGGTTGACGAAGCTGAACAGGAACATCAATGCCAAGCCCCACAGACCCATGAGCAAAACCAGTGAAATGCTGGTTTTGCGGCCTTTGAGCACAGTCATGCTGATGTTGAACAAAAAACCCAGCGCCACGATCACGATGCCGAGTTTGGTGGGCAAGGGCTGCTCCAGAAACTCGCGCCCCATGGTCATCAGCAAGTCATTGCCCGTCAGTTCGGCCAGCTTGGCATACGGCACGGTCAGGTAGCCCACGATAGTCAGCGCACCGGCGGCCAGGAATATCCAGAACAGCGCCAGCGCCAGTTTGGGTGAATACAACTCGGTTTCGGACTCTTCGGGCACCAGGTAGTAAGCCGAGCCCATGAAGCCGAACAACAACCACACGATCAGCAGGTTGGTGTGCACCATCCGCGCCTGGTTGAACGGGATGTAGGGAAACAGGAAGTCGCCCAGCAGGTATTGAAGGCCCAGCGTCAGTCCGAAGACGATCTGGGCGGTGAACAGCGCCAGCGCCGCCACAAAGTAATACTTTGCGACCGACTGCGAGGCATATTTGACAGATGTCACTTGCATGTTGATGTCCTTTTGTGTGTCAGATTGCCTGCATCAGCCTTCGATGTTGGGCGGCCAGTTTTCGGTGTTGACCTTGCTGGTCCACTTCAGAAACTCCACCAGGTCGTCGAGCTGCTGTTCGGTGAAATTGAACTGCGGCATCTGACGGCGCCCTTCCACGTGAGTGGGTTGCGCCTGAATCCAGGCCTTGATGAACTCTGGGCCACGGCGGGGGTACACGTTGCCCAGCTCGGGGGCGAAATAAGCACCCTCACCCAGCAGCGTGTGGCACCCGATGCAATTGCGCGTTTCCCACAGTTTTTTGCCTGCGATGACCGCAGGCGTGATGTTCTCGGCGTTCGAGCGCTGCGGTATTCGTCGCTCACTGTCAAAAATAAGCGCGACAAACACGAGGATGAAGAACACACTCCCCCCGTAGAACATGTTGCGGGCCATTTGTTTGGTAAACCCGCTCGATTTGACTTGATTCATATCAGCTCTGCCCATGGATTGAAAAGCAGGCTGAAGGTTAGGTGCGATGACGAAATCATTCCTTGAACCTGTTCAAGAACGCGAACGAAAGCCGCGATTGCAAAGGATGAAAAAACACACCCCGCTCCTACAATGAACCCATGACAGGACACACCCTCCCGCACCGCCATGGACATCAGTGAATTCAACATTCCCCGCTTCCTGGCCACTCAGGCGCTGTTCAGCCACCTGTCCCCAGACGAGCTGACGCGCGTGGCCGCTGGATGCGTGGTGCGCAGGCTGTCGCGCAGTGACACGGTGTTTCGCTATGGCGAGCCGTGCAACGAATTTCACGTGGTGGTGTTGGGTCAGGTGAAACTGTTTGCACTCTCACCCGCAGGTCAGGAAAAAGTGATTGAACTCGTCAGCCCCGGCCACAGCTTTGCAGAGGCTCTGATGTTTACCGGCAAGCCCTACATCCTGAACGCGCAGGCACTGACCAGCACGCTGCTGCTGAGCGTTGGCAAGCAGGTCATCCTGAACGAGATACACCTTGACCCGCGTTTTTGCATGCGCATGCTGGCGGGCATTTCGCGACGTCTGCACGGTCTGGTGCACGACATCGAGTCGGGCGCACTGCATACCGGCATGCAACGTGTTATTGGCTACCTGTTGCGGGACGTGCCAGCGGAAGGCGCACTGGGCAACGAGCCTCATACCGTTTCTCTGCCGGTCAGCAAGGCGACCATTGCGTCGCGCCTGTCGCTGACACCTGAGTACTTTTCGAAAGTGCTGCACGAGCTGGAAGCCGAGGGGCTGATCCGCATCGACAAGCGCGACATCCTGATCACCGACCCTGCTGCCCTGGGCCACTACGGCATGGCATGACAAAGGCAACCATGCCTGTTCAAGCAGGCGAAGCCCCGGCGCGAGACACAGGCCACGAGCCACGGCTGGCGGGCGACCTGGCGGTGTGGCTGATCATCCTGGCCGAGCTGCTGGCATTTGCCATTCTGTTTCTGGCGTTTGCCGTGTCCAGGCTGCGCCACCCCGATGTATTTGCCGCGTCGCAACCCACGCTGGACACCTCGGCCGGTTTGGTCAACACCCTGCTGCTGATCACGGGTAGCTGGTGCGTGGCCCATGCCGTGCAGGCGGCCGAATGCTACGGGCGGCGCACCACTTTGCGCTGGCTGGTGGCGGCACAGGCATGCGGCGCGGCATTTGTGATGCTGAAACTGTCCGAGTACGCAGACAAGGCAGCAGCAGGAATCGACCTGGAAACCAACGTGTTCTACATGTTTTATTACTTCCTGACCGGCTTCCATTTTTTGCACGTGTTGGCTGCCATGGTGTTTCTGGCAATCCTGACGGTGTCGGTCTGGCGCAGCCAGCAGATGGCGCAACAGGTTCACGGACTGGAAACCGGCGCGGCCTTCTGGCACATGGTGGACTTGCTGTGGATCGTGCTGTTCCCACTGGTGTACGTCGTCCGATGAGCGGTGAGCAGATGAACTGGTTGAGCAACCCCATCAACCGCGTCTGGCTTGCCCTGGTGGTAGCCACACTCGCCAGTTACTCACTGGGTGAACAGATGGCGGGCAGCGCGTGGCACGCGTGGGGCGTGGCCCTGGTGTTTGCGTTGGCCCTGGCCAAAGGCAAATGGGTGGCTGACGTGTTCATGGGTCTGCGCACCGCACCTGCGTTATGGAGACGCGTGGTGCTGGGCTGGCTACTGCTACTGACGGTGTCCCTGGGTGGGTTAAGCCTGCTGGGGTAAACAGCAACGTCAAGGCTCATCTGGGCCTGCGCCACCGCAGCACCCGTTGCAGACCCCTGCTTGATCAGCCGCCGCTGCAACGGCAACCACCGCCCCCGCGCAACCACTGCCACTGGCCACATCGGCTGGCAGGTGCTCGAAATGCGGAAACAGCACGTTGTTTTCGAGGTGAATGTGGTTGATCAGGTCGTCGCGAAACTGGTCAATGCCCGCGTACAGCGCCCGCCAGGTGTTGCAGGCCCCCAGCGGGGGGATGGCGTCGTTGGTGAGGGACAGCAACCTGTCCAGCGACTCACCATGGTCGGTGTGCTCCATGCGCATCATTTTCATGGGCATGCCTGCCAGCGCGTGGCCACCGGTCGTCAGCAAGGGGAACAGCACCGTTTCTTCCTTGACCATGTGGCTGTCCAGGTACTGGGCCATGTCTTCCAGCAGGTAAGCCAAGCCAACGGGCACATCCGGGTGACCCTTGTGGACGGCCTCCACCCTGCGGGCCATGGTGATCAGTTCGGGCAGTTGCTCGCGGTGAACGGCGTGGTAGCGCTCCAGAATGTGGGCAATCAGCGCGTCGGGGTCTGTGGGTGTGGCGGTGTCATCCGAGCGTTCCAGCGCAGACAGCGCCTTGACCACCACGTCCAGGTTCAGCCCTTTGGCGGCCACGGCCTCGCTCAGCGGCACCTGGCCGCCACAGCAGAAGTCCAGCTTCAACCGCCGGAAGATGGCGGTGGCGCCAGGCAGGTTGACGGCAATCTGTCCGATGGATTGTTGGGGGTCTGTCTGCGCGACGGCCATGTTCATGAGAGGCTCCGTTGGGGGGGTGAATCGGGAGGTGGATGGGTTCAGGGTGAACCGATTTTCAAATCAATCCCCCGCCAGGAGACACCCCAACCCGAAGCGGACTTAATCTGCACCAACAAAATGATGGGTCGCCTGAAAATTCATGCTTTTTTGCGATCTATCGCTTTATTGGTTATAGCAGTCAGCTATTTTTTTGAAACCATGTCAATCCATGCAATCGCGCACAATTGACCACGGCATGCGGGCAGCCACCGCCCACGGCTGGCCCGGCGCAAACGTACCCAGCACCACAGCAGGTGCCCCGTGGCAAACCCGACGCTGCGCGGGCTGCAGCTGCACCCCATGGGGCACAGCCAAGGTGGCAATGGCGCGGCGCACATCGAGGTTGACCACGTCCACACGCATGGGTGCATCGGTGGGCACGGTGAACACGTGCGTGCCCGGTGCATCGGTGCCCAGCACGCGCATCGGTTGGGGCAAGGGTGTACGGCGCACACCCAAAAAACCACGTTTGGCAATGGCCTCGCCCATGCGGTAGTCGTGCACAAAACCGTCGTGAATGGGCTCAGCGGCGGGGTCCAAGTTCAGCTCCCACAGTTCGGGCAAGCCGTCCAGCCCCACCACCAGGCTGCGCCTATGCGGTGCGCTGAACAGGGCGTGCACACCAGACGCGACCTGTCCATTCAACAAGGCAACGAGGTGCGTGGTGGCCAGCTCGTATGCAAATTGACCGCTGTCAGCAGCGCCCTGGCGCGACTCGCCTGGCCGCACGGCGTAGACGCGCAAAGCAGGTGGCGAGCCCCCTGCCACCGCCAGCCAATGGCCATCAGCCGAATGCACGGCCGCCTGACAGGCCATTCCCTGCTCGGCAGGCACCTGCGCGGCCGCATCGCACCCGCTGCCTGCGTGGACCCACGCCCCCGCGGAGCAGGCCCAGGCTGCGCCCATACGCAGCCCCCAGCGAGCGAGCCGAACCAAGAACCACGTGACAGGGTGCATCAACAATCGTTCCACAGGTTGCGTCATGGTGAGCCTTGGAGCAGGCATGTGTGGCGTCCTTTCATGTGGCCCCAAAGAAAAAAGGTACCAGCGGTTGACACCGCGGGCACCCGGTTGCCTGTGCTCACAGGTGCACCCTCGGATTGCAGGATGGCACCAGTGTCAGTTAGCAGGTCAGTACACGTCGTGCTGCGTGTTGTGCACGTTGAAGTGGCCGGTGGGCGTGATCAGGCGCGGGTCTTTGATGACGGCCTTGAGCTTGAGCGTTTTGTCATCGACGATGACCAGTGCGCTCTCTTTGTTCTTGGCAGACCACACGGCAAACCACACCTCGTCACCCGCCTTGTTGAACTCGGGCTGCACCACGCGTTTGGCACCGTCATCCTTGATGTCGGCCCACTCGGCAATCGGCAACACCGTGTAACCCTTAGCCAGGTTTTTGATGTCATACACCGCCACCGATTGCGACAGCTTCGGATCTGGGTTGAGCGGCGTGTCAGAGTAAAGATGGTTGGATTTGGGGTGGCTCTTGATGAAGAGCGCACCGCCACCCTGACCTGTCAGGGTTTGCACCACTTTCCAGGCATTTTTGGGGTGCTTGACCGGGTCTGTGCCAATCAGTGCGATGGTTTCATCACCCAAATGACCGGTTGACCAAACTGGGCCGAACGTAGGGTGCACGAAGTTGGCACCGCGACCAGGGTGAGGAATCTTGCCCACGTCGATCAGCTTGGCCAGTTTGCCGTCTTTCAGGTCTACGGCTGCAATCTTGTTGCTGTTGTTAGCCGCCACCATGAAGTAGCGCTTGCTTGAGTCCAGACCACCATCGTGCAGGAAGCGGGCCGTGCCAATTTCCGTGATTTTGAGTGCGTCAATATTCCTGTAGTCCACCAGCAGGGTTTTGCCGGTTTCTTTCACGTTCACCACAAATTCAGGCTTGAAGTGGCTGCCCACGATGGAGGCCACGCGCGGCTCGGGGTGGTATTCCTGCTTGTCCACTGTCACGCCACGGGTGGACACGATTTTCAACGGCTCCAGCGTGTCGCCGTTCATGATGACGAACTGGGGTGGCCAATAGGTACCGGCAATGGCGTACTTGTCTTCAAAGCCTTTGAACTTGCTGGTTTCCACCGAGCGGGCTTCCAGACCCGTGCGGATTTCGGCCACGTTGTCGGGCTTTTCCATCCACAGGTCGATCATGTTCACCTTGGCATCGCGACCGATCACCATCAAATATCGTCCAGAAGCGGACAGGCGAGAAATGTGCACTGCATAGCCGGTTTTGACGATGTTGATGATCTGCTTGGTGTCACCGTCGATAAGCGCCACCTCGCCCGTGTCACGCAGCGTGGTCGAGAAGATGTTGGCGATGTTGTAGTTATTCATCTTCTTCGTGGGCCGCTTTTCTGGCGGGATGATGACCTTCCACGTGGCCTTCATCTGCTCCAGACCGAACTCGGGCGGTGTCGGTGGCTCGTGCTGGATGTAACGAGCCATCAGGTCAGTTTCTTTCTCGGTGAATTCACCGCTGGTCTGCCAGTTGGGCATGCCAGCGGGCGAGCCGTAGGCAATGAAGACTTTCAGGTAGTCGGTGCCCTTGCCCACTGTGATGTCTGGCGTCAGCGCCTTGCCGGTGGCCCCTTTGCGCAACACGCCATGGCATCCCGCGCAGCGCTCGAAATAGATTGTTCGCCCCACATCGAATTCGGCCTTGGTCATGTGTGGCGCGTTGGGGTTGATGCTGTGCACCATTGCCTCACCCACCAATGGCGATGAGGCCGCCTGGTAGTTGGATTCAGCTGGTGTCACGCCTTTTTTGTCCTGCGCCATGGCTGTCAGGGCCAAAGCTGACAACACCAGTGCGGTGATGCGAGAAAGTTTGATGTGTTTCATTTTCATGCTCCTCTGTTGAGTCCATTCAGACCATGCCCGATGCAAGCTGTTTGGGGTTAGCCGCCTGTGACGACCTTCGCTGCTCAGGTCTACAGCGACAGGGCGCATGTTCACCCCTTCATGCTCTTCGCTCATTAATCTGGAATAAGAACGCAGCGTGTGGAAACGACTTTTGAACAGCTTGTGAGAATGGTCAACCAATGTGGTGAAAGGGGTATTCAGTCCCACCGCAAGCTCGAATAATGGCGTGAACCTGACCCCTCGGAACACCATGAAACGCCTCCTACACGCCTGTGCACTTCCCGCCGCTCGCAGCGCCATCAGCACTGCCATTGCCCTGCTGAGCCTCAGTCAGGTGCCCGCCAGCGCAACTGAAGCAGCGCCTGCTCACGCGGAACCCAGCCTCAGAGAGGTGGTCATCAGCGCGTCACGCGCCGAAACATTCACCGATGACGCGCCGATGTCAGTCGACGTGCTGAATCAGGCCGACATCGAACGGAACTTGGTGACCGACATCCGTGCCGCAGCCGATGTGCTGCCCAACGTGTCGGTGCCACGTGGCCCTTCGCGTTTTGCCATCACGGGCGTGGCCAACAGCACCGGACGCGACGGCAACGCGGGTTTCAGCATCCGGGGCCTGGGTGGCAACCGGGTGCTGATGATGGTGGACGGCATCCGCGTGCCTCACAGCTACATCTTCGGCGGCAACGCCTTCGGTCGCGACTACGTGGCCATGGACCTGGTCAAGCGCATCGAGGTGCTGCGCGGCCCGTCGTCAGCGCTGTATGGTTCCGACGGTCTGGCCGGGCTGGTCAACATCATCACGCCCGAACCAGCCGATTTCCTGCGCACACAGGCGGATGGCCGCAAAGCCGTGGGCGGCAGAGTGTCTGCCACCTGGACGGGCGACAACCGTGGCCTGACGGTGGCAGGCACCGTTGCCGGGCAAGCGCGTGAAGACCTTGACTGGTTGGTGACCGCTTCAGGCAGACAGGGCCACGGTCACAGCACCATGGGCAAGATAGACACCCCGGACACACGGCGCACCACCGCCAACCCGCAAGACGACACCGACAAAGCCTTGCTGGCCAAGTTGGTGTACCGGCCCGGAGGCGGCCAGAAGCACGTGCTGACAGCCGAGCACGTGGGCAAGCGGTTCGACATCAACCTGCTCAGCAGCCGCAGCATCCTGCCTTTGAGCGGCACCCCGGCGGTCATTGCTGGAGCCATTCTGGACGAGCGCGCGCGCAACACCGCCGAGCGTAACCGCCTGACGTGGGATGCCCACGTGCCCGTCAACAGCGTGCTGGCCGACACCGTGCACACGGTGTTAGGTATGCAGCACGCCAAAGCACGGCAGACCGGCTGGTCAGACCGCAAAACCCTGCCCGACCGCGAGCGCGACACCACCTACAGCGAGCGCACCTGGCAAGCCAGCTTGCAGGCAATGCGTGCGGTGGACCTGGGCCGAGGTTGGGTTCGGACCGTGACCTACGGGGTGGACTACCAGCGCATGGACGTGCGCAACCTGTACACCGGGGTCAATCCCTTGGCCCCCGAGGTGTTCCCGCTCAAACGCTTCCCCGACACACGGGAATCGGGCACTGCGCTGTACGCCCAGAGCGAATGGCAAAACGATAGCATTCACATAACACCGGGATTACGGTGGGACCATTTCAACGTCAATGTGTTGTCACAGGACGGCTTTTACCCGCCGGCCAAGCTGCCTGCGCGGTCGCTGACTGGCTCGGCGGTGTCGCCTAAGCTAGGTCTGCTGTACACCGTGGCGCCCGAGTGGCGGGTGTTTGGCCAGTACGCAGGCGGCTTCAGGGCGCCCAACGCCAACCAGGTGAACGGGTACTTCGAGAACGCGGCCGAGCAAGTGGTCATCGTCCCCAACCCTGAGTTGAAACCTGAAAAAAGCCGCAGCCTGGAAGTGGGAGTGCGCGGCCGAACCGGCAGCCTGAGCCTGGACGCAGCCGTGTTTGCCAGCCAGTTCGACAACCTCATTGTTGAAAACAGCTTCATTTCAGGCACAGGCACTGCCACTGACCCCAAACGCTTCCAGACGGTCAACACCGAGAAAGCCCGTATCCATGGTTTTGAACTGAAGGCCCGCCATGCACTAGGCCGATGGGGCGGCGGCCAATGGAGTCTGCCACTGACCTATGGCTGGGCACGGGGCACCAACAGTTTGACGGGCAAACCATTGAACTCCATTGAGCCCGCCAAACTGACCGTGGGGTTGGACGTGCGCACGGCCACCTGGTCGGTACAGGCAGTCGCACGTCACCATGCTGCCAAATCAGCTGACGACATTGACAGCCCCGGATTGGTCAAAGCCCCAAAAACACAGATCACCACACCCTCAGCGACCACACTGGACCTGCGGGGCCAGTGGCGCATCACCCCTAGCATGCGGCTCAACGTAGGACTGTACAACCTGACCAACCGCACATACTGGCTGTGGTCAGACGTGCGCGGACTGGACGCAGCCGCCCCGGTTGCCGATGCCTACACCCAGCCAGGCCGCCATGTGAACGTGTCGCTGGTATTCGACTTCTGACGAACTGTTTACGAATCCGTCCCTACCGTTGCCACCTGATGATGCCGAGATGGCTGATGCCGCCCTGTACCCACTGATCAAATCCGTTCACCACCTGAGCATCGCGCTGAGTCTGTCATTGTTCACGGCCCGATGGATGGGCACGCTCTGTCGAGCGCGGTGGCCGATGACGCAAACCGTCCGGTATGTCAGCGTGACAATCGACACCGTTTTGCTGAGCGCCGGCATTGCCCTGTGGTCCATGGGCAATTGGCACCCCTGGCAGCACCCTTGGCTTGGGTCCAAGCT
>JACCEE012772888.1_pt1 | contig 11439 bp, 9 predicted proteins | sample 7449931 | NCBI WGS metagenome assembly JACCEE01 (sample SAMN15323457, study PRJNA562643) | freshwater metagenome | isolation source: river surface water | place: USA:Blue River Watershed | collected 2017-08-19 | reverse complement strand
GTTAAAACCATGCAAGACGCTAACGGGGCATTTTCTGCGCTGGGCATGTCTTCTGGAGTAGCCACGCAAATGGCACCGCTGCTGCTGCAATATTTCCTCGGCCAAAGCGTGCCTGCGCCGTTGGTGCAAGCGTTAGCCGCCGCATGGGGTGCGTCGATGCCGCAACGCTAATCGGCCGCCGCAACGCATCTCGAAAAGGGTCGTGGCTATAATCACGGCCCTTTTTTTCGCCTTCTGTGTGGGGGTGTTTATGTCTTTTTTGTGGAATCAGGTGGCGCGTTTGCACCCACGCGCTCAGGCGTACATTGACCTCACGCGCCTTAATCGCCCGATTGGTATTTATTTATTGTTATGGCCCACGCTGATGGCGTTGTGGATTGCCGCTGAAGGTGTGCCGCCGCTGGCGTTATTGCTGATTTTTAGCCTTGGCGTGGTGCTCACCCGTTCCGCTGGATGCGCGATAAATGATTATGCCGACCGTAAATTTGACGGCCACGTTAAACGTACCCGTGACCGCCCAATTGCCAGCGGACGCCTTAAACCACGCGAGGCGCTTTATACCTTCGCGCTGTTAATGGGCGTGGCGTTTTTATTAGTGCTATTAACGAATACGGTGACGGTGGCGCTTTCATTGGGTGCGGTGGGATTAGCCGCGTTATATCCCTTTATGAAACGGCATACGCATTTGCCGCAAGTAGTATTAGGCGCGGCGTATTCATGGGGCATTTTAATGACCTTTAGCGCGGTACGCGGTGAAGTACCCGCCGTGGCGTGGTTATTATATATCGCTAATCTAGCGTGGACGGTGGCTTATGATACTTATTACGCCATGACCGACCGCGACGATGATATAAAAATAGGGGTTAAATCAACCGCCATTTTATTTGGACGCTTTGACCGTTTAATAATTGCAAGTTTGCAAGTTATCTCGTTAGCCTGTTTATGGTTTGCGGGCGAATTAGTGGGCTTGGGCACGTTATTTCATATTGGCGTAGGCGCGGCGGCAGGTTGTTTTATATGGGAATACCGCAGCACCTCTGACCGCGAACGCTTGGCGTGTTTTCGTGCGTTTTTGCACAACCATTGGGCGGGGTTGGCGATTTTTTCGGGGGTGGTGTTGGATTATGCGGCGCGCTAGGTCTAGAAAAAGACACTTATTACGATTAAATTTAACGCATTAATAATCGAACCATGCCAAACATGCCCATAAAAAGGGCATGTGGCCCATGCCGTCACAGGATAGCCACAGGATTTGGCAGCAACACACCACGGAGTTTAGTGTGCATCCTATATTATCTTTATTCATTGAAAGTAACTTGGCAGGCGTCCCCTCATCATGGATGACCGAGCTATTTATCTGGGCAACGATGATTGTGTTTGTGTTTGCTCTTCATTCGCTCAAAAAGAGAAAATTTGAAAAGTTCGTAGAATATGCACCAACACTGATGACGTCTTTGGGCATTCTGGGCACATTCGTCGGTATTCTTATTGGACTACTGGCTTTTGACACAAGCAATATTGATAAAAGCATTCCAAATTTATTGGAAGGGCTAAAAACTGCGTTTGTGACCAGTATTGTTGGTATGTCTTTTACTGTGTTTTTTAATGGTATTTCACGGCTAGTAAAAAACACAACTACGGTAGACGCTGAATTATCCAGCTCAGATGTTTCACCTAGCGATATGCTTGCCGAATTAAAGTCGCAATCTAATTTGATTCGCGAGATGGCAAATAAACTGGGTGATGAAGAAGGTACACTGATTCAGCAAACAAAATTAATGCGTACAGATGTAGCGGATATGCCGCGTGCGATTCAGGCGGCCAATCAAAATTTGCTGCAAGCATTCAGTGAGCATAAATTAATTCTAAAAACTATTTCTGATGGGCTTACGGGCACTGAAGAAGGCTCTTTAATTGGAAAAATACAGCTCATGCGTGGCGACATAAGCGATTTTTCTAAGAACATACAAAGAAGCCAAAAAGAATTTTCAGAGCGTTTGTGGTCTGAATTAGATAAATTCGCAGAAATGATGTCAAAATCGGCGACCAGTCATATTATTGAGGCGCTGAGTCAGGTTATTAATGATTTTAATAAAAATCTCACCGAGCAATTTGGTGAAAATTTTAAAGCACTTGATGCGTCTGTTAAAAAATTGGTGGAATGGCAAGAAGAATACCGTTTGCACGTTGAACAAATGGGGATTCAATACCAGCGTAGCGTTGAATCAATTGGAAATACGGAAAATGCAGTAGCTGTAATTCGTCAGGAATGTGATGCCATTCCGCACACGATGCAAAGTTTGCAAAAAATTCTAGAAACAAATCAGCAACAAATTAAAGAACTGGAAAATCATTTACAGGCTTTTGTTGCCATGCGCGATGCGGCTGTTATTGCTATCCCAACGATTCAAGAAAAAATTGATGAAGTCAGTGAGCAATTAAGAGTTGGCGCGCTGAATATGCACAAAGGGGCCGAAGATATTACCCAAGCGGCTACTCATGTCAGCAGTGAATTAGAGGTCTCTGTTCAGAAAATATCTGGCTCTTCTGAAAAAGTTGCTAGTGCAACGGATACGCTAAATCAGCAAATGCAACAAACCAGCCAGACATTGCTCGATAGTACGCAATTTATTCAAACCGCTTTAACCGAAGGCGCTAATCAATTAAAAGCCTCGGTGGCTGATTCGCAAGCGGTAATGGGCAATATGGCGCAAGAAGTTAAAGAAACAGCGGTGGTATTAAGTGCGTCAGCGCAAACAACGCAGCAACAATTAACCGATTCGGCACAAGTATTGTCGGCAGGCGCGGCTGAAATAAAAGAGAAAATGCAACAAACCAGCCAGACATTGCTCGATAGTACGCAATTTATTCAAACCGCTTTAACCGAAGGCGCTAATCAATTAAAAGCCTCGGTAGCTGATTCGCAAGCGGTAATGGGCAATATGGCGCAAGAAGTTAAAGAAACAGCGGTGGTATTAAGTGCGTCAGCGCAAACAACGCAACAAAGTTTAAGAGATTCAGCAAAGTTTATCTTTGATTCTGGTTTAGAGCTAAAAGACGTATTTGCTCACGCACAAACTGCCGTAACGAATATGGTCAATAAAATTGATTCGGCGGCTGTTGTGTTGGATGAATCGACTCAATCCATCCGAAATAACTTAGAAGGATTAATCAATCAGTTGTCAGTAAGTAGCAAGGAACTGAGCGAGCTATTAAAAAATGGCTCCGTTGAAATGTCAAAAAACAATAAAGAGTTAATTGACAACGTGCAGCGTTCTGCGAATGAAATAAAACAGTTTAGCGAGCAAATTATTGGCAACATGGATCGCGGCGTTAAATCTGCGATTGAGGAATCTGGAAAAGTTGTTAATAAAAGCCTGGAGCAATTAGAGCTTGCAACTGCCAGAGAAATTGAAAAAGCCATGAGAGATATGGGCGAGTCTTTGGTGAAAATCACTTCTCGTTTCGTGAAAGATTATGAGCGCATGGTACACGCAATGAATGATGTTATTAATCAGCAACCAAACAAGAGATTATAAATGTCGATGAAGGATATTTTTGGCGTGCCGAATGCGGCACGTCATAAAGACGATGGCGAACATTGGATTTCTATGTCAGATCTTATGGCAGGTCTGATGATGGTTTTTCTTTTTATTTCGGTAGCTTATATGCGCTATGCAGAGCACGAGAAAGATAAAGTCAAAGAATTAGCTGTCGCTTATCAAAAAAGCCAAGTAGCACTTTATGAGGCGTTAAATGCTGAATTTAAGAATGAACTTCCAGTGTGGGATGCAGAAATTGATAAAACCACATTGGAATTTAAATTTAAGTCGCCAGAAGTGTTGTTTTCTGTGGGTGACATTGCTTTAAAGGGTAACTTCAAAACAATTTTAGATAATTTCTTTCCTCGCTACTTAAAGATATTAAAGCAATTCGATGAAGATATTTCAGAGATAAGAATCGAAGGGCATACCAGCAGCGTATGGAATGGTTCTACTAATCCAGATGATTCTTATTTCAAGAATATGCAATTATCTCAAGGACGCACACGCTCTGTACTACAATATATTTATTTATTACCCGCTATCGAAAAAGATAAAGATTGGGTTAAAAAAACATTCGCCGCCGTTGGGTTCTCTTCAGCACATCCCATTGTTAATGATAATGGTAGGGAAGACGAAGAGCGTTCTCGGCGCGTTAGCTTTCGAGTATTAACAAATGCAGAGCTACAAATTCAACGCATTATACAAGGAAAGTAACTGTGAAAATAAAATACGACTTTTCTGATTTAGCTAAAATAGCCGATCAGTTCAATTCTGAATCTGTTGAATTTGAAATTAATTTAACTGCTTTAGAGTTTGAGCCGTTAGATATTCAGCTTTCTGAAGGTTTAGAAATTGATTTATCTGATATAAAAATAGAAGACGGTTTGCTTTCCTATCAAGGGCGGCAAGTTTTGTTGTATATAAAAGACCACTCTTATAGCAAAGGGGCTAGTTTAGCTAAATTCGATGAAACCGTTAAGAGTCCTGAGCGTGGTAACAGATTTCATATCTCAGACTGCTCTACAATTAAAGAAATGCGTTTGGCAAATAAACTTGATCGTTATGTCGCTACAAATAACGTAAGTGGTTTTTTTGAAATAGGATGCTCACAAAATCGCACCGCAAAAGTTGCATTAAAAGTATGTAAAAAATGTTTAATAAATCTTAACTATAAAGGATATAAGTCTGGCGGTATAAAAAGTGCTGTTTTTAAAGATTTTTCTTTGGATGAGTTTTTCAGTGAATACAGTTCTTGCTTCGCCTATATGCCGAAAGCATGGGCAGAAAACACAAAAGTAGGTTATACCCGCGATTGGCAAGAAATATCTAAAGCAACACGAGAAAAAGCAGGCTACATTTGCAGTCGCTGTTCAATTGATTTATCGAAGAATAAAAATCTTTGTCATGTTCACCATGTGAATGGTGTAAAAAATGATAATAACGCCAGCAATCTTAAAGTGTTATGTATCGACTGCCACCGCCGACAACATAATCATGGAGGTATGTATGTTAGGCATTCTGATATGCAAAAAATTACGGCGCTACGGCATGAAGCGGGCATATTAAAAAATGACTCTTGGGATACAGTGCTTAAATATGTAGACCCCGCATTCATGGGCGATTTATTATCTATACAGCGCAGAGGGGGAGAGCCTCCTTTAATTGGTTACTCAATCAAGAATCAATTGGGTGAATTAATTACGATGGATGTTGCTTGGCCTCGCACGAAAAAAGCGTTTCTAATAAATCCAATAGAAGTGCCGGGCTGGAAGATACTTAAACGCGGTTCATACTGTGGTTAAAAATAGCGCATACAAGAAGTAGATTGTGACTTGCCTCGAAATTGTCACATCCCTGCAACAATTTCGTTATGTAATGCAGCCTGACCCGTAACCTGTAGAGAGCATGGCAATGGCTGGCCGATCCATTCTTGTCGTTGATGATGAAGCACCCATCCGCGAGATGATTGCGGTGGCGTTGGAAATGGCAGGCTACGAGTGCTTGGAAGCAGGCACCGCGCAACAAGCACACGCGCTCGTGGTGGATAGGAAGCCAGATTTAATTTTGTTGGATTGGATGCTGCCCGGTACGTCTGGGATTGAATTAGCGCGGCGCTTAAAGCGTGACGAGCTGACGGCAGATATTCCTATCATCATGCTGACGGCAAAAGGTGAAGAAGATAATAAAATTCAAGGACTTGAAGTCGGCGCGGATGATTACATCACCAAGCCTTTTTCACCGCGTGAATTAGTCGCGCGCTTGCGGGCAGTGCTCCGGCGCGCGGGTAGCGTAGACGCAGAGGCACCGATTGAAGTCGATGGGTTGGTGTTAGACCCCGCCAGTCATCGCGTCACCATTGACGGTTTGGCGGCGGACATGGGCCCCACCGAATACCGTCTCCTCCATTTCTTTATGACGCACCAAGAACGCGCCTACACCCGCAGCCAACTGCTGGACCAAGTGTGGGGTGGCAATGTGTACGTCGAAGAGCGCACTGTTGACGTTCACATACGCCGCTTACGCAAGGCGCTGGGTGAACGCTATGAAGGTTTGGTGCAAACCGTGCGCGGCACCGGGTATCGGTTCTCGACCCGTTTTTGACCGCTGCATCTCGGATATACCCTTCTAGGAGCTATGCCATGAATCAGGATTGGCGCGCCATTCTTTCTCGCCGACTCTTATTGGTGGTGGCGGGAAGTTTGGCTATTGGGCTACCGCTGGGACAACCGGCATGGGGCTTAGTCGCAGGGCTAAGTTTTTATTTATATTGGAATTTACGCCAATTAGTGCGGCTGTATGTGTGGCTAAAAACCGCCACGCCCGATGAAACGCCGCCGGAAAGCAGCGGCTTATGGGGTGAAGTGTTCGATGCGTTTCATCACTTGCAAAAGCGCAACCGGCAAGCACGCAACCGCCTGCAAGCGGTGATTGACCGTGTGCAAGAATCCACCGCTGCGCTCCGTGACGCCGTCATCATGCTGGACGCGCAAGGCAATTTAGAGTGGTGGAATACCGCCGCCGAAACCCTGCTCGGGCTGAAAAGCCCGCAAGACAGCGGGCAGCCGATTACCAATTTAGTGCGTCATCCGCGCTTCAAAGAGTATTTCAACCAAGACAGCTACCCCGAATTACTGGAACTGCCCTCGCCGATTGATGAGCAAATACGGCTGCAATTTCAGGTCACGCTGTACGGTAATGGCGAACATTTGTTGCTCGTGCGTGACGTCACCCGCGTGCATCAACTGGAGCAAATGCGTAAGGATTTTGTGGCGAACGTCTCGCATGAGCTGCGAACACCGCTCACCGTGCTGACCGGCTACCTCGAAACCATGCTCGACAACACCGACGGCATCAATCCGCGTTGGAAGCGCCCGTTACAACAAATGCAGCAACAAGGCGCACGGATGCAAAATCTGCTGAATGATTTGCTGCTGCTGGCACGTTTGGAAGCCACCGAATACCCCTCTGATAGCCGCCCGGTGAAATTGCGTCAGTTATTAGAAGGTATTTGCACCGATGCACAGGAGTTGTCGGGTAACGCTAATCATTATTTCAGCTTGGAAGCGCCGCCCGCGTTGTGCTTAAAAGGCAGTGAAACCGAATTACGCAGCGCGCTTTCTAATTTGGTATTTAATGCCGTCAAATACACGCCAGAAGGCGGCACGATTCGCATAAAAAGCTGGCAAGACAGCAACGGCGTGCATGTCAGCGTAGAAGACAGCGGTATTGGTATCGAAGCGCGCCATATTCCGCGCCTCACGGAGCGTTTTTATCGGGTGGATTCTAGTCGCTCAATTAACACCGGCGGCACAGGTTTGGGGTTGGCGATTGTGAAGCATGTATTAATTCACCACAAAGCACGCCTTGAAATCCGGAGTACCCCGGGAATAGGAAGTACCTTTACTTGTCATTTTCACCATGAATCACGCACTCATTGAACAAACAAAAACCCCTCTATAACAGAGGGGTTTTTAATCAACTAATACCGTTAATTAGTCTCGTAACTTACCGTGTACTTCAGCTTGCATCCGCTCTAAGCCCATGTGCCGTACATCCGTGCCGCGCACTAAATAAATCACCAATTCAGCGATGCTACGCGCATGGTCGCCGATGCGCTCTAATGAACGCAGCGCCCAAATAACACTCAACACGCGAGAAATAGAGCGCGGGTCTTCCATCATATAAGTCACCAGCTCACGCAAGGCACTCTTATATTCACGATCGACGTTTTTATCGTATTGCGCGACGGATAACGCTAAATCAGCATCAAAGCGCGCAAACGCATCTAACGCATCATGTACCATTTTGCGGACTTGCGCGCCAATATGCCGAATTTCAACATAACCGCGCGGTGCTTCGCCGGTTTCGCATAATTCAATAGCGCGTTTAGCAATTTTAGTGGACTCATCACCGATGCGCTCCAAATCAATTACTGATTTAGAAATACTGATAATTAAGCGCAAATCCGACGCCGCTGGCTGACGACGCGCCAAAATACGCACGCAATCTTCATCAATGTCGCGTTCCATTTGGTTGATTTGGTCATCAAGGTCACGGACTTGCTGCGCGAGGCCAGAATCGGCCTCCACTAACGCATTAACCGCATCCCCTACTTGCTTTTCAACCAAACCGCCCATTGCCAGCAAATGGCTACGAATATCTTCTAATTCGGCATTAAATTGCGCCGAAATATGGTGCCCTAAATTGTCTTTATTCAGCATGATTAGCCCCTTAATTCATCCCAATGCCTAACGACACAAACCAACAACCACTAGCCATAACGGCCTGTAATGTAATCTTCAGTTTGTTTTTTGGCCGGATTAGTAAAGAGCGTATCGGTATCGCCGTATTCGATTAATTTACCCATGTACATAAACGCGGTGTAATCGGAAACACGCGCCGCTTGCTGCATGTTATGGGTCACGATAACGATGGTGTATTGCCCTTTCAGCTCGTTAATTAACACTTCTACTTTTAAGGTAGAAATAGGGTCAAGCGCGGAGCAAGGTTCATCTAATAACAACACGTCAGGGCGAACAGCCACGGTGCGCGCAATCACTAAACGCTGTTGCTGGCCACCCGACATGCCCAACGCCGATTCATGCAAACGGTCTTTGACTTCATCCCACAGCGCGGCGCTACGCAGCGCCCACTCCACGGTTTCATCTAACACGCGCTTTTGGTTGATGCCTTGAATACGCAGGCCGTACACCACGTTTTCATAAATACTTTTCGGGAACGGGTTGGGCTTTTGGAACACCATCCCCACGCGACGACGCAGCTCGGCCACTTCTTCGCCTTTGCGGTAAATGTTTTGCCCATCGAGGCGAATTTCACCTTCAACGCGGCAACCATCCACCAAATCATTCATGCGGTTCATGGTTCGCAACAAGGTTGATTTGCCGCAACCGGATGGCCCGATGAAGGCCGTCACACGGTTTTTCGGAATCTTCATGTTGACGTCAAACAGCGCCTGCTTTTGCCCGTAGAACAGGTTCAAGCCATCCACTTCTAAGGAAGTGGGTTCATCGTCCAAGCGGCGGGTTTGGCGTTTGCGGCCAAGGGCATCCAAATCGACGCCGTGTGCGTGGTGTTGCATGACTCACACTCCGTTAGAAATCAGTGTTCCAGCGCCTTGTATTTTTCGCGTAGCTGGTTGCGGATATAGACAGCACTTAGGTTGAGCAACGCAATCACCAACACCAACAGCAGCGCGGTGGCGTACACCAGCGGACGCGCCGCTTCGACGTTCGGGCTTTGGAAACCCACGTCATAAATGTGAAAGCCTAAGTGCATAATTTTTTGGTCAAGGTGCAGGTAGGGGTAATTACCGTCCAGCGGCAGCGCCGGAGCCAGCTTCACCACACCCACCAACATCAATGGCGCAACTTCGCCCGCCGCGCGCGCAACCGCCAAAATGAGGCCGGTCATCATCGCGGGGCTGGCCATCGGCAGCACCACTTTCCATAAGGTTTCGGCTTTGGTGGCACCCAGCGCCAGCGAGCCTTCACGCAGTGCGCGCGGAATACGCGCCAAGCCTTCTTCGGTGGAAACAATCACCACCGGCACCGCCAACAGCGCCAGCGTCACCGAGGCCCATAACAAACCCGGCGTGCCAAACGTGGGCGCAGGCAAGGCTTCTGGGAAGAATAAACGGTCAATCGAACCGCCCAGCATGTAGACGAAAAAGCCCAAACCAAACACGCCGTACACAATCGCCGGAACACCGGCTAAGTTATTGACTGCAATACGAATAATGCGCGTCATCGTGCCTTGTTTGGCGTATTCACGCAGATACACCGCTGCCAATACACCAAACGGCGTCACCAACACGGCCATGATGAGGGTCATCATCACGGTGCCGAAAATTGCGGGGAAAATACCGCCTTCGGTGTTGGCTTCACGCGGGTCATCGCTGACAAATTCCCACAATTTGGCGAAATAAAACCCCACTTTCTGCGTCGTTGACATCGCATTAGGACGGAACGCATGTACCACTTTGCTCAAGCCGATGCTTTGTTCTTGGCCATCAACGGTACGCACGCGCACGCTGTCGCGGTCGAGTTGGGTTTGCAAATCCGCCAAGCGTTGCGACAACTGCTGATAATCCGCATCCAACTGCGCGCGCTCGGCGGCTAAATCGGCCTGCGCTTCGGGCGTTAAACGCTTCTCTAATTCAAGGCTGCGCGTTTTGAGGCGCAGGCGCTCTAGGCTGTGATTGATGTGACCAATGTCGCCTTTTTGCAGGGCTTCCACCTGCTGATGCAGGCCGCTGCTGCGTTGCAAACGGCGTTGCAATTCGTCCCACGCCGCTGCGCCGCTGGCTACCACGCTGCCGTTTTCACTCACCGACACAAGGTAGCCGTAAAAATTGCCCCATTCGCGGCGCTCTAACACCGTGAGTTGTTCGGGGCGCTTGGGCGTACCCAGCCACTCGCCCACCACCCAGCTAAAATCTGCGCCGTAAATTTCACGGTTGCCGACTTTCAGCAGTTCACGGGTCATAAATTCACCGCCCGCGACGTCCACCGGCAAGCCACTGGCCGCCAAGCGCGCACGCGGTACTTCTTCGCGCTGCACTTCTTCACCGGCTAATAAACGCGCGGGCTGACCGGGAATACGGTATTCCGTTTCAATCACATCGGCAGGCCAGAAGTGCGCGAAACCGCGCGTAGCAATCACGGCCAGCAGGCCAAGCGTCATGATGACAGCGATAGAGACCGCCCCGGCATTCAACCAGACCCACGGTGTACCGCTCTTAAACCAGGATTTCAGGGTTTGCTGTTTCACGGGCATATACCTTTGCCGAGCTTAGAGCGAGGCGTATTTCTTACGCAGACGAGTACGAATCATTTCAGCCGCCGTGTTCATCACAAAGGTAAACATCAGCAACACCATCGACGCCAAGAACAACACGCGGTAATGAGTGCCGCCCACTTCTGATTCCGGCATTTCCACCGCGACGTTCGCCGCCAAGGTGCGTAAGCCTTCAAAAATGTTCAGCTCCATCACCGGCGTGTTGCCTGTGGCCATCAGCACAATCATGGTTTCACCCACGGCACGGCCCATGCCAATCATCAGCGCCGAGAAAATACCCGGGCTGGCGGTCAGGATGACCACGCGGGTCAGGGTTTGCCACGGCGTGGCACCCAGCGCCAACGAGCCATAAGTGAGGCTTTTCGGCACGCTGAACACGGCGTCTTCGGCGATGGAATAAATGTTAGGAATCACCGCAAAGCCCATCGCCAACCCCACAACCAAGGCGTTGCGTTGGTCAAAGGGAATGCCCAAATCATTCGACAGCCACAGGCGCATATCGCCGCCGAAGAAGGCATTTTCCAAGTGGCCGCTCATGCTTAAAGAGAACGCGCCCACCGCCAAAATCACCGGAATC
>JACCEE012244126.1_pt1 | contig 11439 bp, 8 predicted proteins | sample 7449931 | NCBI WGS metagenome assembly JACCEE01 (sample SAMN15323457, study PRJNA562643) | freshwater metagenome | isolation source: river surface water | place: USA:Blue River Watershed | collected 2017-08-19 | reverse complement strand
GACAAAAAGAGCGGGGGGGGGGATAATTGGCTGGCACAGTACCGGATTGAAACAATGTGTCATTGCGTGGGGCTAAAAGTTTGAGTTTCAAGGGTGCTGATTACGCTCGCGGTCAATCTTAACTTGGAGATAAAAAATGAATAACGTCAAAAAAATAAGCAGGAATAGCGAACTGAACCCTACCCCCAAATATTCAGTTACCTTTGTTGCACGAAAATCGCCTACTGAGTCTGGAGGGAAGAAATATCCAGGTCATGCTTATGTAGTTTGGAGTAAAAGTGAAAACCTTGAAGCAAGAGGATTTTATCCTCCTGACGCTGAAAAAAATTTTAGAAAGCTAGAATACAAAGGAGCATTACTGGATGAATATAGTACCAGTGCTTCTGGGCAAAATCTTGAAGTGTCTCGATTAGAAGTTTTAGTTACAAAGCAGATGTTTGACTATTCAATGCAGGCAATCAGGCACTGGGATCAAAAAGAAACAACATACGATCTCTTTGTTAATAATTGCGTTAGTTTTGTTGCAGAAGTGGCAAGGGCGTTAGGTCTTTCTGTACCGAGCGATACATCATGGACCACACCAAGGTCTTTTTTAGATGACCTTATGAGGGTCAATAATTAGCTCTCTGTTTTAACAACCTAATCAAACTATCGGAGACCGAAATGCCTACGCAACTGATTACCGAGACGAAGATTTGGATTGACCAGCATCTTACTTCCGCCAATACCTTGGCACTCACCGCTGAATTGATCGGGGATGCCATTGCTGATTCTTTTGCAAAGGTGTTTGGCAAACCAGCTGTTGAAATTGGAGCTGTCTCGGTTTCAGTTGCGGATGCCTCCGTGACCATCAGCGGAAATTCCGCGTTTAGCGGTGCTGCGGCAATTTCCATCGCGGTCGAGATCAAGGATGTTACCGGAAAGTATCATATTGCTGTGCTGTTCCCAGAAATGCAAGTGCCTGACAACCTCGGTCAAAATTTGTCCGCACTATGGAAACGATTTGAAACGCCCCCCTTCTTTGCCGATTTCAAGATAATCGGCATTGAATTTCCGTCAATACAGAATTCTGTTTCCATCATCGCGGAGCAAGGCGATTTTTTAAGACTGGCCGGAGACAAAATTATTATTGGCCCTGCTGCCAGAATTAAATTTCAGGTCAGCAATCTTTCTCAGACATCTATTGACATTCACGCTGAGTTCTCAGCTCCTGTAGCAATCGGCAGCTTTAAATTCAGATTGACCGGCGAACTGTCAACTGACGATGCGGTTGATTCCAACCTTGCAATTGTGCCAGTAGATCCTGCCGTTTATCCGTCGCTGGACGATCTGATGAAGGTGCTTCTTGGAACCGGTGTGCAAATTCCAATCGGGCTTAGTATTGCTGATTTGCAGCTCGGCAATTTTTTCCAAAAAGATGCCTTCACCCTCTCCGTGCGTTTTAAAGAAAAATGGAGTTTGGCATTAGGTCCGGCAGGAGTGACTGTGCGAGACATTGCGATAACAGTCATTTGGACAGGCAGCAAATTAACTGCGTTGCTTCAAGGCACTGCAACAATTGCTGGCTTTGATGTGAAGATAGACTCAACTTTGCAAGAGCAGCTCATGTTGCGCGGCAAATTGCCCAAAAGCAATCTAAGCTCCCTGATAAGATCAATCGCCGGACCTGTGCTTTCATTGCCGTCAGGATTCCCTGAAATTGAACTGCCTGAAGCTGATTTTTTTATTCCGTCATTGGCTGATCCGCTCAGTTTTTTGTTGAAAACACAAGCAGGCGATTATGGCATTGTCTGGCTGTTGATTGCTCAAATTGATGGTGCATGGCAAGCGGCTGTGGCTTTTGAATTAGCAAAAGACTGGAAATTTTCTCGTCTTTCCAATCTGCTTGCTCCGCTTGATCGTTTGCGCATTGAAAATTCAAAGTTGACGTTGGCGACATTCTCGAAGCCTGAACTGTCATTCCCAGTGATTGACGGCGCAGCATTGCAACTTGCTCTCAGCAAAGGAGTTACGCTGAATACGGATTTGATGCTGCACGGCTCTGGGCTTGATTTTATCAGTGTGCTGACCAAAACAGACAGACTGCCCTTGCTGCTGACAGTTGGCGACAGCTTGTCTAAAACTGAAGTGCAGGCAAAACTTGCCAACAGCATAGATTTGCTGCCCGGTGTGATTGTTTTTGAACAACTTTTCCTCAAGATCACTCCAGAACCATTCGCCATAGCCTTGGCAGCAATAGCTGATGTCACAATATTTGGGCAAGAACTGCCGAAATTCAGCGTCAGCATGGGGATTAAAGAAGGAAAAGCAAATCTTAAACTTCAAACAGAGGAGTCTTGGAAAGATCCAATAGGCATCAGCGGCCTGACAATCAACACGGTTGTTTTGGAAGTCAACACTTCTCCAGTCCAATATGGAATATTTGGAGAAATATCCATATCCGACAAACACATAAAGATGGCTGTGCAGTTCACCGGCAATGTTCCCTCCATGATTGCTGGTGAGCTGCAAGGAACATTATCTCTCAAAGATGTTGTCAAAGGTTTGGTCGGTCTATCTCTGCCATTAGAAATCATCAACATCAGTGATTTCAAGATTCATGTGGTTCCTAATCCGACAAGCGTGACAATAGGCAATGAGACTTTCGAGTCTGGCCTTACATTGAAGGGCACCGTTGGCTTTTTCGGTGTGAAGGCGGATACCGAAGTTATCGTTAAACCTAGCGAGGGCGTGTTTGTCCACGCCGCATTATCTGAAAAGATTGATTTAGGCGGAGTGCTGGTTATTTCCAATGCCGCAGGAGATGGGCCTGCTTCATTCACGCTGGATACGAGAAAAGCCCCATTTTTAAAAATATCGGGCAGGTATTCACTGCTTGGTTTGGACCAATCTCTTGAAGCAGTTGTTGACACTAACGGAATTCAAGTCGAAATTAAAGGTGATTTCGGCCCAGCGCATTATGAATGGGATTGCCGCGTTAAATCGTTAAATCAATTCGAGGCGAGCGGTTCTCTCAAGTTTGCGCTGAACGGTTCAATTGGTCCTATACGGCTTACTCCCGGTGCACCAAGTCTTGGTAAAATACCGATTAACACGGGATTTCAAGGAAGTGCTTCTATTTCGGTAAAAAATAACCAGTTTGCATCTTCAATTCAGGGCGGATTTTACTTCCAAGGTCTTAAGCTCGATATTCCTCGGATTGAACTCAATGTCGCCCCATCTTCTTTGGAAAAGCTTCCAGATATTATCCGGAAGCAGATTCAAGATAATGCCAACGATATCTTTGCTGATTTTCTGGATGATGCTGATAAATGGCTTTTGGCTCTTCGTGACGGCATCATTGAAGGTGTGGAACATGTGGCGTTGGTGTTGAGAGATCAGTTTAAGCGTACTGCTGAACAAATCGGAAAGGACATACGCGATACGCTCAAGATGGGAAGTCTCGCTGCTGCTCAAGGATTAAAAGAGATCGGCGAAGGAGTTGAGCAGATTGCTGACATTCTAAAGAAACTCGGAGATCCAGTTGGTAATGTAAGAGAGATTCTCAAATTGACTGGATTCTCATCAGGTGAGATTAGCAATGCTCTGCAAATTTCATTTGGAATTCCTCATGCAGATTGGCCTGCACGAGGTCATATAGATATTCTTGCACGAGGTCATATAGATATTCCTGCTCAAGGTCACGCAGACTTTCCAGCGAAAGGTCATGTGGATTTCCCCGGAAAAGCTCATGCGGATTCACCAGCAAAAGGACATATAGATGTTCGAAGTGTAGGCCATGCGGATTCACCAGCAAAAGGACACATAGATATTCCAAGCGTAGGCCATGTGGATCGTTGGGCAGGTCATATTGACAGTGGCGGATGGATACATGGAGATTTTAAAGGAGTTCATGGAGATACAAAGCTGACTCCGCATGGCGATATGAAAGCTATACCGCACGGGGATACAAAATTGACCCCGCATGGCGATATGAAAGCTATACCACACTTGGATGCGACAGCTAAACTGCATGGGGATACTCCTCTTACTCCACACGGTGACACGAAAGCCACACCACATGGGGATACTCCTCTTACTCCACATGGTGACATGCCTGCCATTCCTCATGGAGATGCGCCATAATTCAAAGGAACAGAGAATATGGGTATTGAGTTACGTCCGTTGGGAATAAATTGCAATCTTACCTGCCAGTATTGCTACCAGACACCCCAAAGGGATTCAGGCAATCTGACAAAAAGGTATGATATTGCGGAGATGAAGGCCGCTGTTGAACAAGAAGGCGGAGACTTTGCCTTGTTCGGCGGTGAAGCGTTGCTCGTTGATGAAGCTGACCTTGAAGAGCTGTGGCGTTGGGGGCTGGAAAAGTATGGCCACAATGGCGTGCAGACCAACGGCACCTTGATCAACGACAACCACATCCGCATGTTCAAGCAGTACAAGGTGCAGGTGGGCATTTCCTGCGACGGCCCCGGTGAGCTGAATGATGTCCGCTGGGCAGGCAACCTGGAGAGAACACGCCGGACAACGGCTAAAACCGAACAGGCGATTGCGCGGCTCTGTGAAGAAGGTATTCCACCCAGCCTTATCATCACCTTGCATCGGGGCAACGCAACAGAAGACAATCTGCCGGTTATGCACGAATGGCTGCGCCGATTGAAAGAACTTGGCGTTTCTTCTGTCCGGCTTCATCTTCTGGAAACAGAGAGTGCATTAGTCAAGGAAAAATATGCGCTTTCACCAACGGAAAACATCGCCGCGCTGATGAGTTTTGCAAAACTTGAAAAGGAATTGGAACCATTGCGCTTTGATGTGTTCTCAGAAATGCAAAGCCTGCTGACATGCAGAGATCATTATGCAACCTGTGTCTGGATGGGATGCGATCCCTACACGACATCGGCTGTGCGCGGCATTGAAGGCAGAGGCCAGAGCAGCAATTGCGGACGCACCAACAAGGACGGCATTGATTTCATTAAGGGCACTCAGGCTGGTTATGAACGGTATGTCGCCCTTTATCATACTCCCCAAGAATACGGCGGCTGTCAGAGCTGCCGTTTTTTCTTGTTCTGCAAGGGCCAATGTCCAGGAACTGCCATTGACGGAGATTGGAGAAACCGGACTCAAGACTGCGAAACGTGGAAGGCACTTTTTACCCATGCGGAAAGTGTTCTTGAGGCGAATAATATCAAGCCGTTATCGCAGGACAAGAATCTGTGCTATCTTGAACAGGAGATGCTTAACGCTTGGGGCAGAGGTGAAAACCCCACTCTTCAGATGACACTGGAGCGCATGTGCGCTGAAGCCGCCAAGCAGGGAGAAACCGCAAAATGACAACAGACATGATTCGCCTCCCTTATCGTCTGCCGGATTTCACCCGCTACAGCTGGGCCAGCGAAGAGGCGCGTTCCATTTGGGAACCACGCATTCAGCAGACACTCAACTGCTGGACTGAAATAGAGTGGAAGTCTGTTGCCGAAGATATTCGTGCCTGCACATTGAGTATTTTTTCCCCGGAAGAGGTGCTCAAGCAGGCACCGCTTATGGCAAAGTTTGGCTTGACCGTTCTTCCGCTCGGTATGCAGGGAGCCAGCACGCAGCCATACAGCAACACCGAGACTGCCTATCAATCCGGTGCTCCATTCGTATATCGTGTTGTGATCGGCACTCCAGTCAATGCGGCAAAGTTTCACAAAGCCTATCAAAGCGCAAATCAAGACGCTATCGGTCAACTGCTTGGCTATCCTGCCTGCTGCCGCAATTTTTTTCAACGGGTCTGGGTGGATGAGCAACACATTGATACGACTTGGTCTATGGCGGTGAACACCGAAAAGGCGCAGCGGGATGACACGGTCTGTCAAGTTGCCGGAGACAGCAGAGCAAATATCCTGCTGCGCTGGCTGGGGATACGAGCTGTTCCTCACTTGCCTTGCGCTTTTGACTGCGCATCCACAGTGGAACAAGCAGGCCGCTATCTTGACCTTGGCCGACAGCTTGGTTTTGGAACCGAAATGACATGGCTTGAGGAAATGCTTTCTTGGCCTGTTGAATGGTCTGCTCTGCACGGAATTGCGGAGATTAAAACGCCGGTGGCAAGGATTGCTTCCTGTACCGATGCAACAGCAAAAAAATACGTCGTACAACGTTCCGGCACAAATTATCCCGATGAAGGTGCCCAAGGCTTAGTTTTTCCGTATCAGCAGCCCAAGCAACGTCACATTACAGATTCCGAGGGATTTAAACGAGGATTTGAACATCCGCTGTCATCGCTATCTACTTCTCTCAACAAAGCATCTTGGTTTTTTACAGACAATGGATTTTCTTCCTTGCAGGCTATGGAGCATAGTCATCAGCCAATTTTGGAGTTAGCAAGACTTTCTCTTGATGGAAAACCTGCAACTGTGTTAGACTTGGGATGCGGCAACGGAGCATTGTTGCAAAAAATTCACAATAAAGACAGCAGAGTTGTCCCGTTCGGCATAGATATCAATGCTTCAAGCATAGCACACGCCCACATGCTGTTTCCTGCCTATACAGAAAATTTTGTGACAGGAAATATCTTCGAACAAAATTCATTATGGACTGGCCGCAGTTATTCACTGGTCATTTTCATGCCAGGGAGATTGCTTGAAGTCCATCCTAAACAAAGAAAATTTCTGCTTTGTCAGCTCCAAAGTTTTTCGGAAAAACTGTTGATCTATGCTTATGACGATTGGCTGGCCAGATATGGGGGGCTGGCCTCGCTTGCAGAACAGGCTGGTTTGAAGCTCCTGAATAACACCCCAGATTTAAAAACAGGCATAGCGGTTATAAACGAAATTTTGGATCACTGAATAATTGCTTGAGGTAATAATCTATGACTGATCATCTGGATTTTCCTGCTACGCAACATATTGATATACGACCTATCCCTCATGGGGATGTTCCCGGCCAATCGCACACTGATGAGCCGGGGTCGCCACATGGTGACTCCCCAATTCGTGTGCATCTTGATTTTTCTGGGCGTTGGCATATTGATATCCCTGCAACATCCCATTTAGACGCAAGCAATACGCCATTTCCCCATGTTGATATCCCGTTAATTGAGCATGACGATTCTCCGTTAATTCATGGAGACATAAAACATGTTGATTCCAATTTTTCTCTTCACGGAGAATTGCCGCCACCGCATTTGGTTCCAAACAGCCACGTTGATATTCCAAGGCAGTCTCATAAGGATGTACCACATCTTGATTTTCAAGGCATACCTGCACGGCATCATTTAGATGTCGCTGAAGGCGCACATGGAGATATATCAAATATTCCACATGTTGATGTGCCAGTATTGCAGCATATAGATATCAAAGAGAAAGTTATAAAAGATATGTCACATGCAGATGGAGGAATTCATATTGATGTGCATATTGACACATTCATGAGACATTGGGATGAACCTGAGCAGCCACATGTTGATCAGTCAGAACCTCATGGAGATATTTCCTGTCAATCGCATATAGATACAGCAGATAGAAAATATGGCCATACTTATCATACACCGCACGTTGATGCCCCTGCATCGCCCCACGGAGATATTCTTGAAAGACCTCATCTTGATTATCCAGCACATAATCCAGATTGATTGTAAATAATTCAATAAATTTTACTGACAAATTATCAGGAGATCAATAATGACAAACCATCAAGATGCCCCTCATGCTGATCTTTGGATTCCTCAGGGGGACGTTCAGCATGGCGACAGGCCAGCTATATCAATACCTATCCCTTTCAGACCTGTGAGAGTTATTCCGCATAATGACATTCAACATACTGATATCAGTCCAATGCACGTAGATGTTTCCCATATGGACAGAGGATAGATTTTCATAAATTGGACTTTAAAAATTTAATGCAAGTGGAGAGAAGGAATTCGTCGCCTTGTTTGAAAATGAATAAAGTATCCATATTATGGATTTAAATGCTGGATGCCGAAGTTTTGAAGATTAAACTACGTAAAGAGAGAATCTCATATCAACAGGTTGAGCTATGCGAACTTTGACCTTGGATATTCCAGAAGCGGTCTTGGCCGCCGTAAAAATTCCCAGAACCCGTTTAAAAGCTGACCTTAAACGGGAATTGGCACTTCAGCTCTATCGGGAAAATATGATCTCCTTTGCCAATGCCCACCGCATGGCTGATATGAGCAAAATTGAGTTCCATTATCTGCTTGGAGAGCGGCAGATACCAAGGCAGTATGACGTGGAAGATTGCGAGAAAGACATGGAAAATCTTGCGCTATGGAACACGGCGCAATGATTGTTTCCAACTCGACACCGTTAATCAATTTTGCTGCGATCAGCCGTTTGGATATTCTCGAAAGGCTGTTTGGAGCCATTGTCATTCCACCGGCTGTTGAATATGAAGTTCTTGAATGCGGCCACCGTTATCCCAGCATGACAGCCATACGGCAGGCAAAGTTCATCGAGAAACACGGCATCAGCAATACGATGCTGCGTGATGCGCTGATCATTGATCTTGATCCCGGCGAAGCTGAAGCGATTGCCTTGGCATTGGAGCAGAAAGCTGACCTGCTTCTCTTGGATGAAATCGCTGGCCGGACGATTGCAGAATCGTACCAGCTTGCGTTCACCGGCTCAATCGGCTGTCTGATCGAAGCCAAACGGACAGGCATCATTCCGGCAGTCAAGCCGCTGCTCGATGCCATGCGGCAGGAGGCCCGTTTCTGGCTGAATCCACGTCTATATGCCAGGATTCTGATGGAGCAGGGCGAGTAACTTGCTCCCTCACTCCACCCGCCGACACACCTCCTCTGCCCGCTTCATCTGCGCATCAAGCCGTTTTTCTGAGACCGGCATGGCCGTGCCGATTTCCGGGGCAAAGACCGAGACCTTAAATTCTTCCACCATCCTGCGGCACAAGGCAAGCTCCTCGCGGCAAGCAGGGCAGGGCGGCCTGCTGTTCTCCTGCATCAGCCGCCGAAGCTGCTCCATGAAGGGCTGCACCCGTTTGGCCTTCTCAGCATCCTTGAGCGGCCCATGCTCGGCCCGCTCGATGCGCTTGGCAAGGGCCAGCAGCCAGCGTTTGCGCTCGGCCAGCTCCGTCAACGGCAGCTTGGCGAGAAAATCCTGCGGCACCAAACCCTCAAGGAGCTGCTGATATTCGGCAAAGCGGGTTTGGCCGCTGCCGATCTTGCCGTTCCGCTGGCGACACTGAGCAAGCACGGTCTGCACCTGCCTGCGGGTTGTCAGCACTTCAACAATCTGGTTGAGCAAGGCCCTCGCCTGCCGCAGCAAGCCTTGTTCCTTCAAGGCAGCAACCGTGGCGGCAAACTGCGCCTTGCTCGGCAGACTATCCAGTTGATCAAGCTGAAACAAGCGGTCAAGAACGCCGTTCAGCAGCAGCTCTTTAGTCTCCGCCGCACCGCCCTTCAAGCCCAGCGAGAGCCACGAAGCCGTTTGCCCAGCCACCACCGCTTTGCACTCTTTACTTATGGCAGGAATCTCACCCGGAAACTGGAGTCCGTACAAAAAACGCAGCCCGGCGCGGCAAAGGCTCCGTGCCTGCTCCGGTTCAGGGATGTAGCGGAGCGCGACGCTCTGCGGCTGGCCGTTTTTTTCCTCAAGGAAAAGCGCGGGATGATGCAGCCCAGTCATCCGTTTCTGCGCATCGTGAACCGGCATGGGCGCGGGCGGCGGATCAAATTCCCAGCTTGTGAGTCCCTTGCTTGCGGGCAGATTCGCGCCGCTGCTGGCCGGTGCGCCGCCTTTTGCTGGGCTGGTTTTCGGCAAGGCGCAGTGCTGCACCAGTTCGTGGAAATTGCGGGTGCAGCAGAGTGTCTGGCCCTGCTCATCGCACAAGCGGAAGCGCATCCGCAGATGTTGCGGCAAAGCGTCCAACTGCCAATCCGCCCGCGTCACGGTCATCTGAAAGCGGCGGAGAATCGCCTGCTCCAAGGCGGGATAGAGCGAGCCGTGGCCTGTAGCCATGCTGTCCAAGATCGCATCCGCCGCATCGGGCAGCGGCACAAGCTGGCGGCGCAATCGCTTGGGCAGACTCTTGAGCAAGGCCAAGACCTTGTCCGGCAGCAGGCCCGGCACCAGCCATTCAAACAGCGCAGGCGAGAGGGCCGCGCAGCACGATGCAGGAATATCAACGGTCACGCCGTCGTCCTCCTGACCGGGCTGGAAGGAATAGCGCAGCTTCAGGCGGCCTTGCGGGGTTTGCAGGGTTTCAGGAAAGCGGTACAAGGCCTCGCTGTCAGGCTGGTTGCGGCAGACATCCGCCTCCTTCATGCGCAGAAAAGCGTCCGCCTCCGCGCCCGGCTGCCGCTCCTTGGCCTTGTCGCGGAGAAAACGGTTGAGCGTGAAGCGGGCATAAACGAGGCCAAGCCGCTGGTCGTAGAAGTCAAACAGGGCCTGCTCATCAATAATCGTGCCGCGCCGCCGCAACCGCTCCTCCAGTTCCTCCAGCTGCCGCAGCAGATCAAGATTGTGCTGAAGAAACGGATAACTGCCTTCCAGCTCGCCGGGAATGAGGGCCTCGCGGATGAAGATCGTCCGCGCCTCTTCAGCCGCCTGCTGGCTGATGCGCCCGTAGTTCACTTTGCGGTCGGCAGCAATGACCAAGCCGAAGAGCACCACCTTTTCCAACGCCACGACCTGCCCGGCTTTTTTCTCCCAATGTGGGTCAGAGTACGACCGCTTGCATAAGTCACCGCCGAGGCGTTCCAGCCAGGCAACGTCTATATTCGCAGCCATACGGGCAAAGAGCTGCGAAGTCTGAACAAAGTCCGTGGCCACCAGCCATTGCCCGGCCTTGTTGTACAAACAGGAGCCAGGGAAAATCACTGCCTCGCGGTTGCCGGTAATCAGGTAGGTGTTCTTCTCCTTTTTCGTGGCGATATTGCGCAGGAAACCAGCAGTCACGGCCTGATGTACCGCCTCTGGAGACGCAGGCGCAGCCTCATCCGCGCTCATCCGCTGCAAGGCTGGGGCAAATTCCTCATGCTGGCTGAGAATGCGCAGGATTTGCTCATGAATATCGAACCACTCCCGCATTCTTTGCCATGAGCAAAAGTTGGCGGTGCAGAAGCGGCGTAATTCACCAGATGTAGGGGCGGAACCTGTAGGGGCAAAAGATTTTTTGCCCCTACCATCTTGAGATGTATCCGCATCCGTCGTGGGGGCGAAAGATTTTTCGCCCCGACAGGCATTCCACAAATTCACCAGCGTCAACAGATCAGACCCCGGCGCAGCAAACTGGAGATGCGCCTGCCGCGCCTTCTCCTTCTTCTCCGCCGGGACAATACGTGGGTCTTGAATGGCCAAAGCCGCAGCAATGACGCAGACTTCCCGCAGCGAGCCAAGCTCCGCACTCTCAATGATCATCCGAGAGATGCGCGGATCAAGCGGCAGCCGAGCCATGATCGTGCCGCGCTCGGTCAGG
>JACCEE010303174.1_pt1 | contig 11440 bp, 7 predicted proteins | sample 7449931 | NCBI WGS metagenome assembly JACCEE01 (sample SAMN15323457, study PRJNA562643) | freshwater metagenome | isolation source: river surface water | place: USA:Blue River Watershed | collected 2017-08-19 | reverse complement strand
TGGATATTTATCGCAAAACCCACAATGCAATCCAAACCTCACGGTTATAGAACAAGCTTTTGCATCATCGAACGAAATTGTAAAAGCTGTTGGATATTATGAAAATGCGCTGAAACACAACGACAAAAACCAACTGCAACGAGCTATTGAACGAATGGATCAATTAGCGGCATGGGACTTTGAAACACGCATCAAACAAATTTTGGGCGAATTGAAAATCGACAATTTCGACCAACCGATGTCGCAACTCTCTGGCGGTCAGCGAAAACGAGTTGCGTTGGCAAACGTACTCATCAATGAACCCGACTTTTTAATTCTCGACGAACCTACAAACCACCTTGACATGGAAATGGTTGAATGGCTCGAAGAGTATATCAAAAAATCGCGCTGCACCCTGTTTATGGTTACTCACGATCGTTATTTTCTTGATCGAGTTTGTAATCACATTATTGAAATCGACGATAATACGGTGTACGAATATGATGGAAATTACTCGTATTATCTTGAAAAACGAGAAGCACGCATCGTTTCACAAAATGCAAGTATCGATAAAGCCAAAAACCTGCTAAAAACGGAACTCGAATGGATGCGCAGAATGCCTCAAGCTCGTGGTACAAAAGCAAAATATCGCATCGATAACTTTTACAAAACTCAAGAAAAAGCCAATCAAAAAATTGAAGAAAAAACGGTACAACTCGATATTGTAGCCAAACGATTAGGCTCTAAAATATTGGAATTCGAGCATCTGCATAAAGCTTACGACGAACGTGTTTTAATTGACGATTTCTCGTACAAATTCAGCCGTTTCGAAAAAATTGGAATCATTGGGAAAAATGGCTGCGGGAAATCAACAATGCTCAACATTTTTACCGGTACCGAAAAACCAAATAAAGGCAACGTTGAGCTTGGCGAAATTGTAGAAATAGGCTACTACCGACAAGACGGAATGAACTTCAAAGAAACAGATCGTGTCATAGATATCATCAAAGCAATTTCTGAAGATATTTGGCTTGGCGATGGCAAACGACTTTCGCCGTCGCAATTTCTCGAACACTTTCTTTTCCCTCCCGAACTTCAATATACCTTTGTATCAAAATTGAGCGGTGGCGAACGTCGTCGATTATATTTGATGACCATATTAATGCGGAATCCGAATTTCTTAATACTCGATGAACCAACAAACGACCTCGATATTATGACGCTGAATGTTCTTGAAGAATATCTTCAAGCATTTAAAGGTTGTGTAATTGTTGTATCACACGACCGCTATTTCATGGATAAAATTGTTGACAATCTTTTTGTTTTTGAAGGGAATGGAGCAATCAGAGTTTTCCCCGGAACATTTTCCGATTACTCGGCATGGTTGGCCGACAAAGAAAAAACAGAGAAAAAAGCAGAAAAGGAAAGTATTAAGGAAATTGCCGCAACAGAAACAGTTGCAAATGCAACAACAAAGCGCAAATTATCATTCAAAGAAAAGCAAGAATTCGATACCTTATCGAAAGACATTGAACAACTGTCGGCAGAGAAACAAAAGATCGAAGCTGAACTAAATTCTGGAAATTACGATTCCGAAAAAACAATCCGATTAGGAACTATAACAGAGCAACTCGATGAAAAAGAATTGCGATGGTTAGAGCTAAGCGAATTAGCATAATTCAACGACTTGTTGATAATTTTTAAAAACCCGCAACGCTTTTGAGCGACAAATTGAAGTACTTTTACGCATTAAAAACAATCGGAATATCATGAGCGATTTGAATATCAATCAGCCAAACGCTGCCAGCTATAACGAAGATAGTATCAAGACCCTTGAATGGAACGAACACATTCGTCGCCGTCCGGGAATGTACATCGGAAAATTGGGCGATGGTTCGTCATCAGACGATGGTATTTATGTCTTACTCAAAGAGGTTGTCGATAACTCAATCGATGAATTTTTGATGGGACAACTCGAACAAGGACGATTTGGGAGAACTATCGACGTTGTCATCACCGAACAAAGCGTAAGCGTTCGCGACCAAGGACGAGGTATTCCACTGGCAAAAGTTGTTGATGTTTCATCAAAAATCAATACCGGGGGTAAATATGACTCTTCGGCATTTCAAAAATCAATCGGGCTTAATGGCGTTGGTATCAAAGCAGTAAACGCTCTATCTACCAAATTTATTATAAAAAGTTTTCGCGATGGTGAAGTTAAAAGCGTTGAATATTCACGTGGAGACATTGTAACCGAATCGAAAATTGAAAAAACGGAAGAACCAAACGGCGTTTTCGTACAATTTTTCCCCGACAATGAATTATTTCCGCATTTCCATTTCATTAATGAATATGTGGAAAAAATGATGCGTAACTACGCATATCTCAACACCGGGCTGACTCTTAACTTTAATGGGAAGACATTTTATTCACGCAACGGATTGCTCGATCTTCTTAAAGAAACAATGGGCAAAGAAGCTGCACACTACCCCATTATTCATTTAAAAGGAACCGATATAGAATTAGCCTTTTCTCATGGCGATGAATATGGCGAAGATTACTATTCATATGTAAACGGGCAGTTTACAACCCAAGGCGGAACACACCTTTTGGCATTCAAAGATGCTATTGTTCAAACCTTACGCGGATTTTATAAAAAAGATTTTGAAGCTGCCGATATTCGTCAGTCGATAGTTGCAGCCATTGCCATCAGGGTACAAGAACCGTTATTTGAATCACAAACAAAAACAAAACTCGGTTCGAAAGACATGGGTCCCGAAGGACCATCGATAAAGAACTTCATCAGCGATTTCATTAAAAATACGCTCGATAATTATCTGCATAAAAATCCGGATACAGCAAATTCAATTTTAAAAAAGATTCAAGATTCGGAGAAAGAACGGAAAGAAATAGCCGGAGTTCAAAAATTGGCCAAAGAACGTTCGAAAAAGGTAAGTCTTCATAATAAGAAGCTACGCGATTGCCGGATTCATTACAATACAAATCACGAAAAACGCGACGAAAGTAGCATATTCATTACCGAAGGAGACTCGGCAAGCGGTTCAATTACAAAATCACGCAACGCCAATACTCAAGCTGTGTTTAGCTTAAGAGGAAAACCATTAAATACGCACGGAAAAACAAAGAAAATTGTATACGAAAACGAAGAATTCAACCTCTTACAAGCAGCTCTCAACATTGAAGAAGGCGTAGAAAACATTCGTTACCGCAATATCATTGTTGCAACCGATGCCGATAGCGATGGAAAACACATTCGAATGTTATTACTCACCTTTTTCCTTAATTTTTTCCCCGATTTAATTCGAAAAGGGCATGTTTTCATCTTGCAAACACCATTATTTCGTATTCGTAATAAGAAAAAAACCATTTACTGCTACACAGAAGAAGAACGCGTAAAAGCCATGGCTGAATTGAGTCCAAATCCTGAAATCACTCGATTCAAAGGTTTGGGTGAAATCTCGCCCGATGAATTTAAAAATTTCATTGGTCCGGATATTCGATTAGAACCCGTTATTTTGGGACGCGATACAACAATACACAATCTGCTCGATTACTACATGGGCGATAACACTCCCGACCGTCAGTTATTTATTGTCGACAATTTGATTATAGAACAAGATGTTGTTGAAGAAAACGAACACATAAAATAATCGTTTTTTTTATTCGTTAGCCAACAAGCATAAAATGTTTTCGAACCAACAACAGAATACATTTTTATATTTGAATATTCTTTTTTTTCGTAGATTTGGAATAGCGAATAACAATTCCCGAAAAAATCTACATTAAAAAACGACAATAATGTAATGTTAAACTAGCCATGAGTGTACTCGAAATTGTTCTTTATAACACATTCCGATTTATATTAATATTTGGAATTTTTACCCTTATCGATTTTTATGCGTGGACCGGCATCAGAATCTATTTGCAAAATTACTCATGGTTTGGAATAGCCCGAATATTCTATATGTGTACCAGTATTTTCACTATACTGGGTTTTTTGGCTACCCTATTATTGTTTTTTCGCGGAGAAGGTGTTCAAAATGCCTCGTCAAATTTCTTCATGGGATTTGTATTCATAATCGTTATCCCAAAACTCTTTTTTATCGGTTTTTTACTCTTTGAAGACTTTTTCAGACTTGCACTTTTGGGCATCGACTATCTCAAAGATTTTGGAACACCCGCAGTATTAATACCTCGAACCAGATATATTTCTGCAGCAGGGTTAATCGTAGCTGCAATTGTAATGATAGCCATAGCCAATGGTGTATTCCGAAATAAATACAACTATCGCGTAAAACGAATTACCTTGTATTTTGAAAATCTTCCGGCATCGTTCGATGGATATACGGTTGTACAACTATCTGATGTTCATTCAGGTAGTTTCGACAATACCCAAAAGATGGAAAAAGGAATTGAACTCATCAACAAACAACATCCCGATTTGGTGCTTTTTACCGGCGACATGGTTAATATGAAAGCCAATGAATTTAAACCATATATCAGCAGTTTTGCCAAAATACAAGCAAAAGATGGCAAATATTCCATATTTGGAAATCATGATTACGGCGATTATGTACGTTTCAAATCGGCATTTGAGAAATGGCAGAACTTACAAAGACTGGGAGCTTACGAACATCGAGCCGGATTCACGGTTTTGAAAAACGAGCACATAGTTATAACCCGTGGTAGTGATTCGATTTATATTGCCGGAGTTGAAAACTGGGGCCTACCTCCATTTCCCAAACGCGGCGACTTTAAAAAAGCTATTGAAGGTATTCCCGACGGAGCATTTACGATATTGCTTTCGCATGATCCAAGTCACTGGGATGCAATGGTTTCAAAGCAACAAAAAAACATAGCACTTACTTTAAGCGGACATACACATGGAATGCAATTTGGCATTGATTTACCATGGATGCGATGGAGCCCTGTTCAGTGGAAGTACCCAATGTGGGGAGGTATTTATCGTAGAAATAATATGAAACTATATGTAAATGTGGGCTTTGGCTTTATCGGCTTACCGGGCCGAGTTGGTATTTTGCCAGAAATTACGGTTATTACCCTCAAAAAGAAATAAAATTCTTTTCTCGTTTACATTTTCACAAACGTTTTACCATCTTCCGAACGTTCAAATTCGCTTCCGTATTTACTATTCAGATGCGGAACGATTGCCGGTTCAAAATTGGCAACGATATTAACATCAACAACTTTGTAATTATCGTCGTCTTCGGTATATTCTTCGGTTTCGGTTCCCGACAGAAAACGCCAACCGCTATCTTCTTCCTCATGTCCACGCTCACGATACATGTAACCTACCGGTTCAGAATCGTCGATAACTTTACAAGAAATGATACAAAAACCCATGGGTTTAATCAATTGTTTTAAATCTTCGGCATTGGCCAATAATTCAGGAAATGTCATGATAGTAAATTTTGAGTCAAATTTACGAATTCTTTGTTTGGTATTGCGATAAAAATGAAGCTATAAAACGAAACATGTTTTGAGCCGTTTGTTCATTTTCAACGGGTATTTTCAAGTATGATTTTCCTGAATTAGCATCTTGTTCGAACAATGTTTGTAATAATTGTTCCCGCTTTTTATCATCGGCAAAAACATCGGCAAACCGACTAAGCACAGTAACTCCCGATGTTAGCAATTCATCAAAATTATCGTCGGTTTGTGAAAATTCGTACGATGGTTCCACGTCATCATCTTCAAACAAATGAAGTTGCTGAGGTTCTGTTTTTTCTACTGTTGAAACATCGTGTAATTCTTCTTTTTCTGAAACAGTAGAAACTGACTCACGAAAATCAATCATCGTATCGAGAGTTCCGATAAAGGTTTTAAAAGCACTTTCGGACATAAAAATACTATCGTCTCCAAAATCGAGAACACCTTTTGCAAGTGCATCTTTAAATGAAAGCACATCGAGCATGCGTTGTTCAATGGTGCCGGCAGCAATGAAATTGATTATCGATACCGATTGCTGCTGACCAAGCCGGTGAATTCTTGAAATACGTTGTTCTAAGATTGCCGGATTCCACGGAATATCAAGATTTACCAAAATGGAAGCAGCCTGCAAATTAAGACCAATACTTCCGGTGTCGGTCGATAGAAAAACACGACAATCGGCTTGCTTCGAAAATTGCTCGAGCATCTTTCCTCGGTCCGCAGCTGTTACATTTCCATGCAAATAACAATACTGAATATTTCGATTGGCAAGTTCCCGGGCAACAAGTCGGGTCATTCGTTCCCATTGGCTAAAGACAACAAGTTTTTCGGGTCCTTGTTCGATGAGTTCGTCAACAATGTTCATCAATTCATCGATTTTGGTATCGTGTCGAGTTTTCTGATCAACTAAAAAAGTGCTGTCGCAAACCATTCGCATGGTATTCAAACTGGTTATCAACCTATTGCGATCAATTTCATTGAGCACTCCCGAACGTTTCCATTTCTCTATAAGCTTTGCCACTTCTCGTTTGTATTCATTATGAATATCCATTTGAGGAGTTGTAATTTGAATCAAAAGATTTTTGACAATGCGAGCTGGTAATTGACTCAATACCGATGTGCGAGTTCGACGTAATAACACATTTTGCAAACGTTCCCGAATATGATGTAAATGTTGATATCCGATAATTTTGCCCTGTTCGTTTCTAACCAAATGATAATTCATAAATTGGTAATATGGACCAAGACTATAAGAATCAACAAATTGCATGATACTATACAATTCCTCAAGCTTGTTTTCGAGAGGCGTACCCGATAAGGCAATTGCATAAGGCGATTTTAACAGTTTAACCTGTTTCGAAATTTTCGATTTGAAATTCTTAATTTTCTGTGCTTCATCAATAATGATTAAATCGGGTTCAAGCTTATTGACCAACATCAAATCTGTTAGCAAAATATTGTACGACATTATTTTATATACAAACGCTTTGTTTTGATATTGCTCGGCACGCTTTGCCGACGAACCTTCGATAATTAATGCCGAAGATTTTGTAAAACGTTCTATTTCCGATTTCCACTGATATTTCAACGAGGTTGGGCAAATAATAAAAACCGACTCGATGTTTTGCTCTTTTTGCAAAAGTTGGGCAGTTGCAATTGCCTGAATGGTTTTTCCTAATCCCATATCATCGGCCAAAAGACAGCGACCGGCATTATATGCAAACAAAACACCATCAACCTGATAATCAAAGAGCTCAGCATCGATAAGTCCTGTTGCAATATATTGTCGCAACTCAGTTGTTTGAACATTGCGCTTTTGTTGTTCCCGAATTTGAATGATTCTTTCCAATGCATCAGGATAACAGCGAAACGACGAACTTATGGCCACGGCTTTATGCAAAAACGTTTCGAAATGCTGATACGATTCCGGTTTTAAAACATCATTTTCGTCGAAATATTCGGCTGCCAATGCTTTAAAAGCTTGCTCGTTTTCATAACCCAACCGGAATTTAATGTCGCGTTGTCCGCCATATTTAACATGAACCGAAGAATAATTTGGTTGAAAATTGCATTCTAAAATATGCTTATGAGCTTCGTTCGATTGAATACGTAACAACACAGCCTCAATATGCTTGCACGAGCCCAATCCATTGGTTTTGAAATCCATACACTCGCAAAAATTCATACTATAATCGCCGCTTCTGATGGCTACTTTATAACGACTATTACTTTCGGGATTTGAAACCACAAAATCGCTGAACACAGGATGCACTCCATTATTTTCGACAACAAACGAATGACGTTCGGCAAATTGTCTGCGAAGTGCGATTTGCCATTCTTCGAGCGATAAACTATCGGGTTTTGACTGGTATGGAACCGTTTTGTATTGTTCGTTTATTTTAGCCAGATTGATAATCATTGCTGTTCGTTTTTATGTATCCTGATTTTTTGAATAAAATACAGATTAACAACCGTTAGTAAAGCTCCAATAATAAATGGCAATTGCCAATTAATAATCCATAAAGTTCCTCCAATTAATGGAATAACAACCGCCGAAATATGATTGATTGTAAATCCGACAGCCGTAGAAGGAGAAATATCCTGAGGCTCGGCAATTTTTTGCAGATAAGTATTTACTCCTATTGAAAAATTAAAAAACAAATTATCAATAACATACAAACCTGCCACAATCCACACATTATCGATAAAGGCATATCCTAAAAACAAAACAAACAAACTGGCACTTTCAAGCGACAATACTACTCGCTCTCCATATTTATTGATTGCTCTCGATATCAATGGATTGGCAAAATATGTAACGGCATTATTCATTATAAACAAAACAGCAACATTCGATACCGTTAAATGATATTTTTCAACCAAAAGAAAAATTGCAAAAACAATAAATATCTGACGACGTGCACCACTCAAAAAATTAATGACATAATACAACCAATACTTTTTGCGAACAACGAGTTTGTTTTGCTGAACCGGCATTCCCTTTTTCACCGGATTAAGAAATAAACAATAAATGCCTGCTAACACAACAAAAGTTCCCAATATCAGGAAGTTAATTTGATACGAAACCGATTTGGAAACGATCCACACATAAATACCAATCAACACATTGGCAAAAGCTCCCAAACCACGCAATCGGGCAAAAACAAGAGCCGATTGATATCTGTCGAAATGCTGAATGGTAAGCGATTTATTGGTTGTTTCAAAATAATGAAAGCCAACCGACATGATAAATGTCGACAACAGCAAACCGTCGAGTGTGCTAAGGAAACCGGTTAATGCAATACCAATACCCATCAAAATAACCGACCATGCCGAAAGCCGATGCTCTCTAAAAAACATTAGTAAATAAATAACCAAGAAGGTAAGGAAACCGGGAATTTCACGCACCGACTGCGAAAGGCCGATTTGAAATCCATTAACATGCACAATTTCTTTTGCAAAATTGGTAAACAAAGCCATCCATCCCTGTAATCCGGCAGTTGCAGTTATTACCAGTACCATCAAAAATGAGTACATGGGATTTTTCCGTATTTCTTCTATCATTGCTATATATTAAACTACAAAGATATCTTATTTACAGAATTAAGATAGTAGAATTGAAGATAGAAAGACAGAGACCCGAAGCGGTTTCGCATTTTTTTGTACTTTTGGCCCGAAAAATATCAAAAAAGTGAAGAAACGCATACTGTATATAGTTCCCCACCGACTAAACCGAAGTCCCGGACAACGGTTTCGATGTGAGCAGTATTTGGCGTTTCTTGAAGCCGAAGGTTTTGAAATTTGTTATTCAAATTTACTTTCCGAACGCGAAGATAAATTGTTTTATCAGCCCGGGAAATTGTTTCAAAAGCTCCTTATTTTCATCAAAAGTTTATTTCTCAGAAGCTATGACGTTGTTCGTGCCAACCGTTACGATATTGTATTCATTTATCGTGAAGCAATCATGGTTGGAACAACATTTTTTGAAAGAGCATTAAAACGAACAAGAGCAAAAATTATATTCGATTTCGATGATTCCATTTGGTTAAACGACACCTCTGATGGAAATCAAAGTCTGCGTTGGCTGAAACGTCCGTCAAAAACAGCAACCATCTGCAAACTTGCCGATTTGGTAATTGTTGGCAATGAATATCTGGCCAATTATGCCCGTCAATTCAGTAAAAACGTGGTAATCATTCCAACAACCATCGACACCAATTATCATACAAATCCGCAAGGTTATAGAAGCACGGAACCCGTGTGTATTGGCTGGACAGGAACATCAACAACACTGAAGCATTTCGAAAATATCATTCCAGTACTCAAAACGCTGAAACAACGATACCAAAACAGAATCTACTTTAAAATTATCCATAATGGCGTTTTTGAAGACCCTGAACTTGATATAAAATCGACACAGTGGTCGCTCGAAAACGAAATCAGCGATTTGCTCGAAATCGGCATTGGCATCATGCCACTCCCCTTCGATGAATGGTCGCAAGGGAAATGTGGTTTTAAGGGTTTACAATATATGTCGCTTGGCATTCCAACAATTATGTCGCCCTACGGAGTCAACAAAGAAATTATTACTGACGGACAAAACGGTTTTTTGGCAATAACGGAAACCGAATGGCTCGAAAAACTTTGTTATTTAATCGATAATTCATCAGCAAGAGAAACCCTCGGACAACAAGGAAAACTGACCGTTGAAGAAAAATATAGCATCAATTCTCAAAAATATTTGTACATTTCTTTATTCAAAAATGTAATTACCCAATAGATTATGATGAACAAAATAGCCTTTTATTCATTAATTATTTCTTTGTTGGCATCATGTACAACACCTCGAACTATGACAATGACGGGGAAAGTTACTCCACGCAATCAGTTTGTTGCAGGATATAATAATGCGTTATATATTCCAACAGCAACATCAAAATATATTTACCGAGGAGTGAAAAAAGCTGTCGAAGATTTTAAAGATAAAGATACTGTTGCAGTTAACGATGTATTAATCGATGGGAATAAAATGCTTTACGCTTACGGACTCGATCCATTGAAATTTTCGATGGAATTATATGGTCGCTGGGGATGCTATGATCATTTTGATATTGGATACAAATTTGCCGGAGGAACACATGTTTTTGATGCCCGTTTTCAATTTCTGGGATCGACCAAAAGTTACGACAACCCTTCGGATGATAAATACTTCGGAAGTATCGGGATTCAATACTCACAAAGCAAATATGATTTAAAAGACAAACTCAAAATCAACTATTTACAAGATATGCTAGGGTATTCATTTGCTCGAAAAGACATATTGGTACCTTTGGTTTTCAGCATTCCGTTTGGAAAAGAAGAGCAATACGGAGGATTTGCAATAGGCGGCATTTATGGTCACACATTTGTTGATTACAGTTATTTACCGGAACAATCAAAAATTATCGAAAATCAATCTGAAATTTTTACGGGCTTAAAAGGGAAACAACAATTCAACACTTGGGGTACCTTTTTTAATGTAAAAGGAGGAATGGAATACATTTTCGTCACGTTTTCTGTAGCTGCATATTACCAAAACTATAAATCGTATCAACTTATTAACGGACAGCAATTTGAAATTAAAGGCTGGACCTTTGTTCCAAATTTGGGAATTGCATATTACTTTGGAAAAGGAATTGATTTTTAGCTGATTGAGTGAGATTAAATCAATTATTTATCTTGAATGAACATTACTTTTGCAAGCATTAAAACCCATCTGTCGCCAAAAGCTCCGATACCAAAATGAGTAAATTCATAATTCATAATATTTTCGCAATCGCCATCCTTGCTGTTCATCCATTTTTCAACTACTTTTTGAACTTGTTCTTTTAAATCAAGCGCCGTTTGAACATCTTTCATTGAATATCCGGTACTGATACATTCTTCAACCTTCACGGCTCCGGTAAACATAACGCCACTCAGCGTATTTAACTTATATGCCTTCAAATCA
>JACCEE010976894.1_pt1 | contig 11442 bp, 8 predicted proteins | sample 7449931 | NCBI WGS metagenome assembly JACCEE01 (sample SAMN15323457, study PRJNA562643) | freshwater metagenome | isolation source: river surface water | place: USA:Blue River Watershed | collected 2017-08-19 | reverse complement strand
GTTTCCTCGGTGGCCACGGTGCAGTTCATCGTGCAAAGGAGCGGCAGGTATCCGCCGGTGGAGGAATTGAAGCCTGAAAGCCCCTTAACCGGGTCGGAAACCGGGCTATCCGAGTAGCCGTACAGGGTTCCCGAGGTACCGAGGCTCATCGTAAGGAATCCGTCGCGGACGGTTCCGGTGCCGATGGCGCCCATCATATTGTCGCCGCCGCCCGAGGAAACCGGGATGCCCTCGGGGATGCCATAGCGGGCCGCCGCCTTGGCGTTGACAAACCCGGCGGGCTCGTCGGACTTGATGATTTTAGGAAGGATCTTGATAAGGCCGGGATCGACGATATCGCAGATCTTCTTGGACCATTCGCGGCGTATGCCGTTAAAAAGCGCCATGCCGGAGGCGTCGCCGCACTCGGCCACGTAGGCGCCGGTAAAGAGCCAGTTCATATAGTCATGCGGAAGCATTACGTACTTCAGTTTGGCGAAGGCTTCGGGTTTGTGACGCTTGAGCCAGAGGATTTTCGGGGCGGTAAAGCCCGGAAGCATGAGGTTGCATACCTCGGAGATCACGGCGTCGTTTCCGCCGGCGGCCTCGGTGATAAGGCGGCATTCTTCCACGGTGGAGGTATCGTTCCACAGTTTTACGTTATACAGGGCCTTTCCGTCGGCGTCGAGCGGAACGAATCCGTGCTGGTGACCGGAAATACCGATGGCCATGATGCTTCTTTTCTGCTCCCCGGTAAACGAGGCGAAGCACTGCTCAAGGGCCGCGTCATACCACTCGGCCTTTTGTTCCCTGGTCCCGTCATTTTCCGCGATCAGTTCGAGCGGTTTTTGCGCTTTTGCGACGGTCGTGCGGGTTTCCCAGTCATAGAGGATTACTTTCATGCTCTGGGTTCCCATATCGATTCCGGCTACGGTTTTCATTCTGCCCTCCTCATTACTATCTTAGTATACGGGTGTTTGTATGAGACCGGTATGGTTGTTTTTGATTTTATATATCTAAAATTGATATTTTCCGACTTTCAGGGTAGTATTCAAGCATGATCATCGAAGATGCGGTATTCGTTTACCGGCTTTCGGACCAAGACCGAATCTCATGGCACGGGCGATATCACGCGCATTCGGCCGACCAATTTGAGATTCACTTTTTCTTGGAGGGCTCCGGATCTTTTCTGTGTAACCGCACACGGTATTCAATTTCGCCTGGGCGACTATTCCTGACTGGCCCGCGCGAGTTTCATTCAATTCTACCGGAAACGATAGCCTCCCCGCTTACGTATTATGCGTTTCTTTTCTCGTTTGATCGTGCGGGGAGCACGGGGAGTACGGGTATCCCGGGGGGAACTCCTCTTGATACCGAGCTTCCAAGAGCCTTAGAGGCTTCACTTGCCGAAAGACAGACAGTTCTTTCTATTAATAGCAATTTCCGGTTTCAGTTTGAGGATCTCTTACAGCTTACCCGTTCAGCGGATATAGCGCTTAAAGAATCCGCGCTGTACCTGTTAGCCAGCTTCTTGTTTCGTTGGTTTGCCCGAGAGGTCGCGACGTCAAAAGAAGTCGACGATTCCTCTCTCAGCAAGGCAAGGCTTCATGTGGAGAAGTCGCTTGCTATAATGGAGAAATCCGTGCGCGAGAACCTGAGTATAGAGGATTTAGCATGGAAACTCGGTCTTTCCGAAGAACACTTTATTAGGATTTTCCGTAAATCCGTGCGTATGACCCCGCATCAGTACTTTACCCGGTTAAAAATCGAAGGCGCGTGCGGTTTGCTCATTTCAACGGATAAATCAGTCGGTGAAATTTCTGACTGGTTCGGTTTCGAGAACCAGTTTCATTTTTCGCGTATTTTCAGTAAATGTACGGGAATGTCCCCGGTCTCCTATCGAAAATCATATCTGCAAACGGTCGATTTTTTGTAAAAATTATTGTTTCTCTAAACAACTAATTCCCTCAAACTCCAATATCGATGATATAATTTTTCCCATAAGGCAAGGAGACTTTATATGAAGAGATTATCAATTTTTCTGTTGGCTTGCGCGTCCCTGTTCCTCTTTTCTTGCGGTGGGGACAAGGATACCAGGCTTTCCGTGGATAAAAACGGCAAAACCGTCGTTGAGCGATATGGACAGCTTCAGGTAGTGGGCACAAATCTCTGCACCGAGTCTGGACAACCGGTTCAACTACGGGGGATGAGCTCTCATGGTCTTCAGTGGCACGGAAAATACGCCAATAAAGACGTGATCAAATGGCTCCGGGATGACTGGAACGTGCAAATCTGGCGAGCCGCCATGTACCTGACTCAGGGCGGATATATCAATAATCGCGCGCTTAAGCAGAAGGTCGTCGATTCCGTGGATGCCGCGCTCGAACTTGGCGTGTATGTCATGATCGATTGGCACGTTATGAACGACAAGGATCCCCGCGCGTATCAAGCGCAGTCCATCGAGTTCTTTACCGAAATGGCAACGAAGTACGGTAAGTATCCAAATGTCGTGTACGAGATTTGCAATGAACCAAACGGCGCCGAGGTTACCTGGGACGAATGCATTAAGCCGTATGCGGAAGCCGTCATCGCCGCAATTCGCGCGATCGATCCCGACAATCTCATCATCGTTGGCACTCCGACCTATAGTCAGGACGTGGATATCGCCGCGGCAAACCCGATTCAGGGCCAAAAAAATATTATGTATACGATGCATTTCTATGCGGGTACCCATGGAAAGGATTTGCAGAATAAGGTTGAGATCGCTCTGAACAAGGGTTTGCCGATTTTCGTGACGGAGTGGGGTACGACCCTCGCGTCCGGCGATCAATTCCGTCCCAAGGAAGCGATGGAGTGGCTTTCGTTCCTGAAAAAGCACAATTTGTCTTGGATTAACTGGTCCGTAAACAATAAAGGCGAAGATTCCGGGGTTTTGATATTTAACGCGGACCGCGACGGCAAGGGAAATTGGAAAGAGGCGGATCTCTCAAAATCGGGAAAAATGATGCGTTTAATTTTGCGTAATGAAACGCGTGTGAATTAGCGCGACAGTAAACCGGTTTACAGTCGGTTTTCTAGAAAAAATTAATTTGACAGGGTGCCCCCGTGAGGTGTACCATGGTTTCATGAACGGCAATCGGTTACCTTACGGTTAACCGACGCCAAACATAAAAGAGGAGAGAAAGATGAAGAAATTCCTTATCGTTCTTGCCGCCGCCGCTGTGATATTTGGTATCACCGGTTGCAAGCCCGCAGCTAAAGCTGCTTCGGGAAATCTCGTCGTATGGTCCTTCACTGATGAGTTGAAGAACATGATCGACAAGTACTATACCCCGAGCCATCCCGCGGTCACCATTGAGTATTCGCTCACCCCGACCGACCAGTTCCCGAACAAGCTCGACCCGGTTCTCGCTTCCGGCCAGGGTGCCCCTGACGTTTTCGCCCTCGAAGATTCCTTCGTTCGCAAGTACGTTGAGTCCGGGCTTCTCCTTGACATCAGCGACATCGCTAACGAAGTCAAGGCAAAGCAGCTTGCTTACCCGATCGAGGTTGGTACCTACAATGGTAAGGTCTATGCCCTTTCCTGGCAGGCTACCCCCGGTGCGATGTTCTATCGCCGCAGCCTCGCGAAGAAGTACCTCGGATCCGACGATCCCGCCGAAGTTCAGAAGGCTTTTGCCAACCTCGACGAGTTCATGAAGACCGCTGCCCTTCTCAAGGACAAGTCCGCCGGTAAGTGCGTTGTCGTTTCCTCCACCGGAGACCTCAACAACGTATTCAAGGGCGCTCGCAAGGGTCCCTGGGTTACCTCTGATGGCAAGCTCAGCATCGATCCCGCCATGGTTCAGTACATGGAAATGTCCAAAGCCCTCAAGGACAAAGGCTACGAAGGTCGCCAGGGCCAGTGGTCCGAAGGCTGGTTCGCCGGCATGAAGGGCACCCTGAAGGATGAGAAGGGAGCTGACGTCGAAGTTTTCTCCTACTTCCTCCCGACCTGGGGTCTCCACTACGTTCTTAAGACCAATGCTCCCGACACGAGCGGAGACTGGGCGATGGTTCCCGGTCCGGCTGCGTATCGCTGGGGTGGTACCTGGGTTGGCGCGTTCAAGGGAACCAAGAACGTCGTCGCCGCCAAGGACTTCATCAAGTACGTCTCTTCTGACGACGGCTTCCTGGAGCGCTGGGCCAAGGACACCGGAGATTTCGTCTCCAACATGAACGTTGTTGCCAAGATCAAGGACTCCTATTCCGAGCCCTTCCTTGGTGGACAGAACCACTATGCGGCTTTTGCTGAGATGGCGAAGAACGTCAACGGCAAGATGACCCAGGGTACTGACCAGGCTATCGAAGCCCTCTTCGGCGAAGCTGTTACCGCGTTTATCAATGGCGAAAAAGACAAAGATACCGCGATCAATGACTTCAAGAGCCAGGTTAACGCTCAGCTCGGTTTCTAATCAGAAATCGATAGTGTAGCGCATTTGACCTAGAAAAAGGCGCGGAAACGGTAAACAGCCTGATCCGCGCCTTTTTTTTAGGAATCACTTTGAGGGGGCCCACCGATGAAACAAAAGAAAGCGATAGGCAACGAAACCCGCGTTAACCGTTGGGGTTATTTTTTTGTACTTCCTTTTGTTCTTGTTTTTCTTGTTTTTAATCTTTATCCGACTCTGTATACCTTCATGTTGGCCTTTACCGACCTGAAAGGGCTGAAATCTATATTTGCATTCGTCGGGTTTGACAACTTCGCCAAGCTCGTCCAGGACAAGTATTTCTGGGAAGCCGTCGGTAATACATTCATTATGTGGGGAATGAACTTTGCCCCTCAGCTAGGTATTGCTTTGCTTCTTTCCATTTGGCTTTCTGATATACGTTTAAAGCTGAAATGCAAAGGCTTCTTTAGGGCCATTATCTATATGCCGAACTTGCTTACCGCCGCGTCGGTCGCGATGCTGTTCCGAAGCTTGTTCGGGTATCCTCTAGGGCCGGTTAACCAATTCCTTCAGTCCCTTGGGCTGTATGCCGAGGTTATCCGAAACGGCGAGACTATTAAGGAAGCGTTCAACTTCTTCCGTGATGTCTCCGCTTCCCGTGGGATCGTCGCGTTTATCCAATGGTGGATGTGGTACGGTAACACGGTAATCATGCTCATGGCCGGTATCACGAGTATCTCGAACTCTCTGTATGAGTCCGCGGTCGTCGACGGCGCCAATAGCCGCCAGACAACCTGGTACATTACGCTACCGTTGCTTCGCCCGATGATGTTGTACATCCTCGTGACGAGCATGATCGGTGGTATGCAGATGCTCGAGGTTCCGTTCCTGCTGACGGATATGCGCGGTGCGCCTGACTTCAAGATCCGAACTACGTCAGTGTATATTTACAACCAGGCATTCCAGGGTATTAACAACTATGGTTATGCCGCGGCGGTTTCGATCGGCGTATTCTTGATTACCATCGTGTTGGCGCTGTTCATATTCTTGTTCCTTCAGGATCGTAGCGAACTGAAGAGCCGCCGCCGCGTGAAGGCTGCGTAAGGGGGAATGGAATGAAATCAAACAACAGCGGTCTTTTCGTAAAGCGCGTGTTCGTGTACCTGGTGATGATCTTCCTTGGCCTTGTCGCGATCGTGCCGATATGGCTCCTGCTCGTTAACGCGACCCGTTCGACCGAGCAGATCAACGAGGGAATCACTCTCCTTCCCGGAAAGCTCAGTCAGATCGCGTACAACTGGAATGCGCTGACTAGTCGCGGATTCCAGATTCAGCAAGGCTTCTATAATAGCTTGTTCCTCGCCTTGACGATGACGCTCTTTGGCGTGTACTTCTCGGCGATGACGGCTTACGGCCTTCACATCTATAATTTCAAGGGACGCAAAGCCCTGTGGGGAACGATCCTCGTGATCATGATGCTTCCCGCCTCGCTTTCGTTCATCGGATTTTACCAGTTCATCGCGAAGCTGCATCTTTTGAACAGCTATATCCCGCTGATTATTCCCACGATAGCGTCCGCGGGTACGGTCCTCTTCCTGAGGCAGTATCTGCAGTCGGTGCTGTCGCTGGAACTGATCGACGCGGCGCGAATCGACGGTGCCGGTGAGTTCCGCACCTTTAACACCATCATCCTTCCGATAGCCACGCCTGCCCTCGCGGCGCAGTGCATCTTCTCGTTCGTCGGATCGTGGAATAACTTCTTCACCCCGTTCGTCCTTATCTCCCAGACGAAGAAGTATACCCTCCCGATGCTCGTCCAGATGCTCCGTGGCGATATCTACCGCACCGAGTACGGTGGAATCTACCTTGGTATCGCGGTTTCGCTGGTACCGATTCTTATCTTCTACTCGTTCATGTCGAGGTTCATTATCTCGGGCATTACGATGGGTGGCGTTAAGGAATAAGCCAACTGGCCGCAAACCGCAACGGTTTGCGGCTTTTTTTTCGTTTCTTATTCCGCATGCGCGCGACGCAAATCCTAAACACAGAGTTATTAATTGGTAACTATCTACGACATCGCGAAGAGGACGGGCTTTTCGCCCCCTACCGTCTCAAAGGCGCTCAATGGGACCGGCGGACTTGCGACCCGTACCCGAGAGTTAATCCTTAAAACCGCGCAGGAAATGGGATATACCCCGAACATGACCGCGCGGTCGCTGACCACGAATCGGTCCAACCTAATCGGCGTAATCTACGAGGATTACTCCATGTTAAAGGGCTTTAAGCACCCATTATTCAGCGAAATACTTAATAGTTTTCGGAAGACCATAGAGGCGGCGGGCTATGATCTTCTGTTTCTTTCAAGGACGTTGGGTCCCCGGCAGATGTCGTATCTTGACCATTGCGAGTATCGGAACATCGACGGCGTATTGATCATGAATCCCGTTCCAGGCGATCAAGAGGTCGCACGGCTCGTCGCGTCGGGTCGTCCCTGCGTTTCGGCTAATGAGCCGTTCGCGGGGATTTGCACCGTAGTGACCGCAAACGTTGAGGGCGCGCGGGAAGCCGTTGAGTATCTCGTCGCTCTTGGGCATAGATCGATCGCGTACGTGTCGGGTCCCCAGGATATCACCGCGCCGGCTTCCATGGAACGAGAGCGAGGGTATCGCGAGTGTCTTTTGGCGAATGGGATCGAGCCCGACCGCGATTTGACGGAAATCGCCGAGTTTTGGCATGCCGAGGCGGGTTATGCCGCTGCGATAAAATTAATGGAAAGGCGCCGCGATTTTACCGCGGTATTCGCGTCCAACGACACGTTGGCCTATGGGACGAAACTCGCGCTTGAAAAAGCCGGACTATCGGTTCCCGGGGACGTCTCGCTGATAGGGTTTGACGGTGACGATCTTGGGCAGTATATGTCGCCTAAGCTGACGACGATGTGGCAAAACGCCGAGGAGATAGGCATTACCTCGGCGCATCAGATATTGCGCAGGCTCGGGGGGGAACAGCTCCCGGAAATCATTCGCGTGCCGGCGCGACTCCTCGTGAGGGGATCATGCGCCCCGGTTCGCGCGGGATGATAACCTAGTAGGCTTGCGGTTTTGAGTCGCTCGACGTGCTTGTCTTGGGCGTCGCTTGCTCGGTTTTCCCGGTGACGAGCGCTTCGCTCGCGGTATAGTTGGTGCCGAGACGCTCGGCTCCCATCTCGACGTATTTGATCGCGGTCTCGCGGTCGCGAATGCCGCCCGAGGGTTTGACCCGTATGCGCCCCTTGGCCGCGTCGAGCATCGTTCGCACGGCGTCCTCCGTGGCCCCGCCCGTGGCGAAACCCGTTGAGGTTTTTACGAACGCGGCGCCCGCATGGACGCAGATTTCGGTCGTTCTCTTTATTTCTTCCTTAGTAAGATAGCATGTCTCGAAGATGACCTTGAGCGGGACTTTCGCGGCGTTGCAGGGTTCCGCCACGGCCCGGATGTCGGCCTCCACGTAGTCCCAGGCGCCCGATCGAATCATTGCGTAATTGGCGACCATGTCGATCTCGTCGGCGCCGAGGCGAATATATTCCGCGGCCTCGAACGCCTTGACGGCGGTAGTCGTGGTGCCGTGGGGGAAGGCGAGTACGCAGCTGACGCCGGTTTCGCTTCCCGCGGTGAGCCGTTTCGCGAACGCTATGTCGCAGGGACGCACGCATACGGTCTTGGTATTCCATTTCAGGCTTTCGCCGATTGCGGCCTTCACTTCGTCCTCGGTCAGTTCGGGCTTGAGGATCGCCGCGTCGAGATATCGATTGATTGGTTCCATACGTAAAGTATAGCATATCGGGCGGGCTAAAATCTTGCCCTTCGCCGTGTCTCTTGCTATACTGCCGAATCGATTCCAACGGGGGAACTTTCGATAATCGAGTTTCCTAACTCGCCCTGGAGGAACGAACGTTGTCATTCAAGAGAATTTCAGGCCGCCTGTACGCGTCTTTTACCCTAATATTCGCCGGATTCGCGATTTCCGGAGCCTTGCTGTTCGACGCCCTGGCGCGCCTTAAGGTAAACGGCCCGCTTTACTTTCAGCTTGTCGAGGGAAGGGACTTGATCGCGGACGTGCTCCCGCCCCCAAACTACATAATCGAAACATATCTTACGGCATACGAATTGCGCGATAGTATCGGCGATCCCGTCAACGTCGAGCGGCTTGCGGGCGCCATAAGCCGACTGGAATCGGAATACGCCGTTCGGCATGTATATTGGGCTAAAGAGAACGCATTTTTCGAGGGTAATCCCTCGATTCGCGCTGCGATGGTGGAAAAGAGCTACGTGCCGGCTATGGAGTTCTATCGGATTCTTCGGGAGTCGTATATACCGGCGGTTCGTTCCGGCGAGCGAGAGGTCGTGGACGGGTTATTGGCAGGCTCGCTCAAAGACTCGTACGATGAGCACAGAAAATGGATAGACGAAGTCGTGACCGGCGCCAGAAGGGCGAACGCGTCGCTCGAGCTGCGGGCGGCGTCCTCCGAGCGCGCGAGCCTTACGGTGTGCGCGGCCGTCTGCGCCCTGGTCGCGATCCTGAGCGTGATAGTCATGACCTTACTGGCGCGAAGCATTCTAAAACCCGTGCGCGCCACCGCGGAGGCGCTTCGGAACATCGGCGAGGGTGACCTGACGAGTCGGGTTCAGGTTGACTCGCGGGATGAAATCGGCGAGATGGCCGACTGTCTTAACCGCACGCTCGACAGGGTAAACTCCCTCATAGCCGCAATCAAGGCTCAGGCGCTGTCCCTTTCCGCCATTGGCGAGCGACTGTTGGCGGAAGCCGGCAAGTCCTTCGACGCGGCCCAATCCATCCGCGATAAGGTCGCGGACGTTAAGGAGCGAACCTCCGCCCAATCCCTTGGTTCATGCGAGGCGAGCGCGGCCATTGGTCAGATCGCGCGCAATCTGGATCAATTGAACGAGTGCGTCGAGACGCAGTCCGCGAGCGTCGTGCAGGCATCGGCGGCGATCGCGCAGATGGTGGAAAGCGTGGGGTTCGTCTCGAAAAACCTCGGGATAAACGCGGGTAACGTCGAGGAGCTCTCGTCCCTGTCGGATGAAGGGCGTTCCGAATTGGAGTCCGTGTCTTCCTTGATAAGGCAAATAACGAAGGATACCGAAAGCATCCTTGAAATCAGCGGCATAATCCAGGATATCGCCAGTCAGACGAACCTACTTTCCATGAACGCCGCCATCGAGGCCGCTCACGCGGGCGATTCCGGACGCGGGTTCGCGGTGGTCGCCGACGAGATTCGCAAGCTTGCCGAGTCCTCAGGTTCGCAGGCGAAGACCGCCTCCGTCGTTCTGAAAAAGGTGCATGGCTCGATGGCGGGGTTGGACTCCGCCACCGGGGGGCTACTGCGGAAATTCGGCACGATAGACTCGAAGATACGGGCTTTCGCCGAGAGCGAGCGCGATATTCGGAACGCCATGGACGAGCAATCGCGCGGCAACGGCGAGATCGTGGTGGCGATGAACAGTCTTGGGGGGATAAGCGAGACCGTCAAGATCGGTTCCGCGGAGATGGTTATAGGGGCCAAAGAGGCACTGCACGAAAGCTCGGGTCTGAACGCTTCCGCGGAGTTAATCGCCTCCAGGGCGAAGGATATGGAATACCGCGCCGAGATTATCCTGGAATCCTCGAAATCCGTCCATGGGCTATGCGACGAGAATAAGGCGTGCGCGGAAGCGCTGCTACTTGAGATCGGAAGGTTCAAAGTCTCGATGACCGCGTGATTCGCGCTCTCCGCGCGCGCGGTTTGCGCTGTCGGCCCCTGGTGTGATATAGTGTTTCCATGAAATACCGTGATACGCGGGATGCGTCCCGTCAGGTTTCGTTCAGGACCGCGGTTCTCCAGGGCATGGATCCGGAGACCGGCGGTTTGTATATACCGATGGAGATTCCGGCGCTCCCGGCGTCGTTCCTGACCCGCACTCCCGCCCCGTCGTTCCGCGACATCGCGTTCGAGGCCTCCAAGCCGTTCGTCGCGGGCGAGATTTCGGACGCTGAGTTGATGGCGATCATCGCCGACGCGTATCCCTTCACGGCGCCCGTGGCGCCCATAGACCCGACAACCTACGTTCTCGAGCTGTTCCACGGGCCTACCTGCGCGTTCAAGGACTTTGGCGCGCGTTTCATGGCCCGTATGATGTCGTACTTTAACCGGGGCGAGAAAGACTCGCTTCACATTCTCGTCGCCACCTCGGGGGATACCGGCAGCGCCGTCGGCAGCGCCTTTTACGGGGTTCCGGGAATCGACGTGACGATCCTGTATCCGCGCGGCAAGATCTCGCCCCTGCAGGAAAAGCAGCTTTCGACCTTTGACGGGAACGTTCGCGCGCTGTCGGTTTCCGGCTCGTTCGACGATTGCCAGAAGATGGTGAAGACCGCGTTCACCGACGAGAGTCTCCGCGCGAAGCTCAGGCTTTCGTCCGCCAACTCGATCAATATTTCCCGGCTTTTACCGCAGTCCTTCTACTATATTTACGGCTCGCTCCTTATCCGCGAGCGTTCCTGGCACGATAACAAGATCGACGATCCTCAGCTGATCGCGACGGTGCCCTCCGGCAACTTCGGGAACCTGACTTCCGGGCTCATGGCGAAGAAGATGGGCGCGCCGATCCGCGGCTTCATCGCCGCCACGAACTCAAACCGCACGATCCCGGACTGGCTCGACACGGGCAAGTACGAGGCGAGGCCGTCGGTCGCGACGATCTCGAACGCGATGGACGTCGGCGCGCCGAGTAACTACGAACGCATGCAGGCGATGTACTCCGTCGATGAAGCCCGCAAGATGATCGCGGGATATTGGCTCGACGACGCGGGTACGGCCGCGGCGATTCGCGCGTGCCACGAGAAAACCGGCTACATCATCGACCCGCATGGGGCAGTCGCCTGGAAGGCGTGGACGGATACGCGGGGCGGGGCCATGGCCGACCTTCTCGCGGGCAAGCGAAACGCGAGCGCGGTTCCCGGGCTTCGCGGCTCGGCGAAGACCGCTCCCGAATGG
>JACCEE010441790.1_pt1 | contig 11447 bp, 8 predicted proteins | sample 7449931 | NCBI WGS metagenome assembly JACCEE01 (sample SAMN15323457, study PRJNA562643) | freshwater metagenome | isolation source: river surface water | place: USA:Blue River Watershed | collected 2017-08-19 | reverse complement strand
TGAATAAATATTTTTCATCCCATTCCAGTGTGATCAACGGTACTTTTACCAAATCTAAAAGACATACAATCTCCCCTTATGATCCTATCATTAAAAAATATGCTACTCAATACAATATCGACTGGAGATTTATTGCGGCTATTATGTATCAGGAGAGTAAATTTCAAGCCGGTCTTTTAGGCTTAGGCGGAAGCTACGGTTTGATGCAAATGATGCCCGAAACGATGAGTAGTTTTGGAATTGATGAAAACTCAGGGGAGGAGGAACAAATTGCAGCAGGGGTTAAATATGTCTACAAAATTGCAAAATCTTTCGAAAATATCACCAACGTAAAAGAGAAATTTCATTTTATTGCAGCCTCTTACAATGCCGGAAGAGGTCATATTCTGGATGCTCAGCGATTATGTGAGAAATATCAGGAAAACTCTACGCAGTGGTCTTGTGTATCTAAATATTTAATATTGAAATCCAAAAAAGAGTATGCCAACGATCCTGTCGTTAAATCTGGATTTTTCCCCGGTAAACAAGCTGTTAAATATGCCTCCGAAGTGGTGGAAAGGTTTGAAGCGTATTTGTTAATGTATCCCTGATAGTACCCCTTTTTTCATTATATTTGCAGATTCATTCGTCCATAAAGATGGATGAAAAAACTCAATATGATACCGTTATGAACAAGATTGCTGAAACTCCTTTAATGAAACAATACAATCAGTTTAAGGCGAAACATCCGGATGCCATTTTGCTGTTTCGGGTGGGCGACTTTTACGAAACATTTGGAGAAGACGCTGTTAAAGCATCTCAGGTTTTAGGAATTGTGTTGACCAAAAGAGCCAATGGATCTGCCCAGTTTATTGACCTTGCTGGTTTTCCTCACCATTCTATTGATGTCTATCTACCTAAATTAGTCCGAGCGGGTTATAGAGTGGCTATTTGTGAACAATTAGAGGATCCAAAACTGACTAAAACAATCGTAAAAAGAGGAATTACAGAATTGGTTACTCCCGGTATCTCTATCAATGATAAGGTTTTAGAACAAAAAGAGAACAATTTTTTAGGCTCACTCTATTTTGGTGATAAAATGATGGGGATCGCTTTTGTGGATATCTCTACAGGAGAATTTTATGTAGCAGAAGGAAATCAGGAGTATATTGATAAACTCTTGCAAAATTTCAGACCCTCTGAATTGGTTTTGTTGAAAAATAAAGTCTCCACTTTTAAAGAACTTTTTGGAGACAAAATGTTACTCACCACTTTCGAAGACTGGGTATTTACAACCGATTATACCTACGACTTACTTACTAAACATTTTCAAACCAATACGTTAAAAGGTTTTGGCGTAGAGATGTTAACGTTAGGAACCATAGCTGCCGGTGCAGCACTGCATTATTTATATGAAACCCAAAATCATAAAATTGGACATATCAATAAAATCAACCGAATTGAAGAGGAGTTGTATGTTTGGCTGGATCGGTTTACGATTCGGAATTTAGAATTGATTCACTCTCCTAACGAAAATGCAGTGACGCTTCTTCGGATTCTGGACAAAACCCAAACTCCGATGGGATCACGGATGTTGCGGAAATGGCTGGTGCTTCCTCTGAAAGAGCGAGTGATGATCGAAGAGCGCCTTGCCATTGTTAACTTTTTCATGGATCATGAGGATAAATCCCGTCATATTATTCAAATTATCAAACAGATAGGGGATTTGGAAAGACTGGTTTCCAAAATAGCAACCGGTAAAATCAATCCGCGGGAGATGCTACAACTAGGACGTGCCCTAAGAGCTGTTGAGGCCCTTCAAAAAGAGTGTCTTCAGTTTCAGTTTCCGGCATTGATCAAAATCGGAGAACAACTCAACCCGATCCTCTCCCTTTGTCAAACCATTGAAAACCAGATTCTGGAAGATGCTCCGGTGGTGCTCAATAAAGGTAGAATTTTCAAAAAAGGGGTTGATGCGGATTTGGATGAGTTAAACTCTTTAGCTCATAATAGTAAAACGGTATTAGCCGATATTCAACAACGGGAAGCAATTAAAACCGGGATCTCTTCATTGAAAATAGGATTCAACAATGTGTTTGGCTACTATCTGGAGGTTACAAATACTCACAAAAACCGCGTTCCGGAAGAGTGGATCCGGAAACAAACATTAACGAATGGTGAGCGGTATATCACGGAAGAGTTAAAGGAATTAGAAACTAAAATTTTAGGGGCAGAAGATAAAATTCTGGAGATTGAAGCCAGATTATTCAACGATTTGGTTTTGAGTTTACTGGACTATATCCCTATGATTCAATTAGATGCCCGTTTGGTTGCAAAAATGGATGTCTTGCTATGCTTTGCTATGGTATCGATTGAAAATCATTATGTAAAACCGATTTTTGAAGAGGGTACAGCGATTAAAATTAAGAACGGTCGTCATCCGGTGATTGAAAAACAATTGCCTCCGGGTGAAAAATATATTTCCAACGATCTCTATTTAGATAATGAGCGACAACAAATCATCATTATCACCGGGCCTAATATGTCCGGGAAATCTGCATTATTAAGGCAAACGGCACTTATTGTGTTAATGGCACAGATGGGATGTTTTGTCCCGGCGGAGGAAGCCACCATCAGTATTGTGGACAAGATTTTTACGCGGGTTGGTGCTTCCGACAACATCAGTACCGGAGAGTCCACGTTTATGGTGGAGATGAATGAAACAGCGAGTATCCTAAATAATATTTCGGATCGAAGCTTGATTTTATTGGATGAGATTGGTCGGGGAACCAGCACTTATGATGGGGTTTCCATTGCCTGGTCCATTGCGGAATATCTCCATGAGCACAAAAAATTCAAAGCGAAGGTGCTATTTGCTACCCATTACCATGAATTGAACAACATGGCGGATCAATTTCCGAGAATCAAAAATTATCATGTGACGGTTAAAGAGATCAACAATAAAATTTTATTTTTACGCAAACTGGAACCGGGCGGAAGTGAACACAGTTTCGGGATTCACGTAGCCAGAATGGCCGGCATGCCCTATCAGGTTCTACAACGGGCGGAAGAGGTTTTGCACACCCTTGAAAGCACTCGGGAGCATAAAGAGTTAAGATCGGCTAAAAAGGAGAAAAAGGAACCCGGTTATCAGTTGAGTTTTATTGCCCTCGATGATCCGTTGCTATTGGATGTCAAAGATCAGATCATGGATATCGACATCAACACCTTAACTCCGGTAGAGGCATTGATGAAATTGAATGATATCAAAAGTTTGCTCACGAAAAAGAAGTAAAAGAATTAGCAAATTAGCAAATTGGTCAAAGGACAAAAGACAAAAGTCTAAAGACAGACTACGGACTACAGTTATGTAAATAGTTGAATAATAGATAAATAGAAACACTCTTCACTTTAATTATTCATTATTCATTTATAATTAGCACATTAGCATATTTGCACATTAGCACATTAACTTGCGGGGTATTTGGCCTCCGCCCTAATGCAGGCAAAACCTGCGGTCAGGGTGTATCTGCCATTCATCAATCAATCTTGGAGATTCACCTGCTAACAGCATCCTGGGGTTTGTTACCATTATTATTGGAACCTGAATGTCTCGATCCATTTCCAATAGACTTTTTATTGTGCAAATATTAGACTTTTTATTGTGCAAATATTAGACTTTTTATTGTGCAAAAATTAGACTTTTTATTGTGCAAAAAATAGATAATCTGTTGTGCAAAAAATAGATAATCTGTTGTGCAAAAATTAGACTTTTTATTGTGCAAAATTCAGAAATAGGATTATCTGCAAATCTTTAAAGAGTATCTATACGAATGGGTTCGTGTCCAAAAACATAAACAATATATATTTATGTTTACTTGGCTGTCGGAAGCAGGGAACGAATTTTAAATTCCCCACTATTCACAATCCCATTCCGGGTTCGTCAAAGTGAAATACTTGTTTTTTTTATATTCATCCGGTTTATTCTTTTTAAAATCATCGTAAATCCCTTTTAATTTTAATTCGGCTTTTTCACTACAAGGAGTGCCGTATAAAGTAATTCTTGCCAAATTAAAATCTTTAGTTCCATGATAAAACTGATATATGTATTTTTTCATTTCATCTTTAGGGGAATTCAAATAGAACGGTTTTCTCAGTTTAGGGGAATCCTTTTTTGGATATAATCCAAATAATGTTTTATTGGCTATAGCAGCAAAACAAAAAGGAATTTTTGCATACATTTCTTGTTGTTCAGTATTGCCAATTGTTCCAATATAAACACCATATATTTCTAAATAATCTCTCACATCTAAATATCCATTTTGAACTTGTTCCCATAATATGTCTTCAGGAAATCTTTGAAATGGAATATTATGACGAAGTAGTAAAACAGGGGTATTAAAGAAATAGATTCCCAAAGTTTGTTTTACTCTTTCATCATTAATGTTATAAAATCCCAACCAAATATTGTAATTTATTAAATCTAAAGAGTCAGTTACGTGGCGGTTTTCTATCTTGTATGCGAAGCCATTCTTCCGATACGACTGATCAATTATCGTAAGTGTATCCAGTTGTTTTAATAGGGAACGGTCGTAAATGATTTGAGTTGTATCCTGAATTTGTTTTATTTGTGCATACAATTTGAAGTCTTTAACAGAATCTATTAAAGGGGCAAAAAATCCTCGTTGAGCCAGTTTATGAGTATAAATGAGTGCGTTACTTTCTTTTCCTGTAAATTTATAATCCACAGTAAAGGCATTTCTCAAGTCTTTCTGAAAGCAAATTCCTGTTTGAAATGCTTTTTGATAATATTTGGAAGCCGCCTGATATTTTGATTTACAAATCGCTAATTCCGCTTTGTTCACATACTCATAATACTTTTTTACATTTTTTTGTCCTTGTGAAAAAGAGATACTAAAAAGAAGGGCGAAGATTAGGAAAAATCGGTTCATTTTTGATAGTTTATTTAGAATTGCTAATGATTTATTACTAGTTTAATATGAAGTTACTAATTTTTTATTCAACCGAAAAATTAATATATATCAACGGATTACCGGTGTTTAAATAACCCCAATTATATTGATCCCCAAAATATTTGAAATCCATATTATATCCTGGTAACAACTTTCCAAAGGCAGTCCACTGACTTGGTTTTTTCTTTGACGTTTTTGAATATAAAAGATGCAATGCTTTGTTTCTGATATCTAGATTTGATTTTGATACCAAACCACTTATCAAAGTACTGGAACCATCTAATCTCATTATTTTATTTTTTATAACCGGTTTACATTCTATACTTTCTAAGAATTCTAATGAAACAAAAATTCCGTTTATAGGAATCTTTATTCCAAATTTTTTGACATCCACTTGAATCCACCCTTCATACTCCGGATACTGAAGAATGATATTTTCGGGTATTAATGCTTTTCCATGAGAGATTGTTCCATCACTATTGGGGATCGCTTCGTACACTTGAACTCTAAACGGAAATCCTTTTTTGGATGGATCTATGATATAATAATTTAAAGTATCTATGGAGGTGTTTTCACCATTAAGAGAAGGATTTTTAATATATAATGATACAAACATAGATGAAACGGTTCTGAAAAATCTCCGATTTCCTTTTCGTTTGATAATCTTATGTGGATCATATTCTCCTGCAATTTTTGGGGAGGAATTGGAATTATATACAAAAGGGGATAATTGATAAATTTTCGGGGTGCATTTGATCGTTCCCAATTCAAAATTTTGTTTTACAGAAAACTCTTTTAATTCATACTGAACATTACTGATTTGCAACTTTCCCGTTTTACTATATGATATTTCAAAGTATCCATTTTTATCGGATAATACGACATTAGATGGATCTCCAAATGTAATTCTACTATATTGAATGGGTTGATGAGTAATGGAATCTTTCAATGTTCCGGTTACCTTTATTTGCGAAAAGCCGGATATTATGGTGAATAACAAAAAGAGCAATAAAGGGATTTTTTTCATGATTAAATTTTTTAAATTTTTCTAATACGTTTTTTAATTCTTTAATAGGTTTCTCAATATTAAACCATTTACTATTTATAATACTCCTCCGGAATTGTTGCATTCATGAACTGCATATACTCATTTAAAGGAGGTAGTTTCATCTTCATTCTTATTTCATCTATTCCTTCTAAGGATTCTATCGGAGACAAAATTTTCTTTTTGGATGTTATCCCATCCTTTTCTTCAGTTATTGTTCTAATTTGAGTACCATAACGCTGTGGTTTTCCGTTTTGTATTAACCATCTGTCTGTTAATAGTGCATAACATGCCGGATGATAATCATTTTTTTCATACGCTTCTTTAGCTAATAAGTAGTACTTTTCCTGAATATCACTATGTTGTATAATTAAAAATGCACAAAATTGAGCATGTAATCCCACTTTTGAAATGGTTGGGAAACCATACTTCTTAATTAACTTTTTTAGTTTTTTTTGATTGGCTATTTGATTTTTTATTTGTGTTATACTTTCGACACGTTTGGTTCGACAACTTATCTGATAATAAGAACTATAAAATTGATCTTGAATTCCTAAGTAAAACAATTGTAAAGCATATTTTTTATTACTATTTGAATCTAATTCATTGAAATACAGGGTTTCTATTTTTGAAACGATCTTATCCCATTCCAGAGCATTTGTTTTTAGTATTTCAAAATCTTCTTCGACTAAAACGGATCGAAAATCATCCGGTTTACCAATATTTACGTAGCAATTTAAATAAAAGTAGGCAGAGTCTATTTGCCCCATTTTGGAGTAAGATTGGGCAAGATTATAATAAACCGTTTGTTTAGAATCTTCTTTAATTCTCATTAAATTGTAATCTACTGATTCTCTATATCTTTTAAAATCATATAATGAATCCGAAATAACAATGTAGTTTTTCCCGAGTATATCTGAATACTTAAAAGGAGTAATTGTATCTTGTCCTGTAGTATTTTGAATGATAAAGAATGTCAATATTACTCCTACAAGTTTATATTCTCGTTTTTTAATTAATTCAAAAATCATCTTATTCTTATTTTAGCTCCAATACTTTTTTAAACAGATAATCGTGCTGAACAAGAAACTCGTTTAAAGGAGTGATACATTGATATAACCGATAAATGTTCCATTCTTCTATGGTTGGATTCACTTCAATTTCAGGAATACATTGGAAAGAGTCTTCCCATTTATTAGTCATACTAAGATCTATTGCCGGTTCAAATTTGAAAGTAAATCTGGAGTTTTTTAACTGAAAGCCCCATGGATTAAATCCAAAACCAGCCATCATTCCGGTTGAAACGCCCATAGAAATCAACTGTGGAATTTGTCTGGCTAGTGAGGTAAAGGAGTGCCCGGAGGAATAGGTTTCTTCATCTTGAAATAGATAAATGGGACCATCAAATTGCAACGAATTGGTGTCAGGATCTATTTGGCATATCGGTTCACGTACCAACATTTTCTTGTTTCCCCAAAAAGGAACTTCCATCATTTTAAACTCTTTGGTCATTTCTACAGGAAATTCAGCATTGAAATACGCCCGAACCTCATCGTTGTAGTTTAGAGCTACCCTATCCTGAAAATGGAGTGTATCTTTTATAATAGCAGACAACATAGCACTCCAGAAATTATCGCCACCACCTTGATTACCACGTACATCAATCACAATTTTTTCGATTTGCTTACCCTTTCCAATACTTTTGATGGAATCAATTAAGTTATATTCTTCCTGTCCTTCCATCATTTTGGTATAAATGTAAAGTATCTTTTGTTCAGGAAGATAGGAGATTCTTTGGGGATTCCATTTTTTATATAGGTCAAAATAACTTTGAGGATTTTTTCTGTATTCTTCTTGATGAAAAGTTTGAATTTTAATTCCATAATTATTGGGAATGAATTCATAAAATTTTCCATCATCACCCTCCACTTTCAAAGTTTTGTTGTAACTTATGAACATTTTGTTGGTGTAATATTTATTATTTTTAAAATCCCAACGAACGGAGTATGGAGACATATCCCCAATTGAGTTTTTTATATATAAATCAATCGGTTGATGGTCATAAGCAATAATTCTAGCATTTTGAAAGCAAATGGAATCACCTGTTTTGTGATTTTTAAAAATGTAATAAGAAGACATATAATAATTTCCATCCAAATATTTGGCACCTATTGTTTGAAGATAGTCTTTATAACTAATTTTTGAACCTTTGAAATTTAAATATTGTTCAAATCCGGTTGCAATTTCCGCAATGTAAGTGGAATCATAAAAACTTTGTCCGGGCGCATAACGAGGATGGGGAATATCGTAAAAAACAGGGCGTTGATCAGCATGAACATCAATAATAAAATTCAAACTTTTATCCATAAAGTTGATGAATTCCCAATAATTTTCTATCTTTTCAATTTGGTTTCTTCTTTCTTTTAACGTGGACAACATATCATATCCGGTATATTTTTTCCGTATTTCCCATTGAGAATTGTATGTTTCAATGATTTTCAAAAATTGATCATAATCTTCGTACATCTGTTCTTTAGTAATCTTGACCGGAGGTTTTGGAACTTTAATCTTTTCTTTTTGGGCAGATAAAGTTAAAACCGAACATAGGATAAGGATAAAAATTATTGTTTTTTTCATGATTGAATTATTTTTGAATCTCTTTGTTTAATAATATGTTCAATGTTGGTTCTATTGATATTTCGGCTATTATTGATTTTAACAACTTTTATTTTGTCATTAATAGGTTATGAATATTCTATTTGTATTCTTTTCTTTTTGCTCTAATGGGGGTAATCCTATATTTTTTCTTCTTTGATTCACTAAAGCTGTATCCGGATTGGCCATTCTCCCATTATCGTCATATTCACCATAATAACTGTATTCGTTTCGGGCAAAAATCACACACCGATCGTAGGTCCTTACATAATTTTCAATATCAAAACATCCATTTATCAAACTCTGCCTTTGAATGGGTTCAATATAAGTGAGCCAAAATTCAGGATAAGCTGTAAAAATATGGCGGCCAATAATAAAAAATGCCCATCCATCATAGATAAATGGATCTGGAATATTGGGGTTTTCTTTAATGATTTCAATTATTTTCAACATCGTTAGGGAGTCTGTAAACATTAATATATTCTTCTTACAAGCATTGGGATAGTTATCATCATATTTACGGGCTAATTGATCCACTTCATTCATAGCCCTGAGTTGTTTTATAATGTTTAGTTCTTGAAATGAATATATTTTGCCAAAGTTCTCTTTATACTCTAATATTTTATTGTTGTAACGAACGGAATCACTAGCAAAATATTTTTTTCTATAAGGGCGTTCGAACTCCTCTATATCCATTTTCTTTGAGTAAAAAGCATTATCGTAATACACAAAAGCACTATCATATTTATGAAATTCAGCGTAAAGATCTGCTATATTTAAATAAACTGAAGATTTTGCTTTTATATTTTTAATCGGAAAATTCAATACATTATAATATAATTGAATTGCATTGTAATAATTGTCTTTGTTATATGAATATTCAAAAGCAATATTTTTTGCTGTATAAAATTTAATAATTGAGTCTGGTAAAATTAATTCTTGAGAATTAGAATTAATTATAAATATGTTTACTAATAATAGCAATAAATAAGCTCTTTTCATGCTTTTTGAAAAGGTATTCCTTAAATTTGAATTCGTCACTTGGTTTTTAATTTTTTTCATATTCATTTTATCTCATTATTTATAATACTCTTTTGGAATTACAAAATTTTCGTTTTTGTGTTGTTCTGCATATTCTTCAATAGTAGTCATCCCCATTTCTAAGCGTCTTTTATTGAGCTCTTTGATGTTTTTCACCGGACTAAGGATACACGCACCGGGGTATCTTTTATTGTATTTTGTACCACCTGTTCTGAATTGTGTTCCATAGATTTGCTTTTTACCTCTTAACAATAAACAACGATCAGTCATCATTGCGTATAATTCTGGATCAACCCCATTTTTAAGATACGCTTTTTTCACTTCAGGATAGTATTTGATTAAGCTATTAGAATGGTGTAGAATATCATACGATTGAAATGCAGCAAAATTTCCTACCATCTGAATCGTTGGAAATCCATATAATTCAATAATGGAATCCATTTCAATATTATATTGGGGCGCATCAAAATAACTCAACTCTCCAATTTTTACTAATGAATCCAATTGTTGTAAATTAAGTTCTGCATAAGGAAGACCTAATCTATAGCGATCAATGGATAAATAAAAAATCTTAAGTGCTAAATCTTTATTTTCGACGTCAGGAATTTCCATCAAAAAATGTTCCTCAATTTGATTAACAACCATAGACCAATATTGTGGATTTTTTTTCAAATTGGGGAAATGGTCATACCATAAAACGGATCTATCATCAGGTGCAACTTCAAAGAAAATGCTCAGGTAATGAATAACTGAATCAGGTTGGTTCAATTCATCATAATATGCCGCAGTCCAATACAACTCTTTCGATTTTAAAGAATCTACATTTTTAGAATATATTTTATTCAAAAATGCCGGATAGTTTTTAACTACCAATAAAGAATCTTTAATATAATCCTGGATTAAACTGGGATACTCCTCATAATGTTTATTCCAATAGACTCTCGTTTTTCCGGTTTGAGACCATGCTGTAAGAGTGATCAATGACAGCAGAAATAGAATTAGAATTGATTTTTTCATGATTGAATTTTTTTCAATTATTTTTGAATTTCATTTTTATCAATAACGTTTATTAAATTTAATTCTAAAGTTATAGAATCTTTTATTGAATATTTCATTTTAACAAATCCATACTCTTTGCTGAATAAATGGAGCACAGAATAAAACCCGGTTTTATTTTTGCCATCTCCATAAATAAGTGCTACTTCAATAAGTTTATTTTTATATTTATATTGAGTATAAAAGTCAATATACATCTTGTATTTAATCCAAAACAAACAATTGCATTTGGGATCATTGATGGACAAAAAACCTCTTTTATATCTTTTCTCCACTTTAATAGGAAAATCCACTTCAGGAAAGGGAAAATATTGTGTTAACTGATTATATTGAACCCGCGGTGGATGTAAAAAAAGATATTTTGAAGTTTCTAACACGGTGGTTGTTTCAATAAATCCTGATGAGTCAATTGATGAAAGGGAATCTAAATGTTCCCAATCAGGTAAGGAACTGTAATAATCATACGTGATAAAATACTGTTTTCCCGTTTTTTCAGGTAGAATTCTTAAAACGATATAATTTTTAGTATGATTACCACAAGAGTCATATTTTGCTTCAAAAACAAAAACTTTATTGGGGGTATAAATAAACGGATCATGTTGTGCATTAACATATATCGTTTGGATCAGGATCCAAATTAAAAATAATAACTTTTTCATAATTTATATTAGTTAAATGAGGAATGATGAAAACATAAC
>JACCEE011173965.1_pt1 | contig 11448 bp, 16 predicted proteins | sample 7449931 | NCBI WGS metagenome assembly JACCEE01 (sample SAMN15323457, study PRJNA562643) | freshwater metagenome | isolation source: river surface water | place: USA:Blue River Watershed | collected 2017-08-19 | reverse complement strand
CGCGACAAAGGCGAAGCTCACAACTTGCAGGACATCGAGCTGCTGATGCGCAGCCTGCATACTGCCGGCTCACGAGTACAAGGCTGGAGAATGTGGTGGGTTCGCACCCTGCTGTTTGATGCACTGATCGGCAACACCGACCGCCACCAGGACAACTGGGGCTTCGTGTTTGGGCTCAATCTCATCCGACTGCTGCCGGACAACGCGCTGCGAGCCCTAAACCGCATTGCACCTGCTTTCGACAACGGCACCAGCCTGGGACATGAGCGCTTTATTGATAGGGTTGCTGGCTGGAACGATGCTCATTTTGTCAAGTACATCCACAAGGGCAAGCACCACGTCAAGCTCAATCTGCATGACTCCCCGCCTCAGAAAGAGCACCTGGGATTGCTGCGAGCGATACTGGACAGCTGGCCAGAACTGGACAAAGATGAACTGGGTAGGATGTTACATTTCGATCCGCATGAGCTGGATACCATCATCAGCGATCTGCCGAAAATCGAGGCTCCCATCCGCTTGGAACCTGGCAGGAAAGCCTTTGTGCTACAGCTCCTGCATAGAAGACACGCCATTTTGAAAGACTTACTGAAGTGACTCAACCCTTGCAGCATGTAGTCGAGCCCGAGCGGCTGCTGCTGACGTGGCAGCCGCCAGACGACGGCACCACCATCCGCACACGGCGGATCGTTGCCGAGCTGACATACTCGGACAACTATGAATCCGTCACGTTTACCTACCTGGTTGATACCCCTGACTTCCTGGCCGCCAAAGCTGCCGGCTTTCTGGGCTACCCAGCCTTCAGGCTAAAAACAGCCACACACACGCAAGGCGTCATGTCGGCGTTCATGCGCAGATTGCCTCCCAGGAAGCGGGAAGACTTTGGCGCCTACCTGACGCAACACTGGCTGCCCAACCCATTTACGCTGTCCGACTTTGCCCTGCTGGGCTACACCGGCGCCAAGCTACCGAGCGACGGCTTTGCGCTAGTGCCTGTCTTTGATCCAGCGCGCTTGCCATGCGAGTACGTGACCGAAATCGCAGGGACCCGTCACATGGGTCCGGACGTTTTCGACAGCGTTCAGGTGGGTGATGTGGTTACGCTACACGCAGACCCCACTAATCCCGTAGACACGAAAGCCTTGCTGGTCATGAAAGGGGACATGCGCTTGGGGTACATCAACCGAGCCTTACTCCCTGCAGTTCATGGCTGGCTGCAATACGCAAACTTGCGCTGCGAACTGGTCAAGAAGTCCGATAGGCCAGGCCGGCCACTGCTTTACATGAAGTTGACAGCGACTAACTGAAAACACGACCTGTCCACAGATCAAAGCAACCGCCCACGGGCGGTTTTTTTGCGCCTGCTCAAGCCTGCGCGTGCATGGCCTGCTGCGCCGCTCTGGCGAGGAAACCGGAGCGGGTCAGGTGGTGCGCGCTGGCGTAGGCGTCAATCTGCTGCACCAGGTTGGACGGCAGGCTGATGTTCAGTCGCACGGGCTTGGTCTGGATGCGGCTGAGGTCGATGTCAGCCAACAGCCAGACACCACCCTGGTACTCGGGGTCATTCACGAGCTGATCGAGCGGAGTGGGCGGCGGCACCGCTTCGGGCTCGCCGTGGAAATGGGCCTCGACCGCCTCCTGGATCGCAGCCGGCAGATCGGTCCATTCGTCCGCCGCCGAGAAGCAGCCAGGAAAGTCGGGGAAGGTCACGCCGTGGGCTTCGCGGTCATTGCCCACATGCACATAGACGGGGTACAGCATGGCGACTCCTGAATCAGGCCTCACAGCAGGCCGGCTTGCTTGAGGATGCTGCGCACCGTGCCGGGCGGCAGATCCTTCTTAGGGTGCGGAACCGTCACCTTGCCCGGCTTGGCCGGGTGCTTGAACTGGTGGTGGGAGCCCACGACATGCACCAGATGCCAGCCATCGGCCTTGAGCTGCTTGATGAGGTCCGCGCTTTTCATGGCTTGATTTTACACAAAACTACACACAAACACAATAAATAGGACTGCCAGCAGGGAAGCAGTGCTGTCGGCACGGTTGCCTTGAGCTCACCCCCGCCGGCGGCGTGTCGATCGCCAGCAGCTTCCGCCCGGCCATCGGGCATCCGTGCAGCCCGGCGCAGTCGTATACGCTCGAAATCCTGGCCCGCACCCGCAAGAACTGGGGCCTGCCCGCCCTGCCCGATCAGCCGGCCCCGCACACCGGGTTTCCGCGCCTGTACCTGTGCGGCCCCATGTCGGGCCTGCCCGACTTCAACTATCCGGCCTTCCACCAGGCGGCGGCCTGGCTGCGCGAGCTGGGCTACACCTTCTCACCGGATGAGCTCGAGCTCGAATCGGGAGTCAGCGATGAGGCTTGAGACCATGCCACTGACACGTCAGAACGTGCTGTCGGCGATCAGCGCTGCACCGGTACGCCTGCGCGATCTGGCGCCCAGCCGCTGCTGGAAGAACCCGCGTGGAACTCAGGCTCGCCAGCTGCTGAAGGCGCTGTCCGATGAAGGACTGATCCGCATGGTCTACCTGTGCGGCATCCAGCGCTACGTGCTGGCCGACTGGCAGCCGACACCAGCCGACATCCGGCTGCACCTGGACGGCTACATCAAGCGGGTCGACGGCTGCATGGAGTGGACAGGCGGCATGTCCGAGACAGGGGCGCCGACCTTCAAGATGCCGGGCGACACCAGGCGACAGGTGCATGTGAGGCGCTGGCTATACCAGCAGGCCCATGGCGAGGATTCGCTGCTGGCCAGCATCCAGCTGATGCCGACTTGCGGCAACGACCGATGCGTCGACCTGGGACACCTGCGCAAGCGCAAGCAGAACCAGTGGCAGCGCGGCAAGGTCTTGTCGCTGGCCCAGAAGGCTGCGATTGCGCGCGGCACGCGTCAGGGGCGAGGCAACTTCGTCTGGGACGACATCGTCGCGATCCGCGCAAGCGATGAATCGAACGCCGAGCTGGGCAGCCGCTACGGCTGCAGCGCGGCGCTGATCGGCCAGATCCGGCGTCACGAGATCTGGCGCGAGTACGTGGCAGGGCCGTTCACGGGCTTGCTGCGGACGGCAGCGAATGACCAGCCGGCAGCGAAACGGAGGGCAGGATGAACCTGTTCGGATTCATCGACCGCGGCGTGCGCCAAACCGGCGGCACGGAGCTCGAGCAGCGCACCGAAGAGCAGCGCCGCAAGTGGCTGAACGCCCTATTTGTGGACGAAACGCGAGCCTGGCTGAACCTGCACCAATCCGACCGAGCCGTACTGGTCGGATTCCAGACCATGTTGACGCTGGCCTTGATGGCCCATTTGCACGACCAGCCGAATGCCTATGCCCAGTCGGAGGTGCGCGTGATCCGTGGCGGACTGAGTGCCATCGATCGCCATCGACGACCAGCCGCCGCCAGCCGGCGTCAAGCTGCTGCTGATCAACCGTGCCAACGGCGTGGCTTGCCTGAGCGTCTACCAGGCCAAGCATCAGTGGACGCACTGGGCTGGCCTGCCCCATTTTCCCGACCAGGTCGACCAACTCGGCCGCAATGGCACACAGGAGGAGCCGTGAACATCAGACCCATCGTCGTCAAGAAAGACGTGGCCGCCATGATCGTCGCGCTGTCCGAGTCCACGATCGACAACCTGGAAAAGGCCGGTGACTTTCCGCGCCGGCGCAAGATTTCCAACGGCAGCGTTGGCTATCTGGTGCGCGAGCTGGAAGAGTGGGCTGAATCCAGGCCAGTGTCCGACCTGCTGCCCGCGCCTGATTGCGGCTACGGCCGCGCCGGCAAGCCGAAATGAAGGCTGTTCAGCAGCTGATCCAGCTTGCCGAGCCACAGCCGGCGCTCCGAGTCGTAGGAGTGCAGGTTGTAGACGCCGACGATGTGCTGGGGCATGTGCCCCATGATCGCCTCGGCGATTTCATCTGGGCAGCCCAAGGATGCCAGCAGGGTCCGGCGCAGGCTGTGCGGCGTCCAGTGCGTCACCGGGATGACAAGCCCTTCGCCATCCCGGCGCGCGACCTTCTCGCTGTAGGGCTGCAGCGAGTAGATGTAGGTGCTGAAGAAGTGCTGGGTGTACTGCTTCACCTCGCCCTTCTGCACCGTCTCGAACAGCCACCCCGACTCACCCACGGTATCCAGGCGACGCCGCACCACTTCCAATGACCTGCCGATCAGGGGCACTCGCAGGTCCTCGGACTTCTCGAACCGGGCGTTCTTCGTCTGCGCTTTCGGGACCGTCCACCACCAGCCGTCAGCTTCCTGCCTGATGTGCTCTGGCCTCATTCCAAAAATCTCGACACCCCGCGTGCATGTCCACAAGTACATGACCACGGCATCACGGCCGATATCGTGCATGTTCGGCAGCCAAGCCAGCAGCTCGGCCACTTCGTCCTGGCGCAGCACGCGCCGCTGCTGGCCCACATGCTGGCCACCGACGATCTTGCCCTTCGACTTGAGCCGGCCCTTCATGACGCTGCGCCACCAGTTCGGCACGTCGCCGTCCAGACGCCCGGCGTCGAGCGCATAGTCCCAGGCCGCGCCGAGCAGTGCGCGCAGCTTCTGGGCCGCCGTCGGACGATCTTTGCGGGCATCCAGGATGTCGAAGGCGTCCGATCGAGTCACCAGCGCGGCGCGCATGCCAGCGAAGTCGGGCGACTCGTCAAGCAGCCGCTGCAGCGACCGGCGCGCAGCTTCGGCGCCATCCGGCTTGCGGGAGGTCATCAGATGGCCATCGATGTAGCCCTGCACCAGGTCGCGCACGGTGTAGGTTTTGGGGGCTGGTGTAGGTTTCTTGGCCGCTCTCCGTTGCGCGGCAGGATCTGCCCCGCCGTCGCGCAAGGTGCGCAGCTCCTGCCAGGCAGCCGCGGCGCTTTGCACCGACATCGCCGGCCACTGGCCGATGGCTACCTGCTTGATCTTGCCGTCGACCGTCTTGTAGCGGTAAGTCCAGCTTTTGCGTGATGCGGACACGACCAGGCGCAGGCCGCTACAGCCGTCGACGAGCATGTGCTCGCCGGGCTTGAGCAGCTTGGCTTTTCGTGCGTCGAAGAACATGATCTACACTCCCATCAATCCCCGAGCGGCGCACGCACAGGGCCGGTGGCAGGCGGTGTAGAAAAGCTACACCAAAGCTACACCGGGACGGTAAGTGTATTTGGTTTTGGTTGGGCTTCCTTGGGGTACAATCTAAACTGAGCACATGAGAAATCGTCAAGATTTCAATGGCTTACAGCCTAATCTGCTGGAAAATCAGCAGGTTACTGAATGCGGGTGTAGTTCAATGGCAGAACGGCAGCTTCCCAAGCTTCATACGAGGGTTCGATTCCCTTCACCCGCTCCATCTTGGTGCATCACACCATCTCAAGACATCGCATAACCCGCTGATTCCACTCGGAAAGCGGGTTTTTTGTTCCGCTTCATGTCAGTTGGTACCATCACGTGTCAACGTTTTGTTGGTGTTGCTCTCGGTATGGTGCTGGTTGAGGGCCCGCCCAGCAGGGGCGATACCAACACGGCGGATCAGATGCCCCTGAACGACACCTTCATCAAGAACAGCACCAAGTGGAGCGGCAAGCCTGCTGGTGACATGCACAGTGACGGCGGCGGACTGTGAAGCTTGAATCGAGGAGGAGTCCAGCATGGACAGGCGCACTTTACTGGTCGGATCCGGGCTGTGGGCCCTGAGCTTTGCCACTTTCAGTCGACCCTCAGCCCCTGCCCTGTCCGATCTGCTCCGACAGGGCGGCGTGCTTCTGATCCGCCACGCCAGCACCGAGGCCGGCCTGGGCGACCCACCCGGCTTCACCCTGGGCCAGTGCAGCACCCAGCGCAACCTGTCCGAGGCTGGCAGGGCCGAAGCGCGGGCAATCGGCGCCTGGGTCCAGCAGCACCAGTTGCCAGTGCAGACCGTGCTCAGCAGCCAGTGGTGCCGCTGCCAGGACACGGCCCGACTCGCCTTCGGCCGCTACCAGGACTGGCCCGCGCTGAACTCCACTTTTCGCGGCCAGGGCCAGCACGAGCAGCAATTGCAAATGCTGCGCGAACGCTTGCGGCAATTGCCGACGGGCCAGCTGGAGGTCTGGGTCACGCACCAGGTGATCATGACCGGGCTGACCGGCGCCTATCCCGCCATGGGCGAGGGTTTTCTGGTGAATGCGGATGGCACGCTGCGGGCCCAGGGCATGATGGTGCCTGACATCTGAACCGGCCCCATGAATACCCCTGAACTGACCATCTACTTCGACGGCAGCTGCCCGCTGTGCCGGCGCGAGATCGCCTTCTATCGCCGCCTGCCCGGAGCTGACCAGTTGGACTGGCTGGACGTGAGCGCGGGCGCGCCCCTGGGCGAAGGCCTCTCGTGTGATGCCGCGATGCGCCGCTTCCATGTGCGCGAGGCCAGCGGGCGGCTGCTCAGCGGCGGCGCCGCTTTTGCACGGCTGTGGCGCGCCTTGCCGGGCTGGCGCGTGCTGGGCTGGTGCCTGGCCTGGCCGCCGATGTCGTGGGGGCTGGAACTGGCCTACCGCGCCTTCCTGCCCTGGCGGCCGAGGTTACAGCGGCTGGTCAGACGCTGGTGGCGTGAGCCGGAACAGACGTCAACGTAAGCTCGGCAAGGGGATTAGCCTGCCTTTTTCTTGGGCAGCACATGAAAGATCAATGACGTCAAGTACTTGCGGGCCTGTCACCGGGCTTATCCACAAGTTTGGCCACGAATGCTGGGGATTGGCCGGTAGTTGAGGTCTCCGCGAACGGCTCTCGAACATTGCTGGGCAACTTCTTCATGCAAGCCTCAAACAAGGGGCTCTGCAGCCAGTAAGTCAACCATGCCTTGACATGTTCGAATGACAGGCTGTCAAACCAGTCACGGTCCACGGCCGCAAACTGCCTGACAAACGGAAAAATGCCGATATCCGTGGCGCAGGGTTGAGCACCGCCCAGAAATTCCTGTTCTGCCAGCCGATGTTCCAGCCGTTCCAGCAATGCGGTCACGGCCTGGTCTCGGTGTTCCACGCGCCTGTGCGCCACCGCAGCGGCGCTGTCTGCCGCCGCGAACCGCTCCGGATACTTGTACCGGTCCAGATGATGCTTGAAGTCTCCATCGTTGCGCCGCAGCAGGTCCAGGTTCTCCGGGGTCTGCGCCCGGCTCCACCAGCCCTGAACTTCGGCGCTGGCCTGGCCCTGGGTCAGCGCCCACTGCACAATGTCCCAGCTCTCTTCAAGCACCTGGCCATCGGGCAACACCAGAACCGGCACCGTCCCCTTGGGCGAGGCCGTCAGCATGGCGGCGGGCTTGTCACGCAACACGATCTCGTGCGCATCGAACGCGATGCCCGCCACCAGCAAGCCCATGCGGGCTCGCATCGCATAGGGGCAGCGACGGTAGGTGAAGAGAATTGGCCTTGACGGGTTCATGGACGACAGGGGTTCAAACTGCTTCGTTCGAGTGATTGTCACGCAGTCAAACTGCTCTCCCTGCCCATCGCGATGGAAAACCTGCCCCCGTTGTCGGGCTGCAGCGCCTAGCTCCGGCGTGTTCGGAAGGCGCCCCTCGCCCCTGACAATACCGGAATGCGGATCAACCTCAAAACTCCCTTCGCCGAGAAGGACGAAGCCAAGGCGCTCGGTGCCCGCTGGGACCCGAAGAAGAAGTAGCTGGTACATCCAGAACGTGGCCGACCTGACGCCGTTCGCGCGCTGGATCACTGACTCGCCCTTCTCCGCGAGCCCCGAGAAGTCTAAGGGACCAATCGTCACGGGCGGGCCTGTGATCGCTGGCTGCGGCTGCCAGGTGCTGCCTTGGGAAGACTGCGAGCACACCTCCAAAGCGTGACCACAGGCCACAGCCGGTCACATCCGAGCCGTAGGAGGCATACATGCGGAGCCGCCCTGCCGCAGCCATAACCAGGGCAAGTAGCAACCCACGATTTCGGCCAGCGCCGTGGCGAGGTAAAGCAAGAACGTCTTCATGCGATCAACTGGACAGTGCCTTGGAGCCTGCGCGACGACCTGGACGAAGCCATCCCTCTCGCCGCCTCGGTTGGTAAGCGCGTGACCAACCACGCCCTGGCGCCGGTGGCCGAGCTTTGACAGGATTGCGTCCGCAACCAAGAACTGCGGACGCAACGATGACAGATGATTTGAGCTTTCTGCCGCTGAAGGTCACCAAGGTGGGGCCGACGGGCAAGCGGACTTTCGACCCGGACGGCAAGCGCCGGCTGATTGAGGCGTGTCGCCGACCGGGGGTGTCGATCTCGGGCATGGCGCTCAAGGCGGGCGTCAACGTCAACCAGCTGCACAAGTGGATTCGGGATGACGAGCGCGAAGATGCCATGGACGATGCCGCTGAGTGCCTGGAGCCGGCCTTCATGCCGGTAGTCACGCTCGGCGAAGTCAGCCGGTCCGTCGAAGCCAGAGTCGAGTCTGCACCGGTGGTAATCGGCCATCAAGAAGTCCGCCAAGCAACCAGCGCCAGCCATTGAGCCGCCGTCGCCGGCTCCCTCGACCCATCCTGCCGACGACATCCGCGATCTGGATGAGCTGGCGGCGATGCTGCAGCAACTTCAAGCCCGCAATCAGCAGTACCAGCGCGCCATTGACGCTCTGGTCGCCGCACGCCGCGTCGTCAATGGCTGGGACCCCAAGCCTGAACCGGAACTGGTCTGGACGGTGCGCCGTGAGGTGCTCGTAGCCATGGGCGACCAGGAGGCCCTGGAGCAGTTCGACCGTGAGCACGCGCAGGACATCACCGCCGAACAGGCCGCGCGCCATGCGGCCACCCAGCAGGTACTGGAGGCACCGGCACGGGTGAAAGCCCTAGAGCAGTACATCACCGACCTTGCCGGCGAGATGGCGCGCGATGTCGACGAAGGCTTCATCCATAAGGAGATGGCGCGATTGTTCAAACCGAGCGCGCAGCGGATGCTGACGGCGGCGCGCGCCTTCGTGCAAGCGTGGCGGGAAATGCAGACGGTCGAGGCGAGTCTGAAGGGCGCCTTCCGTCTTAACCACTACAGCATCCGGGGGGACCGGCTAAGCGGCTACGACATGAGTCTGATCGGCACGCCTCACAAAGGTGATTTGCTGCCGAACCTGATCGAGGGTCTTGCCTACGACGATCTGTATGAGCTGAACCGGCAGTTCAAAGAGTTGGACGATGCGCTGGCGCGGCAGATCTTTCAGCGGCTGGACGAGGCCGGCATCACACCCGGAATGCTGCACGTTTATCACCCCGGCGTTGCCCACGACCACCGCAAGATCTACGCACCTGATCCGAATCCGCCGAGCAAGCGCCCGCAGGAAATTCCCTTCGCTGCAGCCACCGTGGTCACGGTCAACACCTGAAGCAGGCCAGGCCGCAGCAAGACCTCAGGTCTGAACGCGGCCGATCCCCCCCACAGGCGATCTGGTGCCTTCCAGGCCATTCAAAGGATACGAGATGAACACCCGCACTGCATCCATCCACATCCCCAGCCAGCCGCTGGCCTACCACGACCCGCGCATCGAGCAGCGCGTGCAGCAGTGGCTCGCCAGCGGGCAGATGCTGGTCTGGATTCCAATCCTGAACCAGGAGAACTTTCCCGGCGTACCCCAGCAGGTCTTGCGCTTTGCCGACACCTATCAGGAGTCGATGCGCTGGCCCATTCGTCAGCCCGAAGACCTGCTGCAACTGCCCGACGGCATCACGGGCTGGCTGATGCCGGCCGACGCCGAGGATACCGACGTGGCCTGCGCGCTCTGGGAGGGCGAGGTCTACATCCTGGGCGTCAAGGACAAGATCACCGGGCGCCAGCAAACCCTGCTTGGCGAGCGTGGCAACGCCGCGACGGATGCCTCGGGTCAGAGCGCGGTTTGACTTGGCTTGTGGCCGCCAAAGCGCGTTCATGGAGCTGTCTCAACCACTGGAGGATCAGCCATGACTGACACCCAACATTCCAGCAGCGTGGCCGCGCAACTGGCCACCCTGCCCTCGCTGCCGCTGCCAGACCTCTGGACGCTGTGGGATCAGCATTTCCCCCGGCGCCCTGCCCACCGCAATCGGCACTACGTCGAGTCGCGCCTGGCGTACCGGATCCAGGAGCAGGCCTACGGCGCACTGCCCACCCCGATCCGCCGGATGCTGGTCGAGGCCGGCGCCAAGCATTCCAAGATCAAGTCCGCCGCCGGGCGCAGTGCGCAGACGCTGCTGATGCCAGGCACAACGCTGATCCGCGAATGGGAAGAGCGCGAATACCGCGTCACCGTCACGCCCGAAGGACTGTACGCGCTCGACGGACAGGTATTCAAGAGTCTGTCGGCAGTGGCACGCCACATCACGGGCACGCATTGGAGTGGGCCGAAGTTCTTCGGCCTGCGTGACAAGAAGGAGGCAGCGTGATGCGAGCCACACCTGCCATCCCGACGGTGCCGCCCAAGCGCTGCGCGGTGTACTGCCGCGTCTCCAGCGACGAACGGCTGGACCAGTCCTTCAACTCGATCGACGCGCAAAAGGAAGCCGGTCAAGCCTTCATCAAGAGTCAGAGCCACGAAGGCTGGATTCCGGTCGCGGACGACTACGACGATGGCGGATTCTCGGGCGGCAACATGGAGCGCCCTGCCCTGCGCCGCTTGATGGCCGATATCGAGGCTGGCAAGGTCGACATCGTGGTCGTCTACAAGATCGACCGCCTGTCACGCTCGCTGGCCGATTTCGCGCGGATGATCGACGTGTTCGACCGCTGCCGCGTCAGCTTCAGCGCGGTCACGCAGCAGATCAACTCGGCCACATCGATGGGCCGGTTGATGCTCAACGTCCTGCTGTCCTTCGCACAGTTCGAGCGTGAGGTCACCAGCGAGCGCATCCGCGACAAGATCGCCGCCAGCAAGGCCAAGGGAATGTGGATGGGCGGACCGTTGGCGCTGGGCTACGACGTCCGGTAACGGATGCTGGTGGTCAACGAGGCCGAGGCTGCCTTGGTGCGCCGCATCTTCGATGACTTCGTCACGATGCGATCGGCCACGCTGATGGTCAAGGCCTACAGTGCGGAAGGCCTGGTCACCAAGGGCGGCAAGCCCTTCACCAAGCAGGCGATCTACAAGATGCTGCACAACCGGATGTACCTGGGCGAGATCGTGCACAAGGGGCAGAGCTTCCCCGGCCAGCATCAGGCCATCGTGTCGCCAGAACAGTGGGAGGTGGTGCACGCGTTGATCGCCTCGGACGCCACGGACCGGCGCCGCGACACGAACGACCGGATCCGTGAGCCGGTGCTGTTGCGGGGCCTGCTGTTCACGCCCGATGGCGAACGGCTGGTGCCCAACATCACCGCCAAGAGAGGCAAGACCTACCGCTACTACACGCCGGTCAAGCACCGCCGCTTCGGCGCCTGGGCCAGCAGTCACGGACCCCTGCCGGCAGGCCCGATCGAGGAACTGGTCACGCAGCAGATCGTCGCCGCCCTGTCGGCCCCGCACATCCTGCAGTCG
>JACCEE010144834.1_pt1 | contig 11449 bp, 6 predicted proteins | sample 7449931 | NCBI WGS metagenome assembly JACCEE01 (sample SAMN15323457, study PRJNA562643) | freshwater metagenome | isolation source: river surface water | place: USA:Blue River Watershed | collected 2017-08-19 | reverse complement strand
TCAGGAATCAGGATTTGCAAGTTTCAACGGAAACATTGGAGAGCTCCAATTTTGGGGTCATGAAATTTCGTTGAACAGCCAGAACTTAACAGGCAAACTAAAATGGTCAACAGATTTTAATATCGCATTTACCGACAATAAGGTAAAAGCATTATTTGGTAATGTCGATCGAATTTATGGCGACGGAACGATAACAAAAGTTGGCCAGCGAATAGGTTTGTTCTATGGAATGGTGCACGAAGGTGTCTATAAAAATAAAGCTGAATATGATGCTTCTCCAAAGGCCGTGCTGTCACAGGTTGGTACTGCAAAATTTAAAGATGTAAATGGTGATGGAAAAATTACTAATGGCGGAGATAAAGACGACCGGACAATCATTGGTGATCCAACACCAAAGTTCACTTTTGGTCTTACAAACACGTTTAATTACGGAAACTTCGATCTGTCAATAGTAATGTCAGGTTCGTATGGCAATGATATTGCAAATATGGGTGAAGTTGGTTTAACCAACCTCGATGGTGTGTTCAACGTTCTTGCTGATGTTAAAGACCGTTGGAGATCTGAAGCTAACCCAGGGGCCGGCAAATACGGAAAAACAACTGCTGGTACTGCCTACGAACGCGACTGGTTTAGCACTCGTTTCCTAAGCGATGCAAGTTACATCACAGTGAAGAATGTTACGTTTGGATATACATTCCCTAAATTTAAAAATAAGAATATCAAGAGTTTAAGATTGTTTGTTAGTGGTCAGCAACTCATGACATTAACCAAATACAAAGGGATGAATCCTGAGATCAGTATGACCAACGCCGGAGCAAGTGCAAGTGCCCTAAATTTAGGACATGACTATGGTGGCTATCCTGTGCCTAGAACTATTTCGTTTGGCTTAAACTTAGGCTTGTAGAATTAGTAATTCAATAATGTAACTAAAAGAATCTAACATGAAATCTAAAATATTTTTATTTGGAACACTTGCTTTATTACTTTCTGCCTGTGGTGAAGAATTTTTAAATGTTCCTTCTCAAACAGCATTGACAAGTGAGGTTTTCTTCAAAACTGAGGCCGATTTTTCAGCAGCAATTAATGCAAACTATGCCCCTCTCAGGGTAATGTATACAGGTACTGCTGCTACAAGTGAAGGAGCTACTGGACTATACATTTTGACAGAAATGCATTCGGATAACGCCCGCTATATTTTAAACCCAGGGTTTCGTGCAACTTTGAACCAGGAAAATGCCGCTGATTTTGTAACTGAAGCTTCAAATACTGTATCAACTTTCCAGTATCGCACAAATTATTCAATAATTGCCAGATCAAATCAAATACTATCGACAATTGATGATGTTGATTTCGATGCAGCTAAAAAAGGTAATATCAAAGGGCAAGCTTTAATGCTCAGGGCATTTTCGTACTTAAATCTTGTGCAACTTTTTGGTTCAGTGCCAATGCATTTAACTCCGGTTAAATCGATCGAAGAAACTGCACTTCCTCTTTCGAGTGTCGACGATGTTCTTGCGCAAATTATTGCTGATGCAAAAGCTGCGAAGGAACTTTTACCTGAGAAAAGTGCCGCATTGGCTGGTCAGATTACAAAAGGAACTGCCCGTATGTTGCTCGCCAATGTGTATATGATAAAAAAGGATTATGCAACTGCCGAAACATTGCTCAAAGAGATCGTTAATTCAGGGGAATATAAACTTATGGCTGATTATGCGGCCATCTTCAATCCTGCTAATAAAAATAACTCTGAATCAATCTTTGAGATTCAATATAAGCAGGGAACTGATGGTTACGCAAGTTCATTCTTCTACAGTTTTGTTCCTTACCCTGTAGGATTGGAAACAATCAAGACATTAACCGGTGTTTCAAATCCAAATACACAAGCAACCGGTGAAGGCTATGATGCTCCAACACCTGATTTAATTGCTGCTTACGAAACTGGAGACAAACGTCTGGATGCCAGTATCGGTTATGTTCCAATTACTTCAGGAACCATTTTCCCTTATTGCAAAAAATATACACATCCTCACTTATTGTTGGGTCAAACTGACGATAACTGGCCGGTATATCGCTATGCTGAAGTATTGCTTTTCCTTGCCGAAGCCATTAATGAACAAAACAAACCTGCAGAGGCATTAACTTATATAAATAATGCTATCGGAAGCAGTCCGGTCAGCATCCGTGGAAGAGCCGGGTTAGCTCCGGTTGTTGCTACCACTCAGGCCGATGTTCGTGCTGCTATTGCAAAGGAAAGAAGAATAGAATTAGCCTTTGAAAATAAAAGATGGTTCGATTTGGTACGTACAGGCAAAGCTGTAGAAACAATAACTGCTTATGGTGCAAAAGTAAAGGCTGACCCATCTGCGTATTATTTCCCAGCCGGATATACACCGTCAGCATCTGCATTCTCGAAGATAGAATTAGTTTGGCCATTGCCTGCTGATGAATCACTTTACAGCCCATATTTTTAATTCGATTTTGGTAATATATGGTTATTAGGCCATAACCGGCTTTAAATGACTGCCCGAGATTTTCGATGAAAAAGAAAATCGACGGCAGTCTTTTATAACCTTCATTCTTCAATTTCAAATATCGATTTTGAGATTAAACCTGATAGAGTAATGCTATTGCATTTTTGTTATTGAATTTATTCTTGCAAAAGAACCCCAAATAAAATTGGCTTTTTATAAGCCAGTGCTTAACGATTCAGATTTTTCAGATACTACTAACTAGAAAAAAGATATTATATCATGAAGCAATTAAACCGTAGACATTTTGTGGCACGATTGTCGATGGCTGCAGCCGGAGTGGCAGCTTTTGGCCGTATTGGCTATTCATCGCCATTAACAAACCTTGCAAATACCGGAGATTTTGTTGACGTTGAAATAACTCACGGCAAAATTCGAGGAGTAAGAACCGATGGAGTCAATATATTTAAAGGGATACCTTATGCCGGAAGTGTTTCCGGCGACCGAAGATTCCGCAGGCCCGCAAAGCTTGAACCATGGGCTGGCGTTAGAGAAGCTCTGCTGTTGGGGGCACCGGCGATACAATCTCCACGAAGGAACGAACCGAATCCAACAGAAGACTGCTTGTTCCTGAACGTATGGACGCCCGCAAACGACAATAAGAAGCGTCCGGTAATGTTTTATAATCATGGTGGTGGTTTTGTTGTTGGCTCAGGAGGGGCGTCCGGACAGGATGGCGCAAATCTGGCCAGAAATTTTGATGTGGTCGTTGTTCAAACCAACCACCGTCTGGGACTACTTGGGTTCCTTTATTTGGATGAGATTGCCGGATCAGATTATACCGGATCAGGCAATATGGGTATTTTGGATATTGCTGCCGGATTAAAATGGGTGCACGAAAACATTGCTCAATTTGGAGGAGACCCTAATAATGTGATGATCTTTGGCGAATCAGGAGGAGGAGCTAAAACATCTTGCTTATATGATATGCCTGAAGCTGCTCCTTATTTCAACAAAGCATCCATCGAAAGTGGCCCAGGAGTGCGAATGACCGACCGTGAAATTGCTTCAGAAACAACAGAAAGACTTTTAAAAGAATTAAATATTGAGCGAAAAAACTGGCGAAAACTGCTAGAAATACCGGCAGCCGATTTATTGGCTTTGCAGTCCAAATTTACGTTTGTTGCGCCTAGCCTCGACAAGAAAAACAGAACATTGGGCTTTGGTCCGGTCGTTGACGGAATTATTTTGCCACATCATCCATTTGACCCAACTGCACCTGAAATATCAAAAAATAAACCGTTGTTGACTGGTTGGAACGAGGATGAATACACCTTTTTCGCCTGGGAACGTCGCGATACCGAATCGTTCAAACTCGATTTTGCCGGGTTACAGGCTAAACTGGAACCACAATATGGCGATGATGCAAAAAAAATAATTGAGGTATACCGGAAATCGCGACCCAACGCTTCTGCTCCCGACATTTTTGTTGCCATATCATCAATTACAATGATGGGATTAGGGTCAGTTAATATTGCTGAACGAAAAGTTAAGCAGAATGGAGCCCCGGTCTATTTGTACAATTTCGGGTACAAATCGGAAATGAAAATACCCGGAACCGATTACCCCATGGGTACGCCTCATGCCATGGATATTTCCTTCAAGTTTAATAACGAAGTTCCACCGAAAACCGGAGAGCAGCCGAAAATGAGTTTTGGCGGTAATCGCCCCGAACGATTTACAGCATCACACAACTTCGCCGAACTCTGGACAACTTTTGCACGAACCGGAAAACCTGCAGCCGAAGGAGTTCCTGAGTGGCCTGCTTATAACCTTCACACGCGTCCGACCATGCGAATTGATTCAACCTGCGAAATAATCAATAACAGGTTTCAAGAGGAAATTGATATGTGGAGATCGATTGGAAGATTATAAAACATATTACTGATGGGAATCTCATCGCAACAGGTTTGCCTAACCTAGCAGTTAAGGCATAATAAGCTGAAATTCAATTCAAACATTCATAAAAAAAATGAAAACAAAATCTATACTTGGCATTATTCTATGGACAATTTTCAGTATTCCGGCATTTGCTCAAGGCGGAGCTGATGGATTATTAATGCCGAAATTTATTAAACCAAGCGACAATAGTACCAGCATCCTTTTAAAGGATCTCTCAAAAGAAAGACGCTTCATAAGGGAAATCCCTGCCGACGGCGAAATAAATCTGTTGAAGGATATTGTATTCCACCAATCAAAAAGCATTGATGGAGATCCGATGTCTCTTTCATTAGATTTACTGACTTATAAAGATGATAAGACCCGTCCGTGCGTGGTATATGTTGTGGGTGGAGGGTTTTCTTCAGCTGCCAAGGAAAGGAATCTTTACGATCGATATAAAATTGCAAAAGCCGGATATGTAGTTGCCAGTGTTCAGTACCATGTAATTAGCAATGGCATATACAGCGATGCAGTAAAAGATATTAAAGCTGCCATCCGCTTCCTTCGGGCAAATGCGAAAGAATTTGGGATTGATGCAGGAAAAATTGCTGTTTGGGGCGAATCAGCTGGTGGTTACCTGGCCGCCATGGTTGGTACAACCAACGGAGTTAAAGAATTTGAAGACGGAGAAAATCAGAATCAGAGCAGCAATGTTCAGGCTACGATTGATGTTTATGGCTTATCCGACCTGACAAAAATTGGGGCGGATTATGACGAAGCAGCAGCCAATGCCCACTTCACGTTAATCTCTCCGGATGGAAAATTTATCCATGGTAAAAACAGTGGACTGACAAGTCTCGATAAACCCGAAGCTGTTGCTAAGGCAAATCCAATTAATTATGTGGATAAAAATGACCCTCCATTTTTACTTCTTCACGGAACTCAGGACGTTTCAGTTTCGCCTAGCCAGACATTGTTGATGCATAATGCTTTGCGTGAAGCAGGTGTTAATTCGACACGATACGTCATTGAAGGAGCGAGACATGCCAGTGCTGAATTCTCAGATCCTCAGGTTATTAAAATTATAGTTGAATTTCTGGACAAACATCTGAAACAATAGAATCAGCACCGGGAGATTATAGCTGGATAATTTAATCAACATGGAATCAAATAAAAGAAAATCAATGAGTTTTAATATACGCTCGTTACATCGGGATATCGGATTTTTTGTAATTGGGATTACAATTATTTACTGTGTAAGTGGAATCTTACTTGTTTTCAGAGATTCTGATTTTTTGAAACATGAAGTAAATACAGAAAGACAAGTAAGGCCAAATTTAAGTGAATCTGATCTTGGAATGGTTTTGCACCAAATGAACTTTATGGTTCTTAAAACCGAAGGAGATATTATGTATTTCCAAAATGGAACTTATAATAAAGCTACTGGTATCGCAAAATATAAAGAGAAAGTGCTTCCAGAGTATTTAGGCAGCACAATTAAAATACACAAAGTGTCAAGCCGGAGCGCAATGATGTGGATCTCAGTTGTGTATGGAGCACTGTTGTTGTTTTTAGCTATTTCTTCATTCTGGATGTTCAAATTAAAATCCAAGGCTTTCAAAAGAGGGATGTACATTACGGCAATCGGGGTAATTACTGCTGTAATACTATTAACGCTATAGTTTCTGGTTGTTTTCAATATTTTTATAGGAATTGCTACTGAAAATTTAAAATGTAAGTGAACTAATTATAAATCAACAGTATGAAAAGACTAATCTTTTTTATTTTACTATTGCAGTCGCTTGCCCTGTCTGCACAGTTTGGAACTCCCAACCCTGCAAACCAATGGGATGCCAGTTGGGTCAGTGTTCCCGGAATTGGGGAGAAAGATCCCGGGTTATACTTATTCAGAAAAAGCCTTGTTTTGGGTACCAAACCCGAAACCTTCAAGGTTTATGTTTCGGGTGACAACCGCTTCAAGTTGTATGTCAATGAGCAACTGGTGTCGATTGGTCCGGCTTTAGGCGATTTAAAACACTGGAATTACGAAACGCTCGATTTGGCTCCTTACCTGAAAGCCGGAAACAATATTGTGGCGGCCGAGGTGTGGAATGAAGGCGACCTGAAAGCTGTTTCGCAATTTTCGTTGCGAAACGGGTTTATTGTTCAGGGAACTGATACTCCAACAAAAGTTTTAAATACCAACGATACGTGGAAATGTATCTCCGATAAAAGTTATACGCCAATCAAGCAAACGGTTAAAGGTTATTACGCTGCCGGTGCAGGCGACCAGGTTGATATGAATTTAAAGGTAAGAGGCTGGGAAAAACAAGCATTTGACGATAGCTCGTGGGCCAAAGCAAAACCACTGTTCGAAGTCTCTGCCCGTGGAATTGGTTTCAGAACTTCGAATGCATGGACAACTGTCCCATCCATTCTGCCGCAGCGAGAACTTAAATATCAGCGATTGGCATCTACAAGGAAAGCTGAAGGAGTTTCTGTTCCAAAAAACTTTCCAGCCGAAAAAGCAGCTTTCGTTGTTCCAGCGAATACAACTGCAAAAGTTTTGCTCGATCAAACCATTTATACCAATGCTTATCCAACCTTAATTTTTAGCAATGGCAAGAACAGCACAATAACCATTACCTATTCCGAAGCTTTGTACGACGAAAAAGGCGCAAAAAATAACCGGAACGAAATCGATGGAAAAACCATTTCAGGCCGACAGGACATTGTCATTTCTGATGGGTCAGTAAATCAAAACTTTACGGCTTTAAATTGGAGAACTTATCGCTACGTTGAATTAAAGTTCGAAACAAAGGATTCGCCGCTCACCATTGAAGATTTTTATGGAACATTTACCGGTTATCCGTTTGAAATGAATGCCACGCTGGATTCAAATGACAAAGAATTGTCAAAAATGCTGGAAATCGGCTGGCGTACTGCCCGGTCGTGTGCGGTTGAAACCTATATGGATTGCCCGTATTACGAGCGATTGCAATACATTGGTGATGCGCGCATTCAACTTTTTGTTTCGTATTTTAACAGTGGCGACGACCGTCTGGCAAAAAATGCCTTGAATCTGGACGACTATTCTCGACAGGCTGATGGCTATACGCTGAGCCGTTATCCCGATACCCAGAATCAGATTATTCCAACTTATTCGCTTTGGCATGTAAGTATGCTGTACGACTACCTCTATTATGGAACCGACCGCAAATTTTTGAAAGATAAACTGCTGGGTTCACGTCAAATCCTGAATTACTTTATCAGCTTTACCGATAAAGATGGATCGTTGAAGAATGTTCCGGGATGGAATTTTACCGACTGGGTACCGGATTGGAGAATGGGAATAGCTCCCACAGGTGGCGATGGCAGTTCGGCAGCCATGGATTTACAGTTGCTGCTTGCTTTGCAATCGGGCATTGCCTTGGAGAAAGCCGAAGGAAATGAAGAATATGCAGCCTTATATGAGAAAATTGTACAAAAACTAAACGCAACCATTCAGACAAAATATTGGGATAGTACAAGAAAAATGTATGCCGATACACCCGCAAAAGATAAATTTTCGCAACATACAAACAGCATGGCTATTTTAGCCGGATTGGTTGACCAGAGTACTGCATTGAACATTGCCAAAACCATGTTGAGCGATAGCACTTTGTCGCAGGCTTCAATCTACTTCAAATATTATTTGCATTTGGCATTGGCCGAAGCGGGCTTGGGCGATGATTATCTGAGCTGGTTAGATATCTGGCGGAAAAACATTGCTCTCGGGTTAACCACCTGGGGTGAAACTTCTGAAGTGGAAACTACGCGGTCTGATTGCCATGCCTGGGGTGCCAGTCCAAATATCGAAATCTACCGAACCGTGTTGGGAATCGAAAGTGATGCCCCATATTTTTCAAAGGTAAAAATTGAACCGCATCTCGGATTGATTGATGAAATTGGCGGATCGATACCGCACGCTTCAGGAAAGATAGCAGTAAGCTACAAACGAGCCGGTAAAACCTTGAATGCACAAATCTCGTTGCCCGAAAACCTTACTGGGACTTTTGTCTGGGAAGGGAAAAGCTATGATTTAAAAGGAGGTAAAAATCAGCTGAAAATAAATTAATAAGCCAGAATTTCCCAGATAATTAAAGCGGTAAGTCGTTGCAATGAATTATTCAACGACTTACTGCTTTTTTTAATATTTATAATTAATCTGCTTGATTCCACAACAATTCAGGACGTCAGTTCTTCAGTCTCAAAAACTGGAAGTCACACTTTGAAAGTTAAGATGATTACCTCTGGGGTATTTCTAGACAAAATAGAAATTGTTATGGATAAAAAAACATAATCTTATTCAAGCAAACTCGAAATTCTAGCGAAAATCTAATACTAATTGATTGCCTTTCGCGAGCGACACGGCACTACCCTACTTTTATTAAATTTTAAAATGGGAAAATCCTCCATCCTCCCAGGGCCTATTTTATAAATTATTTCTACCTTTTTTATGAATCAATGTAATAAAGCGTAAGTTCCCCCTTGACAAATAGACTTAAATTTTACCAACTTCGAAATTATAAAAGCACTGATACTCCCCATTTTTGGAGAGCTTCGAAAAAGGTCAGATGAAAATCTGGCCTTTTTTGTTTTTCCGTAACCCTTGAATGAAAAGACTAAAATCCCCCTAGCCCGTTTTCAAGGGCATTAAAGTATTTTTCTTTGTTGAATGAGTACATGAATGGTGCCTTGTGCGCGGCACCACTGTAGAATTTTTCCTTTTTATCCAAAATATCGTACGAAAGTATTTTACGGTTAAAATTTCCCCGATCGAGCTTTTTACCCAAAATGGTCTCGTAAATTTTCTGCAGGCTTTTTAATGGAAATTCTTCCGGTAACAAATTGTATCCAACCGGCAGATAATTCAACTGAAACCGAAGTTCTTTTATTGCTGTTTCAATGATAAGGTTGTGGTCGAAAGTAAGTTCGGGAACGCTTTCCAGATCGAACCATTCGCATTGCCTCACATCGTCGCTTAACGGACTTACCTGCTGGTATTGAACCAATGCAAAATAACCCAACACCACAAATCGACTCAGAAAGAAATCGTAATTGAAATTCTCGAGCTCAAACTGATGTGAAAAGAACAATTCCCGCTCCTTCTCGGCCCGGTTAACAGCCCCAAAAACACCAAACTGCTTCAGAAAAACCGAATCACCTAAGCCGGTAAACATTCGCAAAAGTCGCTCGGCTGAAGTAATCAATTCATCCTCGCGCATAACAAAACCACCGGGAAGGGTCCACTTATCAGAATAAACTGTGCGTAACAACAGCACTTTCACCTTGTTATCGTCAAAGCCAAAAATAACATTATTGATTGCTACTGAAGGCAAAATGAATTTCTCCGGATTAGTCCTGAATTCATCGGTTTCGAAAATATCTTCCATCAATTTTATGGCTTTGTAGTTTGGTTGATTCCAACAATTATCTGCAAATGAATAGCTTTTTTTGATTTTTTCAAAAAGATTAACTAATATTGAGTCTGATTGACTCAATAATATTCAAAGCGGCTGGAATCCCAAAACTAAACATACATGTTATGAGAAAAACAACCCCTTCCTTTTTGATTTTTGCACTGGCAATCTTGTTTTTTTCCTGCACGCAAAAGGAGACTGCAAGCGTTCGAACCATTTGTTTCGACGACGGCTGGCGTTTTAATAAAGACAACCCAGCAGAAGCAAAAGAACCAGGCTTCGACGATTCGGCATGGCGTATGCTCGACTTGCCGCACGACTGGAGCATTGAAGATTTGCCCAACCAAACCAAAGACAGCATCGTTGGTCCTTTTTCAAAAGCTTCGGTTGGAAAGATGGGAACCGCCTATACCGTTGGTGGGACAGCCTGGTACCGCAAAACATTTACTGTTGATAAAGCCAATAAAGACAAAGTGGTGTATCTGCAATTCGACGGAATATACCAAAATGCTGATGTTTGGGTAAACGGCAAGCACGTAGGAAATCATCCATATGGCTACACCTCATTCTACTACGATATTACTCCGTTCCTCAATCCTGTAGCCGAAAAGAATACCGTTGCTGTTCAGGTAAAAAACGAAGGGTTGAATGCCCGCTGGTATTCGGGATCAGGAATTTACCGCCACACCTGGCTAAGCTTTGCAGATAAAGTACACCTGGGCATTTGGGGAACTTTCATTACAACTCCTGAAGTGAGTGAAAAATCGGCATCCGTTTCGGTTAAAACAACCCTTGTTAATGCGAATGAGAGTGATGCTGATGCAAATTTGAACGTTGAAATTATTGATCCGCAGGGCAAAGTAGTTGCTACGGCTAAGAACACTACGAAAATTGAGGGAGGAAAAACCATTGAAATTGCTCAAAATATGGCGGTTGAAAATCCTGCATTATGGGATATTGATGTACCCAATCTGTATCAGGCAAAGGTTTCAGTTACCACCCAAAACAGTTCCGATCAGCAAACTTTCACCTTTGGAATCCGGAGTATTCATTTCGATGCCAAAACCGGCTTTGCCCTAAACGGGAAACCGGTAAAATTGCGCGGCGGATGTTTCCATCACGACAACGGGCCATTAGGCTCAGCCGCTATTGACCGGGCAGAAGAACGGAAAGTCGAAATCATTAAAAAAGCAGGTTTTAATGCCATCCGATGTAGTCACAATCCGCCATCTCCTGCATTTCTCGATGCTTGCGACCGAATAGGTCTGGTAGTAATCGATGAAGCTTTTGATATGTGGGAGCTTTCGAAAATGGGCATGATGTCCAGTCTTTTTGGCGGACCAAAAATTGAAACCACCGATTATTCGTCGCATTTCAAAACCTGGTATAAAAAGGATATTGAATCGATGGTAACCCGTGACCGCAATCACCCTTCTGTAATAATGTGGAGTATTGGAAACGAGATTATGGAAGCTGCCGATACATCTGGCTTACGCATTGCCAAAAACCTGGTTAGCGAAGTGAAGAAATACGACACCACCAGAGCAGTAACCGAAGCACACGTTGATATGGGTGCAG
>JACCEE011522460.1_pt1 | contig 11451 bp, 9 predicted proteins | sample 7449931 | NCBI WGS metagenome assembly JACCEE01 (sample SAMN15323457, study PRJNA562643) | freshwater metagenome | isolation source: river surface water | place: USA:Blue River Watershed | collected 2017-08-19 | reverse complement strand
GCGCTCTGGCCATCAAGCCGACGATTGTCCTGGCCGACGAACCCACCGCCAATCTCGACAAGGCGACCGGTCGGGAAATTCTTAGCTTGATGAAGCAAATCAACCGGCAACTGAAAACCACCTTCATCTTTTCCACACATGACCAAAAGGTCATTGACCGTGCCGATCGCCTGGTTCAGATGGAAGATGGCCACATCACAGCCTTCGGGGTACGCAACGAAAGCGACAAGACCTGGAATCTTGCACGTATCTGAACACCGTCCGAACTCAATAGCGAATAACCGGCCCCAAAAAATCAACAGGAATCAACCGTGAGCGAAGCTAAAACACCCCATCGACTGAGCATTATTGCAGCTTTTTGCCTAGCCTTCGGCGCCCACGCCGCTGACGATGACCTGTTAAGCCGCGACGCATTATTTGGTGACGACCCCACGAAGGCATCAGTAGCACCACGGGAAACCGGCCCCGGCCTCAAAGGCTTCATTCAATTCGAAGCCGCTCGTACATCAGCCTCACCGGAACACTGGTCTAAACTGCGAACCCGTGCCGAACTGGGTAGTTCAGGCAAATTGGGTGAAGGTTTGAAGTGGAAACTGGGCGCCCGTTTCGACTATGATTTTGCCTACGGAATCAACGATTATTACCCTCCGGAAGTTCGCCAGAACCAGCGCACCAACATTGAATTGCGTGAAAACTATCTTGACTACAGCGCTGGCAACTGGGAATTCCGGTTCGGCAAGCAACACGTAGTCTGGGGCGAAATGGTGGGCCTCTTCTTCGCCGATGTTGTCTCCGCCCGGGATATGCGCGAATTTGTCCTGCCAGAATTTGACCAGATGCGTATTCCCCAATGGGCAGCCCGGGCTGAGTATTTTGGCGAGAGCATTCATGCCGAACTGCTCTGGATACCTGTCGCCAGCTACGACAACATCGGCAAACCCGGCGCAGAATTCTACCCAATGCCACAGGGTACAAATATTCGCTACCTGCCAGAACAACGCCCGGAACGGAACGCAGACAACATGAACTACGGCCTGCGCCTTTCTACGCTACAAAATGGCTGGGACGTTTCCGGCTTTTATTACCGCAGTTCGGATATCAATCAGACCTTCTACAGAACAGCCCTTACACCTACAACGATCGAATACCAGGCACGCCACGATAGGATCAATCAATGGGGTGGAACCGTCTCGAAGGATTTTGGTGATATCGTCTTCAAAGCCGAAGCCGTCTACACAGCGGGGCGCAGTTTCACAACACTCGACCTCACTGACCCGAATGGCGTGGTGCGGCAAAACACCCTTGACTGGGCAGCCGGTCTCGATTTCACACTTCCGGCAGAAACCCGCTTCAATGCACAACTCTTTCAGCGGCAGTACCTAGAGCACAACCGCGGCATCATTCCCGACCGACAAGAGAATGGCTACAGCCTGTTGATCAACAACAAGTTCCGTCAGGACTGGGAAGCTCAAGCCATCTTCATTTCCAGCCTCAACCGTACCGATTGGCTATTGCGGCCACGCCTAGCTTGGAACTTTGAACGCAATTGGCGTCTATTGCTCGGTGCTGATATTTTCAAGGGACCTCCAACCGGCCTCTTTGGCCGATATGACCATCAGGATCGTGTCTACTCCGAGGTCCGCTACAGTTTTTAAACTTGTTCGGCGAGCGCTGAGCCATCTGAATCAGTTCAAGGAAGGCCCATTGAATAAGTTGAAAGTACTGTTTTTCGGAGAAGGCGCCACCCTTGCTCATGTCGTTCGCCCCCTAATGCTGGCCAAGGAGTTGGATGCAACTGAGTTCGATGTCACCCTTTGTCGCCCCGAAGCCTTCTCCAAACTAACAGCAGGATCGCCGTTCCCTGTTCTTGAACTCAATTGCCAAGATGCCAAGATTTTTGCCAAAAAGTTGGCTAGCGGCTCCCCGCTCTACGATTTTCCAACGCTCTGCGATTATGTGGATGCAGATCTCTGCCTGATCGACGCGGTAAAACCGGACGTCATCGTCGGTGACTTTCGGCTTTCTCTGTCAGTAAGCGCCCGCCTGCGATCGGTTCCCTACATTGCTATCTGCGATGCCTACTGGAGTCCAGAAAGACCACTAAACCCACCTCTACCGGTTTTGGAACATACCCGCCATGCACCTATTCCGGTAGCTGAATTTATTTTTCGCCACGTTGCTCCCTTCGCATTTCGCCTACACGCCTGGCCTCTGGAACGACTGCGGAAAAAATTTGGTTTGCCATCTCTCAGCTACGATCTCCGCAACTGTTACACCGATGCAGATTTAAGACTATTTGCCAATTTCCCCGCACTCTTTCCCGATGTCACCCCGAATGAGCACGCTGATTTCATCGGTCCGATCGCGTGGTCTCCCGACTTCCCTGGAAAACTCGACTTTCTCTCTGAACACGGCCCACTAACCTATGTCACCATGGGCAGTTCGGGTGATCCGCAAGTCATCAGCAAAATAATACCGATACTTGAGGAACTCGGCAGCAGGGTAATGATTGCAACGGCCGGAAAAACAATCGCTCTCGCCTCCAAACGCCGGACAACCCAGATTTTCGATTACCTGCCCGGCTCAATCGTCTGCCAGCATGCTGGTCTGGTGATTTGCAATGGCGGCAGCCCGACCACTAACCAGGCACTCACCTGTGGCGTTCCCGTGCTTGGCATCGCCCAAAACATGGACCAGTTCCTGAACATGGAGGCAATTGTCGCTTTTGGTGCTGGAAAGTTGATTCGTGCTGACCGTGCCGAATCATCCCATCTCAAAGACGCCATTGAATCGCTGATATTCGACACGACATTCAGGAATCGCGCGCAAGAACTAGCCAAGAGTTTAAGGCTCGAGTACAGCTCAGTTGCGCTGTCACGACACATCCTTGGCCAACACCAACGGAACAACGCGAGCAACGGTTGAAAGTGAAAGCCGGGTCGCCATACGATCGGCAGCCCCCCCCGTTCCTCGGAGCCCCAACCCAGCCAGCAATCACCCTCCAATTCCAGTGTCGAACATTTTTACATCCCTCCGTCCATCCACACAATAAAAACTCAAAAAAGAAACCATGACACTGATTTTTAAGACTAATATTTTTATGGCACGGGCATTGCTTTAATGATCACGAGCTTCAAATGATTGTTCCGCCGTTTCACACACCCCGAGGAGAATTCCATGTCCTTCATCCGTAAAACCGCTTCCGCAGCCGTGACCGGCGCAATGCTGCTGGCTGCCGCGCAAGCTAATGCCTTCCAGATCAACCTAGGCGGCCCCCTTGGTTGGGTCGACTTCAACACCATTGACTGGAACGAGAACGGTTCCGCCTACGTTGAGGGCTTTAACCGTGACCAGAACGGTGCTCCGATTATCGGCGATGCCTTCACCATCACCGCCATCAGCCAAGCAACCTCATTAGCCCTGAATTCGGTTGAGACAGCAAAGATGGCGGATACCGCCGCCGCCGACCCGAATTTTTCCAAAATCTCCACCGTTGAACTGACTCTCAAAGCCACGATGTATGAAACTGTCCAGTCACTCAGCGACAATATCGCCAACTTCATCCTGGTTGGCGGTCGCTTTGACATCTTTTTAGACGCGACTCCGGAGGCCAACAATCTAGTCACCGGACAGGGGTTTTCTGACGGTATTCGAATTATGGGTGGTCAGTTCCTTGTCGGCCAAACCGGCAGTTTCACCGACAAAAACCTGATCCCGCCGGGCGCTCCGAATGCTGACGGTACTGGCTCCAATAACTTGAGGGCCGTGATTGACTTCGTCGACTCAGCCTATGTTACTCCTGATCCGGCTAGCTCCAACGCCACTACTACACTGCAGTACGGCTTGTCCGCCACTGGTTGGCAACGTCCGAGCACGATCGATGGATTGGTCATCGGCTCAACCGATACCCCTACCGATTTCGTGATGAAGGCTGACGCCAACCAAACTCTTCTGGTTCCTGAGCCCGGCTCCGTTGCGCTGCTTGGTTTGGCTCTGGCCGGCTTAGGCATGAGCCGCAAGCGCAAGGCCGCTTAAACCTATAAGTCACAGTAGCGTTACCAAAAGCCGCCGCAAGGCGGCTTTTATCATTTTGGGCAGCGAATCCCCAACTACCACTGATTCTGATCGTCCAAAATCAAGCACCAAAAATACCGCCAGAAAACGGCCGATAACGCCTCAAATCACTCAACCCAAGTCGAATATCCTCCCACCACAGGACTTCCAAGCACCCCGTAAGACATCCTAATTATTGCTTTATGCAACGTGCCGGGCACCCAACCCAGGTCTGCCCCTTTCCAATTACAGTTCCCTTTGCCACCACAGACTGTACGCCAACTATTGCACCATCCTCAATTTCTACACCAGCAAGAATAATGGCACGAGCCCCGATAGTCACATTACTTCCAATTACAATGGGTTCATAAGCTAGCACATCCCCCTCGATAACGTGAGAAATCAACATTGCGTCATTGCCAATAATTGAATTGTTACCAATACGCACAAACTGGGGATCCATCATTAAACCTGAGCAAAAACTATTTTCGCCAATTTTTGCCCCCAAGGCACGCAAAAACAAACCCAATAATGGATAAGGCAAAAATCCAGAAAAAATCACCGGATTAAACAACATAATATAATGAAGCATATATACAAATGCCGAATGCTCACCCATGCTTCCAGGTTTAATATTACCCAAAGGAATCGGCATAATCCGCTGCTGCACCCTAAATAGCAAGATCGATAGAAAATAAAACACAACGAACGCACTTAACAAGACTAATATTACCCGGAAATCACAGGGAAAATAGTCTCTCACTACCCACGCACAAAAAAACGCAACCACCAAACTAGAACAGGTCATACCTGCAAACTGCAGCGTTGCCTTGTTCGAAATTTTTCTCACGACAGTTCCTGTGCTTTCTAAAAAAGATGCGGTTATTTTAAAAATCCAAATAACATAACGTTCGCCAATGACATTTTAATTTTCATCAGAACCAAAAAATCACCCGCACCATTATTTTTAATAATTCATATAAATCCAGCCCACAATCACCAGAATCATTTCATCAGTTCATCAAGCTCAAGCCTTAATGAGCGCGATTTTGGCTCGTCAGATCGCCCCATTCGTGCAAAAAAACCGAAAGCTGTTTCTGATGATGCTCCACACATTTTCTCGAACTCAAGGGCAAGCTCTTCAACTCGACCGGCAACACCTTCTCTTTCAGAAAAACACTGCCCAGCCCGGGCATACCAGCGAAATATTACTGGCGTCATTTGCGGCTGAACGTGATAGCCGAGTGCAGTTGCGGTCAACCAAAAACGCTGCATTGAAGCCCCTAACATTACCCAATCATTTAGATGGGTCGGTGGATTAACTGGTCGAATAAGGATATGTGATGAGCACCTAATCGCAGGCATAAAATCCAGTTGTATTCTTGGCAATATGGTTCCAAACGCATATTTATTGAAGAAATCCACACGCCTCCAGCTCTGCATCACCCATTTCATTAGCCTTGCGGTAAAGGGATCAACGCCCACGGCACTTTCGGGAATTTTATCTTTACTGAACTTCACCCCCCACTCGATAATTTTTTTGTGGACCAAGTACGCCTCAGGAGTAATCAAGCGTATATAGGCACTTTTCCATAGCAGGCAGGCAACCTCTAATCTTTTTCCAAAAGTATCAAAGAAGTCAATTTCAAACTTATCACCAATAGCCTTGACCAATGCTTGTTTATCAGCATTACTCATCTGCATGGGCTTCATGGGACGCCGCTGAACCACACGAGATCTGATGTAAGACGCCAATGGGTCTATCCCCTTTCCAGGCACCGGATCAAAACGAACCCTGTACAACGGCTCCCTGTTGCCCGAGCTCTGATCGATTTCCCATGAGACTTGCAGCCCTTCCGCACTTGCTGCTATGCGAATGGTCTCCAAGAGTGCTCCGTGCGCCATATGACTTGGATGACCATCGAAGTCGTAGAGAACATCATCACGTGTGTCATGACCAAATACCAGTAGGTTTCTATCATCAACAATTTGGAATCTCCATGGTTGGGTATTGTCACCACTGGGTGCCCAACGAGCCAAATCCAATATTCTTTCTAAAGTCTGATTCCTCATCGCTCGACTTTCTCCAGTTGCTTACGTACGAGGGTTCGCATTAGAACCTGCAATGGATTTCTGTATCCACCGGGTCGCCAGGTTTTCTTGTAAATCATCCGATATGCATCAAATTGACTCCCCCAAGGCGCGAACTTCACTCCTCCGCGCCCGAGCAATAGCTTCAAGGACTCAACTGCAGCAACGCCAGCACATAACTGACAAGCGGCAATACTTGATGGACCGCGTCGTTCTGCAAGACTAATTCTACTCATGTCAGCAACGTATCCTCTTTGCAACATAGCTGGGGAAAGCCCAACCAGGAAACGAACGGCCATTTCCATATCATCACACCCTTCAAACCCAAAATAATCCTCAAATGGCATCCCACCCGGACCAAAGACCAGCAATGCCACCCCCAAGCCCAATGGTGCCGCAGTCACAAAGGGAATTCCCAAACGCTCACATGCAGAAAAAGTCAATCGACGAGCCGAAAACGCGAAAAAATCCAGCCCGTCGACATATAGATCCGCCTCACTGAGAAACTCATCTATTGAGTCATTCTGTATGCCGCCGGGGAAAAGCTTTATTTCAATTTCAGGATTAATCTGTCGCGCCATTGCGGCAAGAACATCAATCTTGGGGTGTTGAAGGGTCTCCAATGTGGCACCCACCTGACGATTGAAATTAACAATATCAAACACATCAAAATCAGCAATATTGAACTTACCAACCCCCAAACGAGCCAAGGTCAATAGGTGAATCCCCCCAACCCCACCAAGGCCCCCGATAGCCACCCTAGAGCCCCTAAGCCTCTCTTGTTCAAATTCCGTAACCCAGCCGATATTTCGCGAGAATGCAGCTTCATAATTGAACATTTTTAAGTCCTCAAGATACTGGCTAATTAGTATTACAATTGATTTCACAACATTACCTGAACAGCTGGATCCAGCCAATGGTACGTATTCATACAGAAGCCCTCGTTGCCCTACGCAACCTCAACCGAAACAGAACGCGCGCCGCATTTGCAGTGATTACGATTGCCAGCGGTTTGGTAGCCTACCTGTTGGCTGGCGGGTTCATCGAGTGGATCTTCCACGGCATGAGGGAGGGAGCGATTAGGTCTCAGTTGGGGCACATTCAGATCGTCCGACCCGGCTACCTTGAAAAAGGTATCGCAGATCCATACCGATTTCTTCTGCCGGCTAACTCCCTCGAACAAAAAGTAATTTCGGAAAACCCAACAGTAGTTTCTCTGACCGAGCGATTGGCCTTCAGTGGTCTGATTAGCCACGGAGACTCCACGGCAAGCTTCATTGGCGAAGGCGTAATCCCAGAGAAGGAGCGCCTGGTTTCTGACCAGATACAAATCCGTTCTGGCACAAACCTTGTTGAGATCGGTGAACGGAACGTAATTTTAGGAGAGGGCCTAGCGAAGAATCTCGGTGTCAAGGTCGGCGACGTGATCGTGCTGTTTGCGACAACAGCTGAAGGTAGCCCAAGCGCCATCGAAGTCACTATTGCAGGCACATTCTTCACTGCCTCGAAGGAATTTGACGATAATGCGCTGAGATTGCCACTTGAGCAGGCACGAAAACTGATGCGTGTCACAGGAGCAACATCGTGGGTAATGCTATTGAATGCGACAAATAACACAGAACGCGTCGCCGCAGACATTAAAAACAAGCTACCCGAAGACCTATTTCAGGTTGTCCCTTGGTTTGAAATGGCTGATTTTTACAACAAGACTGTGAACCTTTTTAGCAAACAGGTTGAATTCATAAAACTAATCATAGGTTTAATCATCATTCTGACAATATCCAATACCCAGACGATGAACGTGCTTGAGCGAACTACTGAAGTCGGAACAATGCTGGCCATGGGCACAAGGGCAGAAGGCATACTCCGGCTATTTATCATAGAAGGTATCATTGTCGGAGTCATAGGCGGCATCCTTGGGGTCATTCTTGGGGTAGTCCTTGGAACAGCACTTTCAGCAATCGGAATTCCCATGCCACCTCCTCCTGGCATGGACACTGGTTTTACTGCAGAAATCCTGATTACCCCCAAGCTGATAGTTGACTCGTTGATCTTGGCGCTCATCACAGCCCTATTGGCGAGCATCTTCCCAGCCAGGCGAGCTAGTCGCTTGAACATCGTGGATGCACTTCGGGCCAACCAACCATGAGCTTTGATGTCACGTCTTTAGGGATTGCGCTTCGCAACCTGCTTCGCCAGCGAACACGGACCCTGACAAGTCTTTGCGCGATCAGCGTCGGCGTAGCTTGCCTGATCGTTGCAGGGGGATTCGTCAAGGACATCCTGTTTCAATTGGGCGAAGCGACCATCCACTCGCAGACCGGGCACCTGCAAATTGCAACAGCTGCCCATTGGAAAACTCACAGTCCTAATGGTTCGGCATTAACGATCAACTCCCCCCAGAAGATCAAGGACTTGGTTCTCGCGAATAGCGCTGTCGATCAGGTTGCCGCCAGGATCAATTTTGTTGGAATGCTGAATAACGGCAAGCGGGACCTTGGCATTATTGGCGAAGGTGTCGAACCAGATCAGGAAGCCGCGATTGGCAGCTTCATGCGCTACACAGAGGGGAGGCCCCTCCGCAGCACAGATCACGAAGGCATCGCCATCGGCTATGGAATCGCAAAGAATCTTGACCTCAAAGTTGGCGACTACGTCACTTTGGTCGCCTCCCTTGCAGAGGGCGCTTTGAACACCGCTGAGTTCAGGATCGTGGGGATCTTCCAAAGCTTCTCCAAGGAGTTCGATGCTCGAGCAATTCGTATTCCGCTCCCGGCAGCAAACGACCTTCTTGACAAAAATGGAGCGCATCTGTTGATCGTCACCCTACGAGATACGCAGGATACACCCGAGTTCTTGAAGGGCTTAAAGCCAAGGCTCGCTGATCTCGGCGTCGAAGCCAGAGACTGGAAAGAGCTTTCCGACTTCTATGAAAAGACTGTTCAACTCTACGACGCACAGTTTGGCGTGTTGCGCTTGATTATCTTCTGTATGGTTCTGCTAAGTGTAGCCAATAGCATCAATATGTCCCTCTACGAACGGACACGGGAATTCGGAACAGTATTGGCTTTGGGAACCCATCCAAACGCTGTGTTTTGGGCAATACTTACCGAAAGCATTCTTCTCGGACTCATTGGCTCCATATTCGGCACAATTCTTGCTTTAACCATCAGCTGGGGAATTTCTCTCCACGGCATTCCAATGCCACCGCCACCAAACGCAAATATCGGCTATCTGGCAAAGATTCGACCCACCCCTGAACTTTTGGTTTTTTCTGCACTTGTCGGGTTGGCTTCAACAATCTGCGCCGCCATTATTCCGGCGAGGAGAGCTAGCCAACTACAAATTGTCGACGCCCTTCGTCACGGCGTTTGATGTTTCGTGAAATAGTTCCATGCTTGCTTCGCTGGTGGGAGTCTAATGTTCATGAGTTCAGTTATCATTATGCAAGCAGGCTAGATACAACCAATTAAGAGCGTCAATCCAGGGGAATCGACCATGGTCAAAACACAACAGATTGTTCAATATTCTCTGAAGTGCTTATTTTTAGCTTCGGTGGTAGCACTCAGTGCGTGCTCATCGCACCCTCCAGCCCCAACGAATGCAGCAACTGAAGACTACAGCTACAAAATCGGCCCTGGTGATAACGTAAATATTGTGGTGTGGCGCAACCCCGAGTTGTCGATGAACGTTCCAGTGCGCCCCGATGGAAAAATCTCTTCACCGCTGATCGATGACCTTCCGGCTATGGGCAAAAATCCATCGGCCCTCGCCCGAGACATTGAGAAGGAACTCGGCAAATTCATTCGTGACCCAGTTGTTACCGTCATTGTTTCAGGCTTTGTAGGTCCGTACAGCGAGCAGATTCGCGTGATTGGCCAAGCTGCCAAACCTCAAACTCTCCCGTACAAGCAGAAAATGACCATCCTTGACGTCATGATTGCTGTGGGTGGTATTACCGACTTCGCCGATGGCAACAGCGCCACGATTCTACGTACATCCGAAAACAACGCTCAATATCGGGTCCGCCTGAAGGATCTGGTCAAGAAGGGCGATGTTTCGGCAAACGTCGAGATGAAGCCGGGCGACGTACTCATCATTCCCCAGAGCTGGTTCTAAGCCGAGTTAGATTATTCAATCTGCCCCTGCGCAGCGCAGGGGCTTTTATTTTGAGCTTCTAGATGGAAGAAATTCTCCGACAGGCACTTACGATCCTGCGCGCCACATGGAAACACCGGCGGCTCGGTATGCTCACTGCGTGGATTGTCGGCGCAGTTGCTGCCGGGGTTATTTTGCGCATCCCCAACCAGTACGAAGCATCTGCCAGAATTTACGTCGATACCCAATCCATTCTGCGGCCATTGATGTCCGGGCTTGCCGTACAACCCAATATCGAGCAACAGATCATGATGCTGAGCCGCACCCTGATCAGCCGGCCAAATATCGAAAAGCTCATCCGGATGGCCGACCTCGATCTCAACATCAAGAGCAAGAGCCAGCAGGAAGCTCTGATCGACGACCTGACCAACACACTGAAGATACAGAGCGTCGGCCGCGACAACCTCTACACCATCGCTTTTCGCGACCCAGATCCCGCCAAGGCGCAACGTGTCGTGCAGGCATTGGTTTCCATCTTCATCGAATCGAGCCTCGGCGACAAACGCCAGGATACCGACAGTGCGCGCAAGTTCCTTGAAGAGCAGATCAAGAACTACGAAAAGAAACTCCAAGCCGCCGAGAATCGCCTGAAGGATTTCAGGCTGAGGAATATCGAACTGGCGACATCCGAAGGTAAAAGTGGCGTCGATCGCATCAGCGAACTCAGTGTGCAGTTGAACAACGCCCGCCTGCAACTTCGAGAAGCCGAGCAATCGCGCGATGCCCTGCGGCGCCAAATCGCCGGCGAAGAACCCGTCCTGTTGCCAGATTCCTCGGTTGGCGAGTCCAACGTTTCCCTACCTGAAATCGACGGCCGGATCGACACGCAGAAACGCAACCTCGATGCATTGCTCCAGCGCTACACCGAACAACACCCCGATGTAATTGGTGTGCGGCGACTCATCAAGGATCTGGAAGAGCAGAAACGCCAGGAAATTGTGGCACGCAAAAAATATGCGGCAGCCAATCCGGGTGCATCGGTCAGCAATAACCCCGTCTATCAACAACTCAAGGTTTCCTTGGCCGAAGCAGAAGCGAATGCCGCGTCGCTTCGCGCACGGGTCAGCGAATACGAGGAGCGTTACAAGAGGGCGGCCACACTGATGAAGACGCAGCCACAACTGGAAACCGAACTCACCCAACTCAATC
>JACCEE011469741.1_pt1 | contig 11451 bp, 10 predicted proteins | sample 7449931 | NCBI WGS metagenome assembly JACCEE01 (sample SAMN15323457, study PRJNA562643) | freshwater metagenome | isolation source: river surface water | place: USA:Blue River Watershed | collected 2017-08-19 | reverse complement strand
CAGATCTTGCCAATGTTCTCAACGAGGCAGCGCTTCTTTCAGCTCGTGAAGGACAGAAGTCAATCAGCAATACTCAAATCGATGAAGCAATTGATCGCGTTATGGCCGGACCACAACGTAAATCTCGCTTAATGTCTGAAGAAGAGCGTCGCGTAACTGCTTATCACGAGGCAGGTCACGCACTCGTTGCACATGCACTTCCACATACCGACCCCGTTCATAAAATTACAATCATGCCTCGTGGCCGCGCCCTTGGTTACACAATGGTTCTTCCAGATGAAGATAAGTACTCAACAACTCGTAATCAATTACTCGATCAGTTGGCCTACTCATTAGGCGGACGCGCAGCAGAAGAGTTGATCTTCCACGACCCATCAACGGGTGCATCAAACGATATTGAGAAGGCGACAGCGCTTGCTCGTGCAATGGTTACTCAGTACGGAATGACCGAAGCAATTGGCGCCATCAAGCTCGGAAGTGACTCATCTGAGCCATTTATGGGGCGCGATTACGGACATCAACGCGATTACTCCGAGAACGTTGCGGCAGTTGTCGATGGCGAGATTCGTAAGTTAATTGAGAATGCTCATCAAGAAGCTTTCGATATTCTCGAAGCAAATCGCACAATTCTCGACGAGATGGTTCTTCAACTACTTGAGAAAGAAACTCTCAATAAGGAAGAGATTGCCGAAATCTTTGCAAAGGTAAGTCCTTGGCCAAATCGTCCGGCGTGGACAGGTTCAAGCACTCGTACACCTTCCTCTAAGCCACCTGTAGATATTCCTGAACGCGTTATTCCAGCTGCACCAGAAGCAGTTAAGAAAGCTCGCAGAGTGAAGAAGGTAAATCCCGAGTGACCGATATTTCATCGGTATCAATGGGGCCAAGCGATGGTCGCGCATCGCATCCTTATGATCAAGAACGCGCAGAGAAAGCTGTGCGCGAACTCTTGCTCGCACTCGGTGAGGATCCAGATCGCGAAGGCTTGCAGGAAACCCCAGCTCGCGTAGCTCGGGCATTTAAAGAGAACTTCGAAGGACTGTGGCAGAAGCCGGAAGATGTATTAACTACAACTTTTGATATCGGCCATGAAGAACTCGTAATTATTCGCGATATTGAAGTCTTTTCACATTGCGAACATCACCTGACTCCATTTCATGGCGTTGCCCATGTTGGCTACATTCCAAGTGGAAAAATCACGGGCCTTTCAAAAGTTGCGCGATTAGTTGATCTCTTTGCTCGTCGGCCACAGGTGCAAGAGCGCTTAACGACTCAGATTGCAGATGCGCTCGTAGAAATCTTGAAGCCTATGGGCGTCATTGTCATTATTGATTGCGAACACTTGTGTATGTCGATGCGCGGTGTGCGTAAATCTCAAGCACGCACGACTACTTCAGCTGTGCGAGGTGTCTTGCGTGATGCAACAACTCGCGCTGAAGCAATCAGCCTCATAACGAATCGATAGTGCGCCATGTTGGTAATGGGAATCCTCAATGTAACTCCAGATTCTTTCGCAGATGGCGGAAAGAATTTCGAGACACAACACGCGATTAATCGTGGCTTAGAGATGATTGATGAAGGCGTGGACATCATTGATATTGGTGGTGAATCAACGCGACCAGGAGCCGAAAGAATTTCAGCGGCCGAGGAAGAGGCTCGAGTTTTGCCTGTAATTCGCGGGCTAGTTGAATCTGGAGTCACGCTTAGTATCGACACTATGCGTGCTTCAACTGCAAAGTTGGCAGTTGAAGCCGGAGCAACAATTGTTAACGACGTTAGTGGTGGAGCTGCTGACCCAGATATGTTCGCAACAGGTGCGGCCCTTGGGTGCAAGTACACGTTGATGCATTGGCGTGGACATTCAAAGGATATGAATTCAAAGGCAATTTATGACGATGTTGTGGCGGATGTTATTGAAGAAGTAAATATTCAATTAGACAAGGCGCTTGCCGCTGGCATTCTGCGAGAAAATATTATTCTCGATCCAGGTATTGGCTTTGCTAAAGATCCAGAACATAACTGGGAGATTCTGCAGCGAATCGATGAGTTCACAGCCTTGGGATATCCAGTTTTGATTGGGCATTCACGTAAACGCTTTCTCGGTGGGGATCATCCGGATGATCGAGAAGAAGCAACGATTAAGGTCACGCAAAGTTTGGTAGGTAAAGGTATTTGGGCCGTTCGTGTTCATGGTGTTAAGGCAAATGTGGAGGCGATCCGTTCATGAGCGATCACATTAAGTTAACCGGTATTTGGGGTTTCGGTTATCACGGAGTCTTTGATCATGAAGCAAAGAATGGCCAAGATTTCTATGTTGACCTTGAAATCTCTCTCGACCTCTCTGCTGCAAGTAAGAGCGATGATCTCAACGACACAATTGATTACGGCTCCCTTACGGATTTAGTTGTAGAAGAAATTACCGGCGAGAGAGTCGAATTGATTGAGAGACTTGCAGGGCGAATTGCTGATCGAATTAAGAATCAATTTAAAGAGATAGATAAGATTGCTGTAACGGTACATAAGCCGAAGGCGCCGGTATCTGCCCAAGTTGCTGATATCTCGGTGACAATCACTCGATGAAGGCAGTTATCTCACTCGGTGCAAATATTGGTAATCCGCAAGAACAGATGCAGCTGGCAATCGCGATGCTGCGTGAAGCAACTGATGTCATTGCGCTTTCTTCTATCTATACAACCGAACCAGTTGGTGGCCCTGAACAACCTAATTACTTAAATGCAATATGTATCGCCGAGAGCGATCTTCCTGCAGCAGATCTACTTGCCCTGCTTCATGGAATTGAAAAGACGCTTGGTCGCGAACGAATTGAGCGATGGGGACCGCGGACAATTGATTTAGATCTCATCCAATATGGAACGATTTTGAGTAGTGCGCAAGAGTTAGAGCTGCCACATCCACGTGCTCATGAGAGAAGATTTGTTCTAGAACCTTGGTTTGAGATTGAGCCAGATGCAATTCTCCTTACACACGGAAAAATCTCTGAACTTTTGGAGCAATTGCAATAACGCTTTAGACTTGATGCACTGCCTGCCCGGTACCTGAAAGGACTGGAGCCATGAAAGTAGTACATAGCGCTCAAGAGCTTCCTTCAGGCTGCGCATTTGTTCCGACGATGGGGGCGCTTCACGCAGGACATGGCTCACTCTTTACCCTTGCATCGAAATCAAGTGAAGCCGTTGTTGCAAGTATTTTTATTAACCCGTTGCAATTTGAGAACCCAGAGGATTTGTTGAAGTATCCAAAGACGCCGGATGCAGATATCGAATTAGCGAAAAGATTTGGCGTTACTCATCTCTGGTTTCCAACGCACGATGAGATTTATCCCAAGGGCTACGAGTCTCTAAAGGCAGGAGCAATTGGTGATCTCTTCGAAGGAGCATCACGCCCAGGCCACTTTGATGGAGTCGTCACAGTTGTTAATCGTCTATTTCAACTTGTGAAGCCTGCCTCTGCAGTATTTGGTGAGAAGGATTTTCAGCAGTTGAAATTAGTTGAAGCAATTGCAGGAGATGTTGAGATCATCAGAGGGCCAATCGTTCGCGAGAAAGATGGTCTTGCAATGTCATCTCGTAATGTGCGCCTCTCACCTGAAGGCCGCGCTGCTGCGCCGATCATCTTCAAGGCGCTATCAACGGCAAAGTGTGAGAGTGAACTCCAGGATATTCTGAAGAGTGAACCGCTCTTTGAGCTCGATTACGCAACTTTTATTGATGAAGAGAGCTTCTTGCCTGCCGGCGATGAGTCCAAGAATGTGCGTGCAATTGTCGCTGGCTGGATTAATGGGGTTCGTTTGCTCGACAATATGCAGATGGAGATCAGCGCATGAAGTTGTTAGCGCCTGCTCCGGGCTGGACCGCCACAGCTGATGTCATCGTTGTTGGCTCAGGAATTGCAGGACTTACTACCGCGTTGCAATGCAGAACTTTCGGTTTATCTGTACTTCTTGTTACAAAGGCGAGCGTCGATGAAGGTTCAACTAAGTGGGCGCAAGGCGGAATCGCTGCAGCACTTGGTGATGGCGATTCACCTGAAGATCACCTCGAAGATACTTTGGTCGCCGGTGCAGGTCTCTGTGATGTTCAGGCAGTTCGCGTTCTCGTTACCGAAGGCCCCGAAGCCGTTCGTAAATTAATTGAACGCGGTGCAATCTTTGATAAAGAAGCTAGTGGCGAAATTGCTTTGACTCGTGAAGGCGGACACCTGCGTAATCGAATCATTCACGCAGGCGGGGATGCAACAGGAGCTGAAGTATCTCGCGCACTACTTGCAGCAGTTCAGAATGACCCTGAAATTGAAGTAGTTGAAAACGCACTTGTACTTGATGCGCTCAAGAACGATATCGGTGAAGTCTGCGGAGTAACGCTTCACGTTATCGGTGCTGGTAGTCGCGATGGAGTAGGTCGCGGAATAGCGAAGGCAGTTGTTCTAGCAACCGGAGGACTTGGTCAAGTGTTCGCTCAAACTACTAACCCCTCTGTATCTACAGGAGATGGCGTTGCACTTGCTCTGCGCGCTGGAGCAAAGGTAGCCGACGTTGAATTCATTCAATTCCATCCAACAGTTCTCTGGTTAGGAAATAACTCAGAAGGTCAGCAGCCTCTGATCAGTGAAGCTGTCCGTGGTGAAGGTGCTTATCTATTGGATGATGATGGCAATCGTTTTATGCAAGATATCCATCCACTTGCAGAACTTGCTCCACGTGATGTTGTTGCCATATCAATAATGCGCGTGATGAATAAGAGCAAGACCGGCCACGTCTGGCTCGATGTTCGCCATATTGAAGGATTTGAAAGCCGCTTCCCAACTATTTACGCATCCTGTAAGAGCCATGGAATAGATCCACTCACACAGTTGATTCCTGTTGCCCCTGCTTCACATTACGCATCTGGCGGCGTGCGCGTGGATCTCAATGGAAGAACAAGTGTGAAAGGCCTCTATGCATGTGGCGAAACTGCATGCTCCGGAGTGCACGGTGCTAACCGTCTTGCTTCCAACTCACTTCTCGAAGGCCTCGTCTTTAGCGCCAGAATCGCAGCAGATATCGCAGCGAACCTTCCAGAATTTACAGAGCCAGTCGACAATGTTTCGAAAGCAATCTTGCTTGATCCAAACGTGCGTCACGATATTCAGATCAGCATGAGTCGCGGTGCAGGTGTATTGCGATCATCTGATTCACTTCTCAAGACAAGCTCAGATTTAACTCGCATTGAAGATAGAACAAGCACTCAACCATGCGTTGAAGCCTGGGAGACAACAAACTTATTCCAATTAGCGCAAGCAATTCTGAAAGCAGCGCTTATTCGCCAAGAGACTCGTGGTTCACATTGGCGTGAGGATTTCCCTGAGACAAGTGATCAGTGGAGAAAGAGAATTGTTCAGCAGCTTGATCAAACTGGTTACTGGACAAGTGGATATCAGGAAGTGGAAAGTTCATGATTGATCGCGACCTTATTAAGCGTGCGCTAGCCGAAGATCTTGATGGCGGCGAGGACATTACATCCGTTGCCACCGTCTCTGGCGCAGAACGCGTCATTGCAGACTTTGTAGCCCGTCGTGACGGCGTTATCGCTGGTATTGATATGGCACGTGCAGTTCTGGAAGAAGTTGGTTTGAAAGATATCTCGATCTTTGTGCAAGATGGTGATGCTGTACCTGCAGGAAAAGTCCTGATGAGCGTTCGTGGAGATACCCGAGCAATCTTGCTTGCAGAAAGAACTGCACTTAACTTTCTTGGACACCTTGGTGGGATTGCAACGCTGACAAGCACCTGGGTTAAAGCTGTTGCTGGAACTTCGTGCAAGATTCGCGATACCCGCAAAACAACGCCAGGTATGCGCGTATTAGAAAAGTACGCAGTGCGTATGGGCGGTGGAACAAATCACCGAATGTCTCTTAGCGATGCTGCTCTCATAAAAGATAATCACATTGCTGCAGCTGGCGGAGTGGCAGAGGCATTCTCCCGCGTTCGCGCACAATTCCCAGCAGCAGAAATTGAAATCGAGGTAGATAACCTTGAACAGCTGGCAGAGGTTCTTCCGCTTAAGCCAGATCTCATTCTTCTCGACAATATGAACCCCGCTCTCTGCCGCAAAGCGGTTGAAGTTGTTGCTGGCCAGTGCAAATTGGAAGCATCGGGTGGAATCTCTTTAGAGAGCGCAAAAGAGTTTGCGCAGACAGGTGTTGATTACTTGGCAATTGGCGCACTTACCCACAGCGCACCAGTTTTAGATATCGGGCTAGATTTGAGAGCGGAGTAAAGATGTTATTAACAGTCGATGTAGGAAATACAAATACAGTTCTGGGAATCTTCGAAAAAGATGCTCTCATCAAATCGTGGCGAGTAAAGACAGACCCTCGCACAACGGCCGATGAGCTCTGGCTTCAATTTAGCGCTCTCGTAGCCGGTTATAAAGTCACGGGACTTTCAATCTGTTCAACAGTGCCGGCAACTCTTCGCGAACTTAGAACAATGATTGACTCTTACTTCCACGATATTCCAGTAACAATCGTTGAACCAGGCACAAAGACTGGTGTGCAGTTACTAGTGGATAATCCAAAAGAGATTGGCGCCGATCGCATCGTAAATACTCTTGCTGCTCACACACTCTTCGGTGGCCCAGCAATCGTTGTCGATTTCGGAACATCGACAAATCTCGATGTTGTTTCTCCTAAGGGAGAATTTCTTGGGGGAGCGCTTGCACCCGGAATTGAAATCTCAGTTGATGCTCTTGCATCACGTGCTGCGCAGCTACGTAAAGTTGAATTAATTCGCCCTAAGAATGTCATTGGAAAGAACACAGTAGAAGCGCTGCAATCCGGAACTATCTTTGGATTTGCAGGACAAGTTGATGGGCTCGTTGAGCGAATCACAGACGAGCTTGCCGATAGCTATAAAGAACGCCCAACAGTGATTGCTACAGGCGGATTAGCTCCGCTAATCCTTGGTGTTGCTGAAACTATTGATGAGCACGAGCCAGATCTGACTCTTATCGGACTACGACTAATTCACGAAAAGAACATCTCTTAACTGATAACCGCGACCTTCGGGGCGAGGGTAGACTCTGCGCACTATGACTTCTGAGAACCTGACGCCCGCGCAAGACGATCTACCCGAGCAACTTCGGATTCGTCGCGAGAAGCGCGCCAGCCTTCTTGAGCGTGGAATCGAGCCATATCCAGTATCTGTGCCACGCACTAAGTCACTTCAAGATGTGCGCCAGAAGTACACCGGCCTCGAGGCAGATGTAGCAACTGGAGATACTGAAAGCCTTACAGGTCGCATCATCTTTAAGCGCGATACCGGAAAGCTCTGCTTTGCAACGCTTCGCGAAGGTGATGGAACAGAACTTCAAGCGATGCTCTCACTCGACAAAGTCGGGCAAGAACAATTAGATGCGTGGAAGTCAGATATTGATTTAGGTGACATGGTCTCTGTAACAGGCGAGATCATCACATCAAAGCGCGGAGAACTTTCAATTCTGGCAACAACATGGGCGCTTGCTTCAAAATCTTTACGCCCACTTCCAAATGATCACAAGCCGATGTCTGAAGAGACTCGTGTACGCATGCGTTATGTAGATTTAATTGTGCGTCCAGAAGCTCGTTCAGCTGCGCGTATGCGCCCAACAGTGATGCGTTCACTTCGCGAAACATTTAACAGCCAGGATTTTATTGAGGTTGAGACTCCAATGCTGCAGGTAATGCATGGTGGCGCAGCAGCTCGCCCATTTAAGACTTTCAGTAATGCATACGATATGGATCTCTATATGCGTATCGCGCCAGAACTATTCCTAAAGCGCTGCGTTGTTGGTGGCATCGAACGTGTATTTGAAATCAACCGCAACTTCCGTAATGAAGGTGCTGACTCTTCACACTCTCCAGAGTTTGCAATGGTTGAGTCCTATATGTCATACGGAGATTGGCGCTCGATTGCAGATGTCACTCGCTCACTTATTCAAAATGCTGCGATGGCAGTTGCTGGTTCACATGTTGTAACTCACCACGATGGTCGCCAAGCAGATCTGGGCGGACAGTGGAAAGAAATCTCACTCTACGATGCAATCTCTGAAGGTGTTGGCGAGCAGGTAACTGCACTTACCCCAATAGATGAACTTAAGAAGTATGCAACAAAGCTCGGCATGAAGATCGACCCGAAGTGGGTTACAGGCAAGCTCGCCGAAGAGATCTTCGAGCATGTCGCACAAGATAAGTTGGTCGAACCAACATTTGTTATGGGTTATCCAGTTGATACTTCTCCACTTGTTCGCGCCCATCGCGAGATTCCAGGAGTCGTTGAAAAGTGGGATCTCTATGTTGATGGCTTTGAACTTGCCACCGGATATTCAGAACTCATCGATCCAATCATCCAGCGCGATCGCCTTATCGAGCAGGCGCAGCTTGGCGCTAAGGGTGATTTGGAAGCGATGCAGGTAGATGAAGATTTCTTACGTGCAATGGAATTTGGAATGCCACCAATGGGTGGAATGGGTATGGGCGTCGATCGTTTATTGATGGCACTTACTGGTCTTGGAATCCGCGAAACAATCTTGTTCCCATTGGTAAAGCCGGAAATAGATTAAGAATGTTGGTAATTAGACCTGCACGAACATCTGATGTTAAGGCGATTCGTGAACTCGTAGATTCTTATGCAGCACCTGGAAAGATGCTGACTAAAGAGACTGTCACGTTGTACGAAGGCGTTCAAGAATTTACCGTTGCAGAAGAAGACGGAGTAATTGTCGGTTGCGGCGCTCTTCACATTCTCTGGGAAGATTTAGCAGAAGTTCGTACAGTTGCAGTCAAGCAAGGTCGACACAAAGAAGGCATCGGCCACAAAATTCTTGAGAAGATTATCGAACGCGCACGCGAAGTTGGCGTACAGAGAATCTTCTGTCTAACTTTCCAAACAGAGTTCTTCGGTCGCCACGGATTTGAAGAGATTCACGGAACTCCAGTTGACCCAGATGTCTACCAACAACTTCTGCGTTCCTACGATGCAGGTGTCGCCGAATTCTTGGATCTCGAGTCGGTAAAGCCAAATACCCTTGGCAATACCCGCATGCTCCTCAATCTCTAGAGCCACTCCACCTTTGGGGTGTGTGGGGAATATTCACCCCATATTTAGGGTTCTACGAGGTACTAAGAGCTTTCCACCTCGCGCCTTCCCTAGGCTGGGTTATAGGCTTACGGCAGCAGAACCTGAATGTGAGAAATAAAGGAGTCAGCCCATGTTTGAGCGCTTTACCGATCGAGCTCGACGAGTAGTAGTTCTTGCTCAAGAAGAAGCACGCATGCTCAATCACAACTACATCGGCACAGAGCACATCCTCCTCGGTCTCATCCACGAAGGTGAAGGCGTTGCCGCAAAGGGCCTCGAATCACTCGGAATCTCACTTGAAGGCGTTCGCGCGCAGGTTGAAGAAATTATCGGTCAGGGACAACAAGCACCTAGTGGCCATATTCCCTTTACTCCACGCGCAAAGAAAGTTCTAGAACTTTCACTTCGTGAAGCGCTACAACTTGGACACAATTACATTGGTACAGAACATATTCTTCTTGGACTTATCCGCGAAGGCGAAGGCGTTGCGGCACAAGTTCTTGTAAAGCTCGGCGCAGATCTCAATCGCGTGCGTCAGCAAGTAATTCAACTTCTCTCTGGCTACCAAGGAAAAGAAGCAGTTACACAAGGTGGACCTGCAGAAGGAACCCCTTCGACATCTTTGGTTCTCGATCAATTTGGTCGCAACCTCACAGCTGCTGCTCGTGAAGGAAAGCTTGATCCAGTAATTGGTCGCGATCTTGAAATCGAGCGCGTGATGCAGATTCTTTCACGCCGCACAAAGAACAACCCAGTATTAATCGGAGAACCAGGAGTCGGTAAGACTGCTGTGGTCGAAGGACTTGCTCAAGCAATTGCGAAGAACGATGTTCCAGAGACTTTGAAAGATAAGCAGCTCTACTCACTGGATCTCGGCGCACTTGTTGCCGGTTCACGTTACCGTGGAGATTTCGAAGAGCGCCTTAAGAAAGTTCTTAAGGAGATCAAGACTCGCGGCGACATCATTATCTTTATCGATGAAATTCACACACTTGTAGGTGCAGGAGCAGCAGAAGGTGCAATCGATGCAGCAAGCATCTTGAAGCCAATGCTTGCTCGCGGTGAGCTCCAGACAATTGGTGCAACAACTCTCGATGAGTACAGAAAACATATTGAAAAAGATGCTGCTCTCGAGCGTCGTTTCCAGCCAATTCAGGTGAAAGAGCCATCAGTTGCTCACACCATTGAAATTCTTAAAGGTCTACGCGATCGCTACGAAACACATCACCGTGTCTCAATTACAGATGGCGCACTTGCTGCCGCTGCAAATATGGCAGATCGCTATATCTCAGATCGCTTCCTTCCAGATAAGGCGATCGACCTCATTGATGAAGCAGGATCACGTCTTCGCATCAAGCGCATGACCGCACCTGCGGAACTCCGCGAATTCGATGAGAAGATTGCTGAAGCTCGCAAAGCTAAGGAATCTGCAATTGATGGACAAGATTTCGAAGGCGCTGCAGCTCTGCGCGATAAAGAGAAGACTCTTATCGCAGAGAAGCAGGAAGCTGAGAAGAATTGGAAGGCAACAGATCTCGATAAGGTCACTGAAGTGGATGAAGAACTCATCGCTCAGGTTCTCTCTGCCTCAACTGGTATTCCAGTATTTAAGTTAACTGAGGAAGAGACAGCTCGTCTTCTTCGCATGGAAGATGAACTTCACCGTCGCGTTATCGGACAAGATCAAGCAATCAAGGCGTTGTCACAAGCAATCCGCCGTACACGTGCGGGACTTAAGGATCCAAAGCGCCCTGGCGGTTCATTTATCTTCGCTGGCCCATCAGGTGTCGGTAAGACAGAACTTTCACGAACACTCGCATCATTCCTATTTGGTGACGAGACAGCGCTTATCCAACTCGACATGTCTGAATACTCTGAGCGCCACACAGCCTCACGTCTATTCGGTGCACCTCCAGGATATGTTGGCTACGACGAGGGCGGACAGCTCACTGAAAAGGTTCGTCGCCGTCCATTCTCAGTAGTTCTCTTCGATGAGATCGAGAAGGCTCACCCAGATATCTTCAACTCACTTCTTCAGGTTCTAGAAGATGGTCGACTAACTGATTCACAAGGTCGTACAGTCGACTTTAAGAACACAGTCATCATCATGACAACGAACCTTGGAACCCGCGATATCTCGAAGTCACTTGGACTTGGTTTTGCGAATGCAGATGACGATTTAACAAATTACGATCGCATGAAGGGCAAGGTTCAAGATGAACTCAAGAACCACTTCCGCCCAGAGTTCCTCAACCGTATCGATGATGTAATCGTCTTCCACCAGCTCACTAAGGATCAGATCATCAATATCGTCGACCTCATGGTTGCAAATCTTG
>JACCEE011838461.1_pt1 | contig 11452 bp, 10 predicted proteins | sample 7449931 | NCBI WGS metagenome assembly JACCEE01 (sample SAMN15323457, study PRJNA562643) | freshwater metagenome | isolation source: river surface water | place: USA:Blue River Watershed | collected 2017-08-19 | reverse complement strand
GACGAGGCCGGATGGCCGCGAAGCGGCCAGGTCCTCGTGACGAGCAAAGCACGGTGGCCGCCTGATACGCATAGCGCCTGTTGCGGCACGGCCATAGGCCAGTGCGCGACGCCGTGTTTTGCGTTCCGCTGCCGGCTGGTTTTCGCGAACCCTGTGCTACTTCACCGTGGCGTCGACGAGGGCGAGGACCTTGTCGGTGTTTATGCGTTTGGCCCAGGCTTCCACGTCGGCGGCGGGGCCTTCTATCTCTATGCTGAGCGACGAGACGCTGGTCTTGGCCGGTACCGGCCCGGTCTTTATCTCTATCTGCGAGAGGTTCTTTGTGTCCTTGAGGACCACGGGCTGGAAGTAGACGGTGACGGTTTCCTTGGGGTCGCCCTCGTCGCCCTGCTGCGTCTTCAGCGCCAGCACGCCGGGCTTCTCGAAGACCACCATGTCGGGGTCTATTGCCTGGTACTCGGAGCGGTTGAGGTGCACTTCCACGGCTATCGGCTCCTTCTTGTCCTGCTGCGCCTGCATGCCGGCCAGCGTGGTCTCGCTGGTCTTCTGCTGCATCTCCTGCATCAGCCGCGTCATCTCCTGGTAGTCGCCCTTGGCCTGGGCTTCGAGGACCTTCTTCTGATAGTCGATGCTGGCCTGTTTCGTGGCGTTCTCGGCGTCCCGCACGCCCTTTATGGCCAATTTGCGGGAGGCATAGCACTGGTTGGATACCAGTTTCCCTTTCTCCTTGTAGAACTCGGTGGGCAGGCTGAAGTCGTCCTTCTGCTTGGCGAAGCCGGCCGGCGGCAGCCCCATGGCGTCCAGCGCGGTCACCAGCTTTTTCTTGAAGACGGCGACCTCGTCGCGGGTGAGCTGGTTCTTCGGGTCGTTGCTCTCCTGCGCGGCGAGCGCGGGCGCGAACACGGCGAATGCCAGGGCGGCACAAAGTATTTTTCTCATATTCCCCTCCCAGGGTAAGATAAGAACATGTTAGGAAATAGGCGCCGACGGGGCAAGTTATTCGAACTCGGTGAGGTGGCGGCGGTACTTCAGCGGGACGTTGCGGCGCTGAAGTTCCGGGTTGGTCCTTTCCTTGATGGCGGCCGTCTTGAAGAAATGGCGCCACAGGCCCTGCACGGCGGCCTCGCCGCCGGCGAACTCAAGGGCCTTCTGTTGCGTGAGCGGGGCGAAGATGAGCCGGCCGCAGAAATATAGGGCGGCCCTGCCGCGCTTCACGTCGTGTATGATCCAGTTGAAAGCGCCCAGCCTGGCCCTGAAATGACCGGTGAGCAGCGGCAGTATGTTGTGGTCGGGCGCTATCTTCGCGTAGAGGGTCTTGTCGGCGAGTTCCGAGAAGCGCACGAAGCCTTTGAACATGTGGGCCTCGCCGCCCACCGAGGCAGAGAGCCCGTGGACGCGCTTGACCCTGTCGTCGGCCAGCATATTGTCGGCCGCCGCGCCCTTCTCCTTTATAAGCCGCGCATAGGCCAGCAGCGCGGCGTCGCGGTCTTCGGTCTCGGAGAGGAAGGCGAAGCGGGCATGCTGCCAGCTTTCGGCGGAGCCGCGCCGCTCGAAGAGTTCCCGCATGGCAGTGGCAGCCGCCGGGTCGGAGCCGGCGTTTACGAACTCGGTGAATAGGTCCTCCCGCGCCTGCCCTTCCATGGCCAATGCGCTGTCCTCCCCATCCTTCAGTGCCATGGCCAGCGCGGTGAGGAAGCTTTCGAAGCTGCCGTTATAAAGATAGGTCCTCATTTTGAAAAGTAGCTAAAAGTAGCCTGTCCCCATTTATTTACGACGGGTATGCATGGCGAATAAAGTAGCCTGTCCCCTTTTTACAGCTGGCCGGTGACGGTGGCGGGGAGGGTTTCGCGGACCAGGTCGGCCTGGCTGAAGAGGTCCAACTGGCCGTTGCCGGAGGGTTTGTGTTCCAGCAGCCTGGTCCTTATGGCCTCGCCGCTCTCCTTCCTTATGCCTTCGTACTTGCCGCCGGCGGTGACGAAATAGACGGCGCGCTTCATTACCACGCCGAGTTTCTTGAGGTCCTCCAGCCGCAGGGCGCCGGCGCGGCGGGCGCGCACTATGCGCCTGGCGGACGTGACGCCTATGCCGGGCACGCGCAGAATGGTCTCGTAGTCGGCGTCGTTCACCTCCACCGGGAACTTGTCGAGGTTGTTCAGGGCCCAGACCGTCTTCGGGTCGAAGGCCAGGTCCAGCGTGGGGTGGGCTTCGTCCAGGAGCTCGTCGGCCTTGAAGCCGTAGAAGCGCAGCAGCCAGTCCGCCTGGTAGAGCCTGTGCTCGCGCAAGAGCGGCGGCTCGGTCAGCGCCGGCAGGCGGCTGTCCTTGGTTACCGGCACGAAGGCCGAGTAGTAGACGCGCTTGAGCATCATCTTGGCGTAGAGCGCCTCGCTCAGTTTAACGATCTCGCGGTCGGTCTCCGGCGTGGCGCCCACTATCAGCTGCGTGCTCTGGCCGGCCGGGGCGTAGGCGGGGGAGCTCTTTATGCTGCGCCGCTCGTCCTTGTGCTCGGCTATCTTGTGGGCCAGCCGGTTCATGGGCACCAGCACGGTGTCCTTGGTCTTGCCCGGCGCCAGGAGGCGCAGGCTCTTGTCGGTGGGCAGCTCGATGTTCACGCTCACGCGGTCCGCCCAGAGGCCGGCCTGGTCTATAAGCGCCTGGTCGGCGCCGGGGATCACCTTCATGTGCACGTAGCCGTTGAAGCGGTATTCCTGACGCAGCTTGCGCACGGCGGTGAGCATCAGCTCCATAGTGCGGTCCGGCGAGCCTACTATGCCGGAGCTGAGGAACAGGCCCTCTATATAGTTCCTTTTATAGAACTCGAAGGTGAGGCCGGCTATCTCGTCGGGCGTAAGTATGGCGCGCGGCGCGTCGTTGGAGCGCCGGTTGAGGCAATAAGCGCAGTCGTAGACGCACTCATTGGTCATCAGTATCTTTAACAGCGACACGCAGCGGCCGTCGGCCGTCCAGCTGTGGCAGACGCCGCTGATATGAGCCGCGCCCGTGCCGCGGCCGCCGCGGCTGGAGCCGCTGGAGGCGCAGGAGGCGTCGTACTTGGCCGATGCGGCCAGTATCTCCAGTTTTTCCTGAAGTTCCATATATAAAGCCTAGCAGGCTTGCCCGACAAGGGCTTGTCGCGTTCGTTCCTTGCTGAATATTGCGCGGGAAAGGCGCGGGACTATTTTTATATTATAGTCTAGCTTCCCGGAAAGAGCAACCATGGAAAAAGTCTACGTATACGCCATAGCCGCCAACCTCAGCTTCGCCATAGGGGTGCAGTTCTTCACGCATTACGCGCGGCGGCTGTCGAGCCTGTGGGTGAACTCGTTCAAGGGCATGGTGGCGGCGGGGCTCTTCCTGCTGACCGTGCTGGCCACCGGCGGCTTCCACCACGTGGAGCCGGGCAGCCTGGCGCTCTTCTTCGTCTCCGGGGCCATGGGCCTGGGCGCGGCGGACCTCTTCCTTATTAAATCGTTCACCCTGCTGGGGCCGGGCCGCACCATGCTGCTGTTCGGCTTCCAGCCGCTGGTGATAGGCGTGGCCAGTTATTTCATGTTCGGCCAGGCGCTGGACCCGCGCAAGTTCGCGGCCATAATCTTCTTCGTGGCCTGCCTTTTCATCTTCTCGCTGGAGTCCTTCAGGAAGAACGGCCATTGGAACCTGAAGGCCGCGGCCGTGGCGCTTACCGGCATAACCCTGGACGGGCTGGGCGTCCTGGTAACCCGCTACGCCTTCAACGGCGCGCCGGACCTGGGCACCACGGAGGGGAATTTTTACAGGGCGCTGGGCGCGCTGGCGCTGTTCGGCGTCATAGCGCTGGTGCGGCCTTTCCATTTCCGCGAGCGGCTGCGCGGCCTGAAGCCTTCCGGCCTGGCCTGGATAGTGGTCGGCTCCTTCGCCGGCACCTACATGTCGCTGATGTTCTACCTGAACGCCGTGCGTTACGCCGGCGCGCTGGCCGCCGTGAGCGGCATAGCCATCACCGGCACCCTCTTCGCCTCCGCCTTCGAATGCGCGCTGGAGCGCAAGGCGCCGTCGCCCTACCTGCTCTGCGCCTTCGCCGTCTTCGCCTGCGGCCTCTTCTTCCTGTTCTAGTTTCTCAAAAAAATATTTTCGCCTGAAAAGTATATTCTTCCTGGCGCGGCCACCTTGGGCGCGCCATCGCGCGCCCGTTGGCATTAAAAATGCTCCGTTATTGTCGAAGGCGGATCGTGCTCTGGAGATTAGCGGGCTTGGATGCAGTGTTTCTGGAGGCTCTATTTTGTTTTTCGTTTTTTTGAATACTCCTGGAATATTGCTATCAGGCAAATAATGGAGGATTATGAAAAGTAAAATCAGCGCAGCGGTATTTGGTGTGGTTGGACTGCTTTTTTGTTCAGGTTTCGTAATTGCAGACGAAGGTGATTTGCTGGCGTTTGATAGGGCCTACAAAAACCCGCAGAAAGCACTTAAGGACCACGGGGATAAACTTGAGTTGCCTGTAATTTCGAAGGCTACGTCCGATGAGGACACGTCGATGCCGCGAATTGTGGTAATGAAGGACCTCCTGAAAGACTTGTCTGCAAATGACCGCGCAGACTTTCTGACCAGTCTGGTTCTCAAGAACGGCCGGATCGTCTCTGCGAACCTTGGTCCGCTCAGGAAGAACATCCCGGAAGAGAGTGTGGTAAAAATTGTTAAGATTATATTCAACCGACCTGTCGGAAAGGGTATTAAAGGAAACAACGCGCCGGCGCGCTTTGCTGAAATATCCAAACTGTTCAAAGATGTTCCGGCTGATGTCCGGAACGAATTCTTGGATAGCATGACCTTCAAAGACGGAGCATTTGTTTCCGCATATATCGGAGGACTCCGGAGATCGGTCGAATTGGAACGAATGGATGAAATAGTCAAAACCGTTTCAACGACTGGGGGGGCGATACGTCAGTTCGACTCCCGGGCGCTCTGCGGTAATGGCGAATGCTATGACGCATATTGCTATAAGCCGGATGGCGGCAGCTGGAATTGCCGCGACCATAACAACTCTGTCTGCGATACTTCCTGCCATGATTACTAAAGAACAGGAGAGGGGCCCGCACCGGGAAAAACCGGTGCGGTCTTGATTTTTATATGAAAATACTGCACGCCGGGATAGCCGGCATTCTGCTGCTGACGGGCTGCGCGGGGGGGCGTATTTCCGTCATGAAGACAGCGGATGCCGTAACCGCGGAAGCCGCAAAACCGGACTATGATATCGCCGCATTGTCAGCGCTTGCCTCTGGTTTTAAGGCCGGATATATTTCGGATAAAAAACTTCTGCAGTATTCCGATGCCGAGTTGGCCAGGCTTTTTTCGGCTTTGTCGGATGTCACGTTCTATCTTCCCGAGCAAGACACCTATGTCGAGCTGCAGGAAAGGGTTTTCAGGAATAAATCTGTCAGGAATACCTGCGATAAGGCCGATATCAGGAGTATGTATAAGGCCTATCTCGGCGCGAGAATGTTCGCCAAAGCGGACGCGTTGCGGAAAAAATTCCCGGACATAAAATTCTACTCGATGCCGGAAAAGGTGGTGTCGGACCTCCCACCGGGCCGGAACTCCTGGCGCGTCTATAATGTCCTGGACGAAGGTAAGACCGTAGAGCTTAGGGACTCACACCTGGGATCAGGGTCAAAGGTGGCAATGCTTATGCTGCCGGGATGTGAAGTGGCCGAGGCGGCCATGCAGAAGATCCTCGCGGCTCCGGATCTGGCGCCGGCATTCCGGAGGCACGGGATGGTCATGACGAACCGTGTTAATGCCGAGAGCGTTGCTTTGTGGAAAAGTCATTTCAACTTCCCCGAGGTTTTCCTGGCGTATAAGGCGAGTGATTTCCCCGGTTTCGATTTTCATTCTTCGCCGACGTTCTATTTCCTGGTGGACGGTAAGGTGAGGTACAGCTTCTCAGGCTGGAGCAGGCGGGAAAACCCGGATTACGGCCGTAACGAGCTGCTGAAGGGCTTTGCGGCTATTTCCGTATCAACCTCCCCGGCCGCAGCCCAATAAGCCCGTGCGCCCGTTGGCATTAAAAATGCCCCGTTACGGGCGAAGATGGTCTGGTCCGCGCCCCCTCCTCTCCAGGGAGGGGGCGCCTCTTTTTTGGGGTCAGCGCCCGAACACGGCCCAGGTATAGGGCGGCAGTTCCAGGCGGGTGCCGCCGGCCGATGGGGAAACGCGGGCCCCGCCGTTAAGCGAGGGCGCCGGCAGCCGGCCTTTTACCGTGAACGCGGCAGTGTCCGCGCTGTTGTTCATGAAGCAGGTCAGCGAGCGGCGGCCCAGCGTGCGCCGGAAGGCCAGCGTGCGGCCGTCGCAGTATTCCTTCAGGAACTCGAAGCCGCCGTCCCTTATGACGGGATTGCCGCGGCGCAGCGCGCCGAGGTCCCTGTAGAGTTTCAGCAGTTCCTTGTCCCAGATATTCCTGTTGTTCCACGGCATGCCCTGCCGGGTGCCGGCGTTGAAGGTGCCGGGCAGGCCCAGCTCCTCGCCGTAATAGACGTTGACCGCGCCGGGGAAGAGGTAGGTGAACACCACCGCGAGACGCATGCGCGCCCTGTCGCCGCCGTAGGTGTCCAGCATGCGGTCGGTGTCGTGGCTGGTCATCATGTTCATCTGCACCAGCGTGGTCTGCGGGCGGTACTGGCCCAGCAGCCGTTCCACCCCGTCGATGAACCTCTTCTGGTTGAGGGGCTTCAAGTCGCGCCCGGCGTAGGAATGGGTGAGTTTCAGCTTGTGCCCGCCGAAGTAGGAGATGCAGCCGGCGCTGAGCTTGTAGTTCATCACCGCGTCGAACTGGTCGCCCGCCAGCCAGCGCTCGGCGTCGCCCCAGATCTCGCCGGTGATGTAGCAGTCCGGGTTCGCCGCGCGGCAGGTCCGGCGGAACTCGCGCCAGAAGGAATCGTCGTTTATCTCGTTCGGCACGTCCAGGCGCCAGCCGTCTATGCCGCGCTCCAGCCAGTAGCGGCCCACGGCCATGATGAACCGGCGCACCTCGGGGTTGTCGGTGTTGAACTTGGGCAGCGCCGGCAGCTCCCACCAGCAGGCGTAGTTCGGCTTCTCGCCGCCGGCGAGGTTGTAGGCCTTCACCGGGTAGGACCGCACGTGGAACCAGTCGCGGTACGGCGAGGCCGGGCCGTTCTCCATGATGTGGTTGAACTGGAAGAAGCCGCGGCTCGCGTGGTTGAAGACGCCGTCGAGGATGACCTTCAGGCCGCGCCTGTGCGCCGCCTTCAGGAGCGAGTCCAGCGCGGCGTTGCCGCCCAGCACCGGGTCGACCTGGTAGTAGTCGAAGGTGTGGTAGCGGTGGTTCGCCGCCGAGGCGAACACCGGGTTGAAATAGATCGCGGTGGCGCCGAGCTCCTGAATATGGTCCAGGCGGGCCTCCACGCCGGCGAGGTCGCCGCCCTTGAAGCCGTCCTGCGTCTCCGGGGCGTCCCAGGCCTCGAAGGCCCCGTCCTTGCGCGCGGCGGACCTGGCGAAGCGGTCCGGGAAGATCTGGTATATGACCGCGCCCTTCACCCAGGCCGGCCCTTCGGAAAATTTTGTGGTCATGCGGACATATTACATAAAAGAAAGCCCCCCGGGGAAACCGGGGGGCTTTCTTTAACTGAAGCCGCGGTTTACTTGTTGTCGCGGTTCTTCTTCTCCAGCTGCTCCTTGAGCGCCTCGCCGAAGGTGCCGAGGGGCTGGGAGTCGTTGGAGGACTGATGCTGGTACTTCTGCATCGTCTCCGCGGTCTCGTCCTGCTCGCGGCTTATGGAGGCCGGGATCAGCGAGATGCGGCGGGCGGCTATGTCCACGTTCTCCACGCGGACCTCTATCTTCTGGCCGACCTTAAGGACTTCCTCGGGGTGGTTCACGCGGTGACCCTCGCCGCCGAGGCGGGAAACGTGCACCAGGCCGTCAACGCCCTCGCCGAGCGTCACGAAGGCGCCGAACGGAGCCAGGCGCGACACGGTGCCGGTGTGGTAGGAGCCGGAGGGCCAGTTCATGTCCGCGGTGTCCCAGGGGTTCGGCAGGGTGTCCTTCAGGCTGAAAGAGAGGCGCTCGTTGTCCCAGTCCAGGCGCTTTATGATGACTTCCACTTCCTGGCCGGAGGACAGCACGTCGCTGACCTTCTCGGTGCGGCTCCACGCCAGTTCGGAGACCGGCAGCAGGCCTTCCACGCCGCCGATGTCGACGAACGCGCCGAACTTCTGTATCGAAGTGACCTTGCCCTTTATCCTGTCGCCCTCGTGCAGCTGCTCGCGCAGCGCGGCGATGCGCTCGCGGCGCTCGCCCTCCACGATGGCCTTGCGGGACAGCACGACGTTGCGGCGGTCGAGCTCTATGATGTTGAAGTAGAACTGGCGGCCGACATAGGCCTCCTTGTTCTCCTCGCGGCGGATGCCCATCTGGGAGAAGGGGCAGAAAGCGCGTATGCCGGATATGGTCACCTCGAAGCCGCCCTTCATCTCGCGGGCGACGGTGCCTTCCACCGGTATGTTGCTCTTGAAAGCGTCGTCAAGCTGGGCGCGGGCCGCGGGGCCGGTGCCGATCTTGGTCGTGAAGTGCATCTCGCCTTCCTCGGAGCGCACGAAGTAGGCGCGCACGCGGTCGCCTTCCTTCGCGAACAGGTTGCCCTCGGCGTCCTTGAGCTCGTTGATGTCCAGGTAGCCCTCGCCCTTGCCGCCGACCTCGAGCAGCGCCCATTCGGGCGTGATCTTCACTATAGCGGCCTCCACTTTCTGGCCGGGTTCAAGGCGGGTAGGCTCCTTATAGCTCTGCTCGAAAAGCTCGGCGAAATTTTCTGTGTTTTCGTCTTCAGGTGTGTATGCGTTGTTCATTATGACCTCGGTTTGCGGAATGGTCCGGCGGCCTTGAAGCGGTTTCCCGGAGCGGCCCGGCCGGATTTATATATACATGTTAGCAATTTACCGGCCTGCCGGGGAAGGGCGTAGGCCCCGGGGCCGCCTATTTTGTATCATATGCGTAAGGGCCCCGCCCGGGGGCCCGGCGTCGAACCTGCTCTGCAGGCTGAAAAATGGACAACAATAAAAGATCGCGTTTCGTCCTCGGCATAGCCGGCGGCTCCGGCTCGGGCAAGACCACGCTGGCCCGCAAACTGGTGGAACAATGCGGCAAGATCGGCGTCACCGGCCAGATCTTCTCCATCGACAACTACTACCAGCCGCTCGACCACCTGACCTTCGCCGAGCGCAAGGCCTACAACTTCGACCACCCCGACGCCATAGACAGCGCCCTGGCCGTCAAGCAGCTCTCCGAGCTCTGCGCCGGCAAGACCATACAGCAGCCGGTCTACGACTTCAAGCAGCATACCCGCGAGAAGGAATGCATAGTCTGCAAGCCCACGCAGCTCGTGGTGGTGGAGGGGCTCTACGCCCTGTACTTCCCCAAGCTGGTCAGCCAGTGCGACTTCAAGGTGTTCGTCTCCACCGGCATGGTGACCGCGGTGCTGCGCCGCGTGCAGCGCGACATCAGCGAGCGCGGCCGCGACATAGAGGGCATCAAGCACCAGATCCTGGCGACGGTGATGCCGATGTACGAGACCTACGTGAAGCCCACGCAGAGGAACGCCCACTTCTCCATCAACTGGGAAGGCGAGGAGATCCCCGGCAAGGCCACCGAGGGCCTGGTGCGCATGCTGCGCGACCACTTCCGCTAGCTTCGCCGCCTATATCGAGGCGAAGCCTCGATAGACGGTGAAAGGCCCGGGCGACCGGGCCTTTTTGTTGGGCCCTTGACAGCGCAAGGGGGTGCCTGCTAGGCTATAGTCCGGGAGGCAATATGAAACCCGCGGCTATACTATTCACGGTAATGACTTTCAGCGCGCCGGCTTTCTGCGCCGACGCCTCCGGCCTGGACGGGCTCAACGTGTCGGCGGCCTCCGGCATGGACGTGCCTTCCGTGTCCGCCTTCGTCCAGGACCGCGGCGAGACCGCCGGCAAGGCGCCTTCCTCCGCCGCGGCCAAGCCGGCCGGTCCCGTGTACGACGCCGAGCTGGCCCGCCGCCTCGCCCAGGCCGCGGCCGACGGCAACGCCGGCGCCTTCGGCGGCAAATGCTACGCCTACGTGGCCTGGCACATGCACTACGCCGGGATACTGGACTTCAACGGCTGGGTGGACATGGGCATACAGCCCGGCTATTCCGACGACGCGGCGGATTTCTTCGTCTGGGCCGACCAGAACCGCGAGAAGATGCGCAGCGAGATGCGGCTGGCCATCGTTCCCACCCCGGCCAGCAAGGAAGAAGTGCCGGTGGGCAGCATACTGGTCTACGACAGGGGCTGGTGCGGTTTCAGCGAATCCAGCGGCCACATAGAGGTGCTGACCGCCCCCGACTGGGCCTGCAGCGACGGCTGCGAGAGCCTCGAAACAACTGCTTCGCCGACGCCTCCATACGCGAGCACGTTCACGTGATCATACCGGTGAAGAACTGACAGCGGCAGGCCGCAAAAAAACCCCGGGCTGCCCCGGGGTTTTTTATTGTGCCGCTTCCGGGCCTCGCCCGACGTTCGCCATTACCACCCCGGAGTCAGGGAGTTCCGGCGGTTCTGCGCCGCTGGCCTTGCATACGGCCGCCTGCGGCGCAGAACCGCAACGGTCTAATCGTTCCAAGAAAGGTGTTGGATCTATCGCGAACAAGGCCCCCGGAAATGGAACAGGCCGGGTTTCCCCGGCCTGTTCCCGGCGTGAGCCGGCTTATTTGCGCCAGACGCCGTCGGTCCACTCCACGAACTCGTCCCACTGCGAGGCCTTCGACAGCGAGAGGTCGGAGTACTTGGTCTCGTAGATCGAGGCCAGCGCGGCCGGCGGGTTCTTTATCTTCATCGTCATGTTGATGGCTATGCCGCCGACGTTGGAGTAGTCGTAGCCGTTCTCGGCGTCCTTGTTGAGGCCGAGGCTGCGTATCACGAGGCGGTTCTTTATGAAGCCCATCAGGCCTTCGGCGGCCTGGCTGGTCTGCTGGCTCTGCGCGTTGGCCCCGACGATGCGGGCGAAGTCGTACAGGTCGGCGTAGGCGGCTATCAGCTTCTTCTTGTCGTTCTTTGGGTCCAGGCTGGTGAAGCGGATAACCTCGGCGACGGCCTTCTTGACGGCCTCGGTCTCGTTGTTGCGCATCGCGGCGCCGGCGAAGGCGTCCAGGTAGGCGGGCAGGTCGTTAAGGGCCTGCGGGCGCACCGTGGAGATGGTGGCGGTCACGTTGGAGAGGGGCATGTTGAGGGGGCCGGCGATATGCGCGCCGTTGGCGTAGAAATCGCGCTCCCAGTTGATGAAGAAGTCGCTGATCTGGTCGTTCGTGGCGGCGGTGTTGGCGTTCATGAAGTTCAGCAGCTTCTCGTAGTCGAAGCCGTAGGCCAGCATGGTCTCCTCGGAGGCCACGATGAGGCCGGCGTTGTCCTTAACCTCGTAGGCCACCTCGGCCATCTGCATCAGGCAGGCG
>JACCEE011082982.1_pt1 | contig 11458 bp, 8 predicted proteins | sample 7449931 | NCBI WGS metagenome assembly JACCEE01 (sample SAMN15323457, study PRJNA562643) | freshwater metagenome | isolation source: river surface water | place: USA:Blue River Watershed | collected 2017-08-19 | reverse complement strand
CGGATTTCTTTAAATCATAAAGTTTGGTTTCGGGATTGTAGAATTCGCTGGCAGCGACGTCCATGGCGATGGCAATATCTTTGCCCGGGACATAGCCGGCTTTTTTGATCGCTTCGACGATGACTTCGAGCGGTTGTTCGTTGGAGGCGAGGGACGGGGCAAAGCCACCTTCATCGCCGACAGCGGTCACAGCGCCCATGGACTTTAAGACTTTTTTCAAGGTGTGGAAGGTTTCGGCACCCATGCGAAGGGCTTCTTTCAAAGACGGAGCGCCAATCGGCATGATCATGAATTCTTGGAAGTCGACGGAAGAGTCGGCATGTTGCCCGCCATTGATGACGTTCATCATCGGGACCGGTAACTTTTTGGCATTGACGCCACCGATGTAGCGATAAAGCGGGATGCCGAGGAAGTCGGCAGCGGCTCTGGCAACGGCCATGGAAACGCCGAGCATCGCGTTGGCACCGAGTTTGGATTTAAACTTTGTGCCGTCAATTTCTAAGAGTTTGGCGTCGATTTCAACTTGTTGGGTGACATCGATTCCGATGAGTTCGGGAGCGATGATGTCGTTGACATTGGCGACGGCTTTCAAAACGCCTTTGCCAAGGAAACGCTTCTTGTCGTCGTCGCGGAGTTCTAAGGCTTCACGTTCGCCGGTGCTGGCACCGCTGGGAACGATGGCGCGACCGAAAGCTCCGGATTCGGTGACCACTTCAACTTCGATGGTCGGGTTGCCACGTGAATCGATGACTTCACGGGCGTAGACATCTACGATATAGGGCATATTCAATCCTCCTGTGGATGATTCTTAACAAGAATATCATATAACAAAACGGCCAAAAATGAATAGAAAAAGGCGGAACTTCGAGCGGATTGCGTAGTAAAGCGCTTTTATGGGATTTTTTCATTTTTTAGCACTCAACACTTGACAGTGCCAAAGTATATGTTATGATGGAGTTGGCACTCAAACATAGTGAGTGCTAGAAGGAGAACAACATTATGGTATTATTCCCTACGAAAAAAGCAGAAATCCGTTTACCCGAAGACCACTTCCTGGATGATTGGTTCGATTGGCCCTTTGTCAGTGAAAACCGCGCCCATGTGATGCGGACAGATATCCAAGAAGTCGGCGCCGATTACGTCCTTGAAATCGAGCTCCCTGGTTTTGAAAAGAAAGATCTCGATCTCAATCTTGAAAACGGCTATTTGACCGTGACCGCCAAGCAAGAGAAAACCACCGAGGAAAAGGACAAGAAAGGGCGTTACATCCGGCAAGAACGGCTTTCCGGTTCTTTGACTCGGAGTTATTATGTCGGGGACGTCAAAGAAGAAAGCATCAAAGCCGCCTATGAAAAAGGCGTCCTGACGATTACTTTCCCGAAAGAAAGACCCGAAGAAAAGAACCGCAAGATGATTTCGATCGAATAAGTTGGATTCATCAAAAAACACGCACAACGATGCGTGTTTTTCTTTGGAAAGATTTATTTGGCCGAGGTTTTTTTGTGGAGTGAAATAGCGTCGGCAAACATTTTTTCCATCAAATCGATGCTTCCTTCGATCGCAAATTGTTTGGCGTACTCCAAGTATTTGGCAGAAGCCGCTTTCTTTTCTTCGGGATGCTCAATCCAATAGTCGATTTGGCGCGAGAGGTCTTTCGGATCTTTGTGATTAAACAAATTTTCTTTCCCTAGAGCGAAGCTATTGGTCGCGGAGGCAGGCGAATCCGAAATGACCGGAACCAGACCACAGGTCATGGCTTCAAGACAGCTAATGGCTTCGATTTCGGCGTCGCTGGGATGGACGTAAAGGTCACAATAGTTCAAGATGGGTACCAATTCTTGTTTGGGATGGAAACCCATTAACGGGGCATTGGTTAAGGTTTTTGAGCGGGTTTTGATTTTTTCCTCGAGCGGGCCTTCGCCACAGAAGACTAATTGAATGTCTTTTTCGTGTTTGGAATGTTTCACGGCATCAATCAGGATGTCATGGCGTTTCTCATGGGCAAAACGACCGACGAACAAAATCAGGTATTTGTTTTCAAGACCTGCCGGTTTGGGTTCGGGGTGATGTTGGAACATCGGGTCCACGCCATTGCTGATGACATATTTTTTAACCTGATAACCTTGTTTGGAAATAATCACTGAAATCGTCCGGCTGGGACAATGGATGGCGTCGACTTTCTTGTAAAGCACATGCCGCAGATATTTGTAAACGAGGTTGTTGGCCCAACGGGCATTTTTTAGCCAGAAGTGGGCGGTCACGTTTTCGGCTTGGGTATGAAACCCCGCGGTGACGGGGATATGTCGCTTTTTGCAAATTTTAATCGCAGCCTGCCCCAAACTGAACGGGAGCATGATGTGGACGATGTCGGCTCCTTCAATAGCCTTCAGAATGACTGGTTTGTTCGCTTTTGCGAGCGATACGCCGTTTTTGGCGACATATTTGTTAAATACCCCAAAGTTGTACGTTCCGACCTTAAAATAGCCCGGTTCGTCAATCGGGCTAGGGGAAACCACGCGAACTTCATGGCCGCGGGCTTTCAGATTATCAATGAGGCGTTTGGACGTAATCGTCGTCCCGTTATTTTCAACGCCTAAGACATCGCAGATGATGGTAATGATCATGGGACAGGTTCCTTTCTCGAATAGTTCGAGCCATGTCCAATATACTCATTATCCAACACTTTGTCAATTTATGTCGGTTTTCTTAAACCTTTAACTTAGAAACCTTATGGTTTACTTTTTGGTCAATCCGCATCGTCCACGGAAACCGCCTTCGTGTTCGGCTTCGGTGTCCAAGATCCGATAAAGGCGATAACCACCGGCTAAATGAGCGCAATCAAAACCGTGGGCGGTCAAAATTCGGCTGGCTAGATAACTACGGAAACCGCTTTGGCAATTGACATAGACTTTTTTGTTTGGATCGATTTTATTGAGATTAGCTCTCAGGTCATCCACCGGGATGTTGATTGCACCTTCCAAATGGCCCCGTTTGAATTCTGCGGGCGTTCGCACATCGAGGAACGTGACACTGCCATCGGTCGGCAAATCGCAAAGTTGTTCGATGAAGAATTGTTTGACGGTTCCGTCAAGCACATTTTCGGCCATATAACCGGTCATATTCACCGGGTCTTTGGCGGTTGAGAAAGGCGGCGCATAAGCGAGTTCAAGATCCACCAAGTCATGGACCGTTTTTTGGAAACGGATGGCGGTCGCCAAGACATCGATGCGCTTGTCGACTCCCGCAAAGCCTACGATTTGGGCGCCAAGGATTTTCCCATTGCCTTTTTCAAACAACAATTTGATGGTCATGTTGGTTCCACCGGGATAATATCCGGCTTGGTTGCCATCAAAGTTATAAACTTTATCGAAAGCGATCGTGGTTTTGGATAACGCCGCTTCGTTGAGCCCAGTGGTTGCCACGACCATATCGAAAATGCGAAGAATGGCGGTTCCTTGGGTGCCTTGGTACTTGGACGGGATACCCGCGATGTTATCCGCGGCAATGCGTCCTTGTTTGTTGGCGGGCCCGGCCAAAGGAATGTAGCCTTCTTGCTGAGTCACGAAATTCTTGATGGTGACCGCATCGCCGACCGCGTAAATCGACGGATCGCTGGTCAGCATATGGTCATTCACGGAAATGGCTCCACGAGGGCCAAGGGCAAGGCCGGACGAGGTGACGAATTTGGTGTCCGGGCGAACCCCGACAGAAAGCAGTACCATATCAAAATCATAGAAAATATCGGCAATTTTGGCCTTGATTTTCTTGCCTTTGGTGACGAACGATTGGACGGCTTGATTGAGCAGTAGGCTGACGCCTTTGCTCCTTAGATATTGATGCACTTCGGTGGCCATCTCGTAGTCCAACGGCATGATCACATGGTCCATCAATTCGGCGACGGTCACATGAAGCCCGGCGTGGGTCAAGTTCTCGGCCATCTCGATCCCGATGTATCCCCCACCGACGATTAACGCGGTCTGGGGTTTTTCGCGTTCGATGAATTCGCGGATTTTGAGGGTATCGGGAACGGTCCGTAGACTAAAGGCTAACGGTGAAGGAAGCCCTTCGAACGGAGGGAGGATGGGTTCCGCCCCAGGTGAAAGGATTAACGTGTCATAGGTGTCGGTGAAAACCGCCCCAGTGATCCGATGCTTCACGGTGACTTCCTTTTTCGCTTTATCAATCGAAAGGACTTCGTGGTTGACCCGCGCATCGATGTTGAAACGTTGTTTGAAATCTTCCGGGGTTTGTAACAAGAGTTCTTCACGGTCGGTGATTTCGCCACCGACATAATAGGGAAGGCCGCAGTTGGCATAGCTGATAAACGGCCCTTTTTCATAGATGATGATTTCGGCGTCTTCTTTTAATCTTCTTAAACGGGCTGCCGCACTGGCGCCTCCGGCGACACCACCGACAATAATGATTTTCATAGGGATGACCTCATTTCACCTACATTATGTCGGGAAGCGGCCGTTTTGACAATCGCGACGCTTAAAAAAAGCCAACCCCGAAGGATTGGCTTAAGTAGGCTAAGAAATGCTTTATTTCGTGGCTTTGTTTTTGGCTTTTGGTTCGTGGACAAGGAAGATATGGAACACTATGAACATCACGATCAATAGACCTAAACTTCCCCAAACCCAGACCCAACCATTGAAGATGACTCCCGTAATTAATAATAACGGGAAGCCAAACATGATCGCGGTCGAGGATCCGGTGACGATTTCGGTGGCCGCCGGCGTTTTGAATTCCGGATCGATTTCACGGAGTAAAGCGATGCCTGTGCTGGCGGTCCCTGTCATCGTCCCGTAGAACACCAAGAAAGCTTCTTGCTCATAGCCTTTGTAAACACGTTTGGCAATGTAATAGTCGTACAACATCGTGACCACCGCGCCGAGGATACACATGATGACCAACGAAATCACGGAGCCCCAGTTGGCAATGGCTTGGATGTCGATGGCCATGATCGAGGCGATAATCATGAAATCAAATGCAACCCCCGAGAGACGGTTGAGCATGTAATTGTTCGTGTAGGTGCGATTCATCAATTTCTTTTTCTTGAGACGTTTGATCACGACTTTGACGAGGTTTGCCATCGCAATCGCGAAGATGAAATTAAAACCCCATAACAGCGGTTTGACGCTGTTGTTTAAGAAAGCAACGCCCGAGTTTTCGATCGCGATCGTAAGGCCGGTCAGGATGAGCCACGTCAAGAGGTAAGTGATGCCTACCAAGGCGATCTGAACCGTTAATTTATCCACCGATTCGACCAAGGGAATTTCATTGGCGGCTTCGACATATCCGCCTTCTTGTGATTCACTCATGCCGAGGTTATTTTTTCGTTTGATGATGCCTTTTTTCGCCATGAAATTAAGATAAATGATACCGCCGACACTAGCGCTGACGAAGCCCATCGTGGCAATCATCAAACCATACGATTGCCCGCCGACAAAGCCGGCGTTTTCAAAGATGGTGCCGATGTTGAAGGCTTGTCCCGGACCTTGTCCGTACCCCATGGGGAGCAGGACTCCGGCGTAAGGGGCCAGTTCCACGAATAAGAACGAAAGCCCAATCGTGATGACAAGGCCCAAAATACCTTGCAGGACATAGTTGCAGACGATGAATAAGCCGCTTTTGATGGGACGTCCCACCAGTTTCCCGGTTTCTTTATTCTTTTCGATTTCTTTGAGCCCCAGAGCGATAAAACCAATGGCCAAGGTATGATAGGTGATGACACCCAAGAAATCATTGGTCAACAGTTCAAACTCCGCAATTCCGGTCCAATCGGCCATCCCGGCGAAGAGATACTTGATGCCCAGTCCGACAAACCCGCCGATGATGGCGGTCGGCATGAGGCTGTTGCGAATCCATTTGACCTTGCGGCGGATCGCGTTGGAAATCAGCAAAATCGCGCAAACGATGGTGATTTGTACGATGCTGTTCCAGTAAACGTCATAGTCCCAAATGTTGATAAGGCTCGTCCAGAGTGAAGTAATCATCTTTTATTTCTCCTTTTTGGATTAAATGGCGGTTTTGATAGAGCTGCAACGTGACCAAGTATTGGTAGGCGCTGACTTTCCGATCGAATTTGACGAAAATCGTCAACTGGTCGCGCAAATAGACAATGATTTTATTCTTTTGTTGCATCGCAAAGCCAAGAATTTCGTCATAGGTAAAACTCTTGATTTCGTCGTTGCGGGTTGCGGTGACGCCTAACGGGGTCACGGAAAAAGTTTGTTTGCCTTTGCGGGTGCGTTTACGGGCATTGCGGAAAGTGAAAAAGATTTTGGCTGAATCTTTGAGAATCGTGTCCGGATTGTTTTTTAAAAACCGGGTCCAATCGTTCAGCGTGGTCTGATTCAGTTCAATCAAGGTTTTGGGGCCCAAATCGGTTTGCACATATCCCTTCGTGTCATAAGTCCCGACAAACCCACAATGGGAACAATGCAGTTGGTCTTGGTAGGTTGACATGCCAAAGGGTTGATGGCAATGGGGACAAACGAAAATCAAGCGTTGGAGCCCCACCGCAATCTTCTTCCCACGGTATTCCAGTTTGGGATCTTTGTCATACGCGTTGTAATAAAGTTCTTTTTTGACAAGGTCATTGAGCGCTTCGGCGGAATAGGCATTAAATTCCTCGGGCTGCATGATCCGTTGGATGCTGCCGGTCGAAAACCCATGTTTTCGGTAAACCGACCAACGCGGGTCGTTCAAACTTAATCCTCGATTGGTATAAAATATCACCGGCCGATTGACTAATTTAATGAGTTTTCCGATGGCCGGGGGAATGGATACTGTCTCTCCGGTGAGGGTAACATTGCCTTCGACAAATATGGCCACACTGCCGCCTTGGGCAATGATGCGTTTGATGGTTGTGATGACGGCGATGTCCGGCATCGATTTGGTTTTTCCGATCGGGGCAAAAAAATATTTTAACAAAGCGCTCGTAAACCCTTGGTTGAGGATTTGGTCAGACGCGACGTAATAAAGAGGAAAATTAAACACCGTCCCGAGCAGGATCGGGTCCAAATTGACGGTGTGATTGGCTAAAATCAAAAAAGGGGCTTTTTTCCGTAACCGGTTCAGCTTGCCGTGAAAATGAAACGACCAACGAAAAAAGGGGCCAAACAAAGCCCTTAGGATTCCGTTGAAGAACCGATGGTGAAACCGCACATAGGGTTTCTTTTTACTTTTTTCGAACATATCAGGAAAACCTTTCATCTATATGAACGCGCTAGGCGATGTTTTTATGTCTCTATTTTATACTAATTGAAAGTAACTTGGGGAAATATTTTTTGCTGAACAAAAAAGAGCCCTCTCTAGGGGCTCAATCGTTTCATTTGCGAGCACGGTTTTTACGGACAAACCCTCAGTTTTGCGACGGGGAATTCGCTTGGTGGCGTTGGGCGATCTTTTTTTCCAGCCACCGGCCGGCGAAAAATAAACTGACGATCAAGGCGATGAAGCTGACAGCGGCGCTGAACATAATCATCAAGGTCGGAACTAGGCCGATCGAGTCAATCGCGGTTTGCCACGTGGTAATGCTTAAAACCGAAGCGTTCACAAAACAAATGCCCGCCACACCGAAAGTACGGGTAATCAGGGCGATAATCCAGAACGAAGAAAATTTGTTCTTGCTGGCCCCCGCTAAAAAGCAAACCAAACTATCGGGGAAATACGGTAGAAGCAATGCCAACCCGATGATCGTCGGCGATCCGGTGACTTTCACGGCTTTGGCATAATCTTTTTCGCCAATCGCCCATTTGAATGGACGGACACCGATCATTCGGCCAATCCAATATTGGATGATGGAAGCCAGAAAGATGCATGCGGTCGATAATAAAAAGGCTTCCCACGCCGGAGCAAACAAAAGAACGGAAAGTTGGATAAACGCACTGCCGATCCCGCCGACAAAAAAGAGGGCGCTGGTAATGAGGACGAATAAGAGCGAATACACGATCCATGACCATGATCCAAGATCTTGAATAAAGTTTTGGAAGGGCGTCATAAAGCCAAACAACGCATCGCCAATGAAAAGAAATCCGATCAGCCAACTTAAAACAGTCGTCACTATGGTGAGAATGATGAGCACACGTTTATGCGACGTTTTCTTTTGGACGGTTGGGGTGACGATGCTTTCTTCCATAGTTATTTCCTTTGAACAGGGGACGAAATGGACTTCGAAAAGTATCCATCAATCATAAAATAATTATAGCATCCCAAGGGGGCTTAACAAAAAGGGTTTTCTTGACATTTTTGAAGAAAAATAAAGCTTTTTTGAATAAACTTGGCTACTTTAGGAAACATTGGCCATGTAATGAAGATACCACTGTGTTTGGAAAAGGGGCAAATCTTTTTCCGTCTCGGGGTCCACGAGGACATGGTCCACGTAATAGGGGTTGGTGGGACTACGCCCTTTCCCGGAAAAGGAAATAACGCCTTCGAGGGTGCAGGTAACGGTCAAATTCCCGGTCGTTCCGTTCCAATAGACCTGTTCGGTAAAGGTTTTGAAACGACCGATGGCTCCTGTGGCCGGATGTTGGCTTTCGAGCAGGCCGGCTTCGGTGCTGTTGGTATCGGTAATCGCGGCGGAAACAAACACATAGTCGGGTTTCAGGAATAAACGGAGGAATGTGGACGAGTTACTCCCATTCGAATCGCTGGCATGGTGAGCGGCTTTGGCCACCACCACTTGGTCGCTCATGAGCCCGGGGTAATTGTGTCTGACCCCGGTATCGGTTTCCCCGGTGGCGTCACCGTTGAGGAAGAAAACGGTCTCCCCAAACGTCAACGCAAAGCAAATGGAAGTTGTATTTAAATCGCCGGGACTTCCTCCGGGAGCGACATAACAGTTGGTGTTAAGGAATTGAATGGACAAGGAGGTGGTCAACGTATAGATGGCGGATGAATGCATGATGAGTTCGGTAATCGGATGATATTCACTGCCCCGTGAAAAATAGCTGTCACGGATGTCTGCATAATTCTCGGCAGTGGTCGTTCCGTAATCATAGCCGTAATCGATGATGTGGTCGATGGCGGTGATGTTGGACCAGGTCGTATTTTGGGCTAAACCCCCGTTATGGTCCGCGTGGCCGTGGGTGACGATCAGCATTTCCAAAACGCCGTCGGTGACGTAAAGGTCCAAAGCTTGTTTGACAAAAGCGCCATCCTGGGGAGCCCCACCATCCACAAGGATTTCAATCGTTCCGAAGTCGAATAAGGTCGAATCGCCGTATTCTTTGCTCATTTCGATGGAAATCATACTCAAGGGAGTCGCCGTTGGTTCGTCATATAACGGAACAGCTGGAGTCCCTAAATGAAACTCAGCCGAGCCGGTGATTTCGGTGGCATAAGAGGAAGGGACATAGGATACGCTGGAAGGGACATAGGAAGAGGAGGAAGACGTTCCTTGGCAGGACGAAAACGTTCCCAACATGAGGAGGAGGAAAGTTCCGATTTTCCGTCGACTATATAGGTTCAGTATCATGAAATATCCTTACAGGTATTTGGCCATCAAGGCTTGTGCGGCGCGAATCCCGTCGACCGCGGAAGTCGTGATCCCACCGGCATAACCTGAGCCTTCGCCACAGGGATAAATGCCTTGGAATCCAAGGGCTTGATAATCGAATTCGCGGGTGAGCCGTATGGGACAGGAAGAGCGTGATTCAATCGCATATAAGTAAGTATCCGGATCATCAAAACCTTTGAGTTTTTTTGCCAACATCGGGAGCGCCGCTTGGAGCGAATCGCTGACAAACGCGGGGAGGCATTGACGGATATCTCCGGGCACCACACGAACCGAGCAGGTACCTTCGCGAGGTAAGGACACGCTGGGCCGTTTGGCCATGAAATCACGGACGGTTTGGACGACCGGCCCGTAACCCTTGGAAACACCATAGGTTTTTTGTTCATAGGCTCTTTGGAAATCAAAGCCCGCCAAAGGATGCGAACTTGGGAAATCCGAGGTTTCAACGCTGACCAGTAGACCGCTGTTGGCGTAGCGGCCGTCGCGGGCAAAATAACTCATCCCATTGGTGACGACGCCACCGAGGTCACTGGATGCGGCAACGACTTCACCGCCCGGGCACATACAAAAGGTGTACACGCCACGACCGTTAGGAAGATGGACCGCCAATTTGTAATCGGCGCTTCTTAAAGCCGGGTTTTTGGCAAACGGACCGTATTGGGCTTCATTGATCTTACTTTGTAAATGTTCGATCCTAACGCCCATCGAAAAGGGTTTTGGTTCAATGACCAATTGCAGTTCATACAGTTTTTCAAACGTATCGCGGGCGCAGTGGCCAAGCGCCAAAAGGACATCCTGGCAAGGAATCGTCCGTTGTTCGCCGTTATGGACCACGACCACGCCTTTGACGACTTGGTCTTCAAGCACCAAATCGACCATTTTGGTTTCAAAAAACACTTCCCCTCCCAAAGCAAGGATGTGTTCACGGATATTTTTGACAATCCCTTTGAGGTGGTCGGTCCCAAGGTGCGGTTTATTGTTGTATTTGATTTCTTCGGGAGCCCCGTGAGCAACGAATTCATTGAGCAAAATCGGAATAATCTCACTGCCGGTTCCGGTGGTCAATTTACCATCGCTGTAGGTTCCGGCGCCGCCTTCCCCGTATTGGATGTTGCTTTCGGGGTTTAACATTCCGGTACGGTAAAACGTTTTGAGCGCTTCTTCACGTTGGTCGACAGCTTGACCGCGTTCGATCAAAATCGGGCAAGCCCCCATTTTGGCCAGCGCATAGGCCGCGAATAATCCTGCTGGCCCTGCCCCGACAACGACCGGACGAGGAATATTGAGATGGCCGCTGGGAAGCATTTTGGTAAGCAAATCATCATCGACTAATTGAACATTAGGGAGTTGGGCAAAACGGGTTTCATCATAAACCGTTTTCACGAAAAAGTGGCACAAGAAGAATATGTCTTTTTTATCGCGGGCATCGATGGATTTTTTGGCCAAACGGAAAAAAGTGACTTCCTTTTCGGACAAACGCAATTTCTTTAAGACGCTTTGCTTGGCAACCTCCATGGATTCATCGAGGTTCAAACGGATATTGAGTACTTGGATCATGCGAGGGTCTCCCGCGCAATCGATTGGGCAATGAGCATCCCCGAGGCAAAGGCAAAATGGAGGTTGTACCCTCCGCATAAACCGTCGATATCCAACACTTCCCCACCCAAGTAAAGACCCGGGGAGCGAAGCGATTCGAGCGTATTCGGATTGACGGTATCGATCCTGACTCCGCCACAGACCACTTGATTGTTGGTAGCGACGTAAGCCAGATTCACGGCAAACCGCAGATGTTTCAAAGTATGGGCGATTTCAAGAATCGTACCCTCATTGATTTTGTTGAGTCTAATCCGGCTGGCCAAATACCACCCGATCATTTTGGCGAAAAGGCCGACAAAGAAGGCGACTCCTTCCCTCTTGGGGAAACGCTCGTGACGG